>Ga0335073_10009755_pt1 | contig 13478 bp, 11 predicted proteins | sample Lox_Sample_22_FD_207093 | JGI IMG/M metagenome (GOLD analysis project Ga0335073, IMG submission 207093) | Soil microbial communities from Loxahatchee National Wildlife Refuge, Florida, United States - Lox_Sample_2.2 | ecosystem: Environmental > Terrestrial > Soil > Wetlands | place: USA...
CGCCGCCAGCACCTTCGCGTGCGCCGCGGTCTGCCGCGACTCCGCGACCGCCAGCGCGCGCAGGCAATCCGCCTGCAAGCCCTCACCCCACGCCGCCGGGTCGGCGCCCGTCAGGTAGTCAAGAGCCTCGGACAGCAACGCAAGCGCCTGAGCAGGACTCTCCAGCCGGCCTGCCGCCGAACCCGCGACGTCATCAGCCAACGGCGCGAACGCACCCGCCGACGACCCCGACACGGCCGAGACACTGGACACCCGGCGGCGCCCGCGCCGACCTCGCCGGCCGCCGGTAACCGGGCCGGCAGCGGAGCCGGATCCAGCGGGACCCGCGGACGGCGCTGACGGCTGCCCGGCAGCGGCAGCACCGGGAGGAATGTCACGCGGAATACCGGGAATGTCCCAGCCGGACTCCGTCATGACCCGCCTCCCTCCGCCGCCACTCGATCACACGTTCGACTATAGCGCCCAGTACTGACACTTTCGGCGTCCCGGCCGTCCGCGAGGTGACTCTCGTCGGCGTTGTCGGCGCTGGGCGGAAATGGGATGCGGTCGGCCGCCCCTCCGCGGTACGGTCACGCGGTGGATGATCCAGACGACTACTTCGGCGAGCAGGTCGCGGCCGAGTATGACGACAGCGAGTCCGCAAGGTTCGACCCCGCCGCAATAGGCGCAACAGTTGACATGCTCGCGGAACTGGCTGGCACCGGCCGGGCGCTCGAGCTCGGTATCGGAACCGGGCGCATTGCCCTCCCCCTTTCTAGCCGCGGTATCCCGGTTCATGGCGTTGAGCTTTCCAGGGCGATGGTTGGAAGGCTCCGCGCCAAGCCAGGCGGCGACGCAATCGGCGTTACGTTCGGCGACTTCGCGACGGCGCGGGCGGAGGGCGAATTCTCGCTGGCGTACCTGGTCTTCAACACGATCATGAACCTGACAACTCAGGACGCGCAGGTCGCGTGCTTCGCCAACGTTGCCGCGCACCTGTCGCCCGGCGGCTGCTTCGTCGTCGAGGTGATGGTCCCCGAGCTGCGCAAACTGCCACCCGGTCAGACCGCTGTGCCATTCGAGATCGGGGCCAAGCGAATCGGGTTCGACATCTACGACGTCGCGACCCAGGCAATGAGCTCCAACCACGTGACGATTGACGGCGGCCGCGCCGAGTTCACGTCGATCCCGTTCCGGTATGTATGGCCGGGCGAGCTCGACCTTATGGCACGTCTCGCAGGCCTACGGTTGCGAGAACGATGGGAGGGCTGGCAGCGGGAACCATTCACCAGCGAGAGCGGACAGCACGTCTCGGTCTGGGAGAAGCCGACCGACTGACGAAACTGGCAGCTAGGCCACTACGTCGGGACTGGCGATCACGGTCGTTGGCGCCGCGGCCCATTTCGCGATCCGGTCCAGTAGCCCAGGGCTCATGGCTGACTCCGCATGCGCGATGCCTGGCTCGATCCACAGCTCCTTGGGCTGACGCGCCCCGGCGAATATCTGCTCAGCGTGGTCGGCAGGGAAATAGCTGTCTCGGTCGCCGTGCACGATCAGCAGCGGTGTCGGCGCGATCCGGGCAGCAGCCTCGGCAGGTGGCATCGGTACCGGGTCCCAGCGACCCTGGTTGATCCGGGTATTCATGACCAGCTGCGCGAACACTCGCCCTGCCCTGTGCTCGATGGCCCAGTGCACCCTGCGCATGGACGGGGTGCCCCGGTAGTACCAGCGACCGGGCCCGCTGACCGAGACCACGGCATCCGCGCCGCCCAGCAGGCCGGCGTGCCGCAGCACCACCGATGCGCCCATCGAGAAGCCGACGGCGACCACCTGCTCGTAGCCGAGCTCCCGGGCGTAGCGAACGGCGACGTCGAGGTCGTAGATCTCCTTGTCACCGAGCGTCGACGCCCCGCCGGAGCGGCCGTGCCCGCGAAAGTCGAAGGCGACTACCCCGCCGTGCAGGTTGAGCCTGCGAGCGACCTGCCAGACTTGCGGTCGGCGCCAGTTCAAGGTGAACCCGTGCGCCACGACGAAACCGAGGGCGAGATCCCCCGGCAAGTGGACCGCCTCGATCGGGACCGCGTCCTGGGTTACCAGGGTCTCGGCCTTGGCCACGAGCTTGGTCATGTCCCTATTGTGCGGGACTGATTGATCCGGATATCCACGAGGCCTTCCCCGTCCGGCCTAGCTGCGGCAGGCTGGTGGCCGCCTGGAATGTCCTCCTGCCCGTGCTCGACCGCCCGTGCTCGACCCCACCGCACTGGAGATGATCATGTCCGTGCTCGAACAGCTCATTTCAGCTATCAAGTCCGCCGATGTCGAGATCATCGACCTCACGGCCAGGCTGGAGTCCAGCACGCCGATCATCCGGCTGCCGGAGCCGTTCGCCAATACTGTCCCCTTCACGCTGCAGGAAGTCAGCCGGTACGACGAGCGAGGACCCGCCTGGTACTGGAACAACATCAGCACTGGCGAGCACACCGGCACGCACTTCGACGCGCCGGTGCACTGGATCACCGGTCGCGACGGGGCAGATGTCTCAGACGTTCCGCTGCGGAGCCTGATCGCACCCGCCGTGATGCTTGATTTCAGCGCCGAAGCGAGCGCTGACCCGGACTTCCTGCTCGAGCCCGAGCACATCAGGCAGTGGGAGTCAGACCACGGCCCCCTCCCGGCCGGCGGCTGGATGCTGTACCGGACCGGGTGGGACTCCCGGTCTGGCAGTCAGCAGGACTTCCTGAACGCCAACGAGACCGGCCCGCACACGCCAGGAGTATCAGTCGCCTGCGCACGGTGGATCGCGGAGGAGGCGCCAGTGATCGGCATTGGCGTGGAGACCGTGGGTACCGACGCTGGTGCCGCGCACTCCTTCGATCCGCCGTTCCCGTGTCATTCTGCCTTGCTCGGAGCCGGCAAGTTCGGGCTGACACAGCTGCAGAATCTTGCGTCCCTGCCCGCCACCGGTGCCGTGATAGTCGCGGGACCGCTACCGATCGTGGGCGGTTCTGGAAGCCCCACCCGCGTGCTGGCCCTGGTGGAGCACACGGCGTGAACGTGACCGATGCCATCGCCAGGGAACTGACCGGCCTGGGAGCCGACACGGTCTTTGGGGTCGTCGGCAGCGGGAACTTCCACCTCACGAACGCCCTGATCGCGCACGGCGCGCGGTACATCGCGGCCCGGCATGAGTGCGGGGCGGCGAGCATGGCCGATGCCTGGGCACGGCTCGCGGGCCGGCCGGCTCTGCTGAGCCTGCATCAGGGACCCGGCCTCACCAATGCGCTGACCGGGATCACCGAGGCGGCAAAGAGCAGGACGCCGCTGGTCGTCCTGGCCGCCGATGTCAGCTCCAGCGCGGTCACGTCGAACTTCAGGATCGACGTGGCCGCCATCGCGGGCGCCACGGGCGCGACGCCGTTCCGGCTGCACTCGCCCGGCTTCGTGGTCGATGACACGGCTCGCGCCTACCGCACGGCCCGAGACGAACGGCGCACCGTCGTGCTGGCGCTGCCGCTGGACGTTCAGGCAGGCGAGTGCACCTGGCCGGGGGATCCCGATCCGCGGGCAGCCGCGCCGAGCCCGCCGTCCGGGCGCCAGGTCGCGGACCTCGCCGCAGTGCTGTCCGGGGCGGCACGGCCGGTTTTCGTGGCCGGCCGCGGTGCCAGGAGCGCCGCCGCGCGGGCGGCACTCGAGGAGCTTGCCGACAGCTGCGGTGCGCTGCTGGCAACCTCCGCGGCGGCTAAGGGCCTGTTCCGTGGCAGTCCGTGGGATATGGACGTCAGCGGCGGATTCGCATCGCCGCTGGCGGCCGACCTAATCAGCAATGCCGACGTGCTGGTGGGCTGGGGCTGCTCGCTGAACATGTGGACCACTCGGCACGGCACCCTGATCAACCCCCGGGCCACGCTGGTTCAGGTCGACTGCGATGTCTCGGCGATCGGCAGGCACCGCCGCGTGCACCTGGGCGTCACCGGCGACGTTGCCCTCACCGCGACGGCCGTCGCCGCATTGCTGGAGCGCCCGCCGGCGGACCAGGCTGAGGCCGGATACCGTTCGGCAGCGCTGCGGGAGCGCCTGGCTGCCGGGATCCGGTGGCGGGACGTGCCCTACGACGACGAGAGCGATGGTCAGCAGATCGATCCGCGCACGCTGACGATCGCCCTCGATGACATGCTGCCGGCTGAGCGCATCGTCGCCATCGACTCTGGCAACTTCATGGGCTACCCGAGCATGTTCCTGTCGGTGCCCGATGCTGACGGGTTCTGCTTCACCCAGGCCTACCAGTCGATCGGGCTCGGGCTTGGGTCGGCGATCGGCTCAGCGATCGCCCGGCCCGACCGGCTTGTAGTCGCGGCGCTCGGCGACGGCGGGGCGCTCATGGGGATCAGCGAGCTGGAGACGGCCGTGCGGCTCGGGCTGCCGATACTGATCGTCATCTATGACGACGAGGCCTATGGCGCTGAGGTGCATCACTTCGGTCCCGACGGCTTCCCGCTGGACACGGTCCGCTTCCCGCCCGCCGACCTGGCGGCCATCGCCCGCGGGTTCGGCTGCGAGGCCGTGACCGTGCGCACCGCAACAGACCTCCGACCGGTCCGCGACTGGCTAGAGTCACGGACCGGTCGCCCGATGGTCATCGACGCGAAGGTCACGTCATCCCATGGCGCATGGTGGCTCGAGGAAGCCTTCCGCGGCCACTAACGCGCGCTCTGCTAGTCGCTCGCGACTTCCGGGGCTCCTGCTCCTACAAGGACGGGAACGGGCTCGTCCACCTCCTCAGTCGGATAGGCCTCCTCGCCATGCACGGCCATATCGCCGACCATCAGCTCGGCGTCAGACATGCGCAGCGGGGTGAAGAACTTGATGATGCGCAGGATCGCGTAGGTCACGAACGCGTCCCAGATGATGACCGTCAGGGCGGCGCCCGCCTGGATCAGCAGCTGCTTGGGGTGACCGTAGAACAGGCCAGCAACCGTCGACGGCGCGCCCTTGCCGACGCCGAGATAGACGATCATCTTGGGATCGGCGAGCAGGCCGACGAGCAGTCCGCCCGCGAGGCCGGCGAAGCCGTGCGTGTACACCACGCCGAGAGCGTCATCGACCTTGTTGAACGGCCAGACCTTGCGCGGCAGATAGGCAAACAGCGCCCACACGATGGCTGCGTCCACCAGTCCGATGATGATGGCACCGACACCGTTGACGTAGCCGGCCGCGGGCGTGATGCCGACCAGGCCGCAGATCATGCCGTTGACGCCACCGAGGAACGTGGCCTTCTTCTCCTTGCCGAAGGCCATGTCCATGATGATCCAGGTCATCATCGCGACGGCAGTGGCCAGGTTCGTGTTGACGACGGCAGCCGTCGCGTCGGCGCCGGCGAAGTACGGGTCGCCGCCGTTGAAGCCATTCCAGCCGAGCCACAGGATGCCGGCGCCGACGGCGATGAAGAGCAGGTTGTTCGGCACTGCCTTCTGCCGGTCACGGGCCAGCCTTGGTCCGACCATGGCCGCCGCCACGAAGCCGGAGACGCCAGCCGCCAGGTGGATGACGTAGCCGCCAGAGAAGTCCAGCGCGCCCTTTCCAGCCCAGAAGCCGCCGCCCCACAGCAGGAAGGCGTTGACTGCGTAGGCGAAGGTGATCCACAGCGGGACGAAGATCAGCCAGACCTTGAACTTGATCCGGCCGACCACGCTGCCGATGAACAGGATCGGCGTGATCGCAGCGAAGACGAACTGGAAGTAAACCAGCGACCCTTCGGGGAATCTGAAGTTAGGTATCAGCCCCTTGAGCAGCGGAATGCTGGCCTGCGCCTCCTCTCCGGCCGCTCCGACGACCGTGGCGGGCTTGCCGACAAACGTCGATATCCAGGGTGAGCCGAAGCCCATCTTGAATGCCCACAGCACCCAGACGATCAGCGTCAGGGCGAAGGCGCTGAACACCATCATCATGGTGTTCACTGCCCACTTCTTCTGCACGATCCCGCCGTACAGGACCGCCAGGGCGGGGATACTCATCAGACCGACGAGCGTGGCCGCCGTCATCTGCCAGGCGTTATCACCCGAGCTGAGCCAGCTCGCATAGGGACTAAACAACTCTCCGCCTCCAGAGCGTGAAGCGAAGGGCGCCGGGTAGCAGGGCATCGGCGACCAGCACGGTCCCAGCCGACCGCTTCGGTTCTGTCAGGTACGGTTCATGTGTCCCACGCGCTCGTTTCGGGCAAGTTTCGTGATCGTTACGCCGATCGCACAACCCCCCTTGAGCCCGCCGGCACTGTTAAACCTTTGTTACGCCGTCTCTGCAAGTCGCGGAGAGCCTCAGGTCTAAGGCCAGTTGCACCGTGATCACCATGCCGTTGGCCCTGAGTTGGTCCATCGTCTTGCGCACGCTGTCGCGGTTGCCTAGCCCTCGGGCAACAGGCATCTGGCCAAGCGCTGACACCTGCGGTGCCGATCTTGGGCCGCTGGCTACTATCGGGTGATGTGGATCAGCCTCTTCGCCCTGTCCGGCATGGTATGAGGCTCCTTATTGCTTCTGGTCTGGGCCTAGCCGCGGTCGCGGGGAGTGTCGTGCTCGTCGCTGTCGATGGAGTCGGGGGTGGAATCCGCTGGGCCCACCACTCGGGTCTGTCCGCGGTCCCGTTGCTCCTTGTGGCCGGTGCTATCGCGGCGGTGAGCATTGCTCGCCCGGTCAGGGGACGCCGCCTGCTGATGCGTCTAGTCGCGGTGCTGGCGTTCACGGCGTGGGGCCTGGCCCAGTTGTTTCCTAACTCGGACGCCGCTGGCGTACTGAACGATCTGGCGATCTTGCTGTTCGTGCTGGACGCCGGGTACGCGGTGATCGCTGAGGCCGGAGTACTTCGGCGGCCTGGCTAGGATCGAGGGCCCGGGTCATTCGTTTCTGACGCCTGGACGCCGATCCGGCACCACGTGATGCGACCGTCTGGACTGCTGATGGTCCCCCATCTGTCGGCGAGAGCGTCGACCAGCAGCAAGCCGTAGCCTTGCTCGGCCTCGTGACCCGCGTAAGCGGCTTCGCGGGAGATCCGAGGCTCTGACGGGCCTCCGTCATCGCGAACCTGGACCAGGACTCCGCCCGAACCAGGGCACAGGGCGACGGTCACCGTGCCGCCAGGAGTGCCGGACTTGCTGTGGACGATGGCGTTCGTGACCAGCTCGCTGACCACAAGCTGCACGGTCTCCACGGCCGGGTGCCCGTCGCCGAGCAGCTGGCGAGCCATCTGGCGCGCCGCGCTCGCGGACTCTGGCGTCCCTGGTAATACGCACAGCACAGGTGCCTTTGCCTGCTGCAAGGCGGTGGTGGCCCGCTCATCCGAGCTGGCCGGCTGGTCTGGTGCGTGAAACGCTGGCGCTCTCATGGTCATCGCTTGCTCCCGATTACGCGTTTAGCCGGGATTACGGCAGTTCGGGCAGTCGGGTCATGACCATAACTAACCATGGATTACTGCGGCGTTACGCAGCCGTTTCCGCAGGCGCTGGCCAGGTATTCCGCGGGCCGGCGCCATTCGTTGTAACGAGGTATTTCAGTAGAATCAATGGTGATCGCACCATTCCTCCGGACTGTGGGCAGCCATGGAGTTCCGCATACTCGGACCGCTTTATGCCGACCCCGGTACTGGTGTGGCCCCGGCGGCGATCGGCCAGCCTCTGCTGCGGTCGGCCCTGGCTGTCTTGCTGCTGCGAGCCAACATGACGTGCCCGACCAGCTTCCTGATCGAGGCACTGTGGGACGGCGAGCCGCCGAGCAGTCCGGCGAGCGCGTTACGCGTCTGCATCAGCAGGCTCCGGCACTGCTTGGGCGAGTGCGCCACCCGTCTGCAGAGCGTCGGACCGCCCGGCGGGCGCGCACCGGCGCACCGTCAGCAGCGCGGCTACGTCATGGTCGTACGGCCCGGCGAGCTGGATGTGGACGAATTCACCGACCTGGCGGCGCAGGCTCAGGCCGAGTTTGATTCAGGTAACGCAGCTGCAGCGGCGGCCTCATTTGTCCAGGCACTCGCCTTGTGGGGCGACCCGCCGCTGCCCGACCTGCCGCACAGCGCTGTCATCGCGACGGCGGTCCAAGGACTGCGGGCTCAGCGGGAGTCGGTGCAGGACTCGCTGATCGACGCGCGGCTGGCTGCGGGTGAATTCGAGCACGTGCTCGGGCAGTTGCGTGCAGCGGTGCTTGCCGATCCCGGCCGCGAGCGGACCTGCGCCCAGCTGATGAGCGCCTGCCATGCCCTCGGTCTGCGGAAGGAGGCGCTACACGTCTTCCAGGTCGCCCGGAGGGCGGCACTCGAGCAGCAGGGCGCCGAGCCGGGTCCGGTACTGACCGACGTCTACAAGCAGATCCTGGCCGAGGAGACCGCCATCGCGCGCTCCGCGCGACAGGTCATCAGGGTCTCCGGCGCACCGGGGCCGCTAGGAACGCAGGCTCCGGCTCCCCCGCCGGACTTCACCGGCAGGTCCGCTGAGATCGCGGCAATCGGCCGGGAGGTGATCAGTACCGGCGTTCCCGTGGTAGTCGTCAGCGGTGCCCCTGGCATGGGGAAGAGTGCGACCGTCGCGGCGGCCGCCCTGCAGCTGCGGGACACCTTCACTGACGGGCAGCTGTACGCCGAGCTCGGCGGCGTGGAGCACCCGCGAGATCCGCAGGACGTCCTGGGCGACATGCTGCAGTCCCTGGGCGTCCCGATCCGGGGCGTGCCCTCGGCCGGGCCGGCCCGGTCCGCGATGTACCGGTCGCTGCTGGCTGGCCGCCGGGCGCTCGTGATCGTCGACGACGCTCCGAGTGCAGCTCACCTCCGCCCGCTGATCCCCGCTCCTGACGGGGCGGCGGTCATCGTGACCAGCCGCAGCGGGCTCAGCGGGCTTGCCGGCGCCAGCCGCGTGGCAATCGACGAACTCCCAGATGATGATGCGCTGACGCTGCTCCGCCTTACGGCCGGTGAAGACCGGGTGGCCGCAGAGCCAGCCGCGGCAAGCGTCATCGTCAGGATGTGCGCCGGGATGCCGCTTGCGCTGCGACTGGCAGGCATCACGCTCGCCTCGCGGCCTGGCCTGAAGATCGCGGCGCTGGCCCGCGACCTGCACAACGGCCGGGTACTGAATCTCCAGGCGGAGGACGTCTCAGTCCGCGCGACGATCGGCTCGAGCTACCACGCCGTCTCCGCCGCTGCCCAGTCTGCGCTGTCGCGGCTGGCAGTTCCCGCGCCCGGCGCCATAGCCGCCAGGCAGCTCGCCGACCTGGCCGATGCGAGTGTTGCGACCGAGCTCCTGGCAGCCGGGCTGCTCGCGGCCGATCGGACGGCCGCGGATCGGCTGGCTGCGGATCGGCTGGCTGCGGATCAAACGGCGCCGCCGGGCGAGTACTACCGCATTCACCCTCTGGTGCGCGCGTACGCTGCCGACCAGCTGCGGATGAACGCCGAGCGCCGGAATGCAGGCCTGGACCGGAAGCGTGTCGGCTAGGACGTCCCGCCGGCGTCACCGGAGTCCCACTGCCAGTAGAAGCCGACCACCGTCTTGTCCAGCGACCGGAGGTAGCGGTGCGCCGAATGCTGGCTGTCCAGGGTCACGACCTCGCGCTCCAGCACGCCACCTTCGATTCCGTCCCATCGCGCCCACCACACCTGCGACGGCAGCTTGCCCGGATGGAACTCGACGCGCATATCGAGGTTCTCGACGCTGCGCATGACGGCCCGCCGGTGTTCACGTTCGGCCGGATCAGCTAAATCGCCGGGGAACCGGTACGTCACCCGGTATTCAAGCGTGCTTGTCTCGTGGATGCCGAGCGTCCTCGCGAGGAGGATCTCAGTCCCGAAGACGTCAGGGCCAATCTGCCGCAATTCCCCGGCCAGGCCTTTGCAGCCGTGGCCGACCTCGATCGTCGTCACGCTGGTATCACACAGAAACGGGATGCGGTCGAGATCTGCCGCGAGCGCCTCGATCACCTGCATTGTCCGGACACTGTCAATGCGCCCGTCCGCGGCGATGTAGATGTGGTCATGGAGCGATACCGTCTGATGCCGCCGCCGGCCCAGCGCATGATCGACGTCGCGCTCAGCCTGAGCCGACACGGCGTGACTACCGGACAGCACGCTGATCCGTGCCGAGCCCTCGCGCAGCCGCCGCAGCCGATCCGCCTCGAACTCCGCGAAACCGAAAGCGTCCGCGAATAACCGGCAGGTCTCGGCGGTCAGCTGCCGGCCCGATAACGCGCCTAAGACCGTGTCGCGTAGCTGATAGGGCATGACCTGCGCGTCGCCAGGGTGACATGGCACGGCGCGCAGCCGGGCGGCGATCACCTCGGCGACGGCCAGCTGATTGATCACGCCATCTCGTGGTCGCGAGACATGCCGCTGCCAGGCATCGCGGTAGGGGCCTGGCTTCAGTAAGAGCTGCCGCAGATACTCCGCCGCCGCGCGCTTGCCTTCGCCATTCGTCGCGTCGCTCACGTCAGCCACTATTCCAGCGCCAGTAGAACCCTGCGACTGTCTTCTCCAGTGACCGCAGGTATCGATGCGCGGAGAATTGCCGATCGAGCGTTACCGCTTCGCGTTCCACGACATCCCCGTCGACGCCGTCCCACTGGGCCCACCACACCTCCGACGGCAGCATGTCCGGGTGAAACTCGACCCGCATGTCCACGTTCTCGACGTGCCGCATGACGGCCCGGCGGAACCGACGCTCAGCCGCGTTGGAAGGGTCGCCTGGATAGCGATAGGTGACCCAGTATTCAAGCGTCAGTGTCTCGCCGAGATCGAGGGAGCGAGCCAGCAGGATCTCGGTGTAAAACACGCCGTCGCCGAGCTGATGCACGTCGCCGGTCAGCTCTTTGCCGCCCTGGCCAACTTCGAGTGTGAGCACATTGCTGTCGCACAGGAACGGGATGCGGTCCAGACCCTGCGCCGTTGACTCGATGACCTGCATCGTGCGGGCACGGTCGATGCGCCTGTCGGCGCCGATGTAGACATGATCGTGCAGGGACAAGGTGTGGTGCTGCCGCGGCCCGAGCGCACGGTCCACATCCTGCTCCGCCCGCAGGGAGACCGCATGCGTCCCCGACATCATGCTGATCGGGGCCGCGCCATTCCACAGCCGCCAGAGGCGCGCTGCCTCGTGCTCGGAGAAGCCGAACGCGGAAATGAACAACGCGAGCGCGGACTTGCTGAGCAGCCGCCCCGTCAGCGCCCTGGACACTGTGTCTTTCAGCTGGTGCGGCGTAATCTCCGCGTCCCCGGGGCCGCGCGGCGTCAGCCACAGGTGCCGGGCTATTACCTCGGCTACGGCGAGCTGGTTGACCGTGCCGCGCCGTTCTCGAGACGCATACTGCTCCCACGTCTGGCGGTAGCTGCCAGGTGTCAGTAGCAGCTGCTGCAGGTAATCAGAAGCGGCGCGACGACCATCCTGCCGCGTCACATCAGCGCGAGGCATCAAGATTCATCCCGGCGTACCACGTGGCCCTATCCGGATCTCTGGCTGACAGACGCTCTCCCGCCCCGGCTGGTAGTGGCAGACGAGATAACCGTAGTCAAGTCGAAGCCGCTCGCCAAGACACCCGAGCCAACGGAAATGCCGGCGATGAGGGTGCTAATGACCTCCATTAGCTGGCCTTCCTGCTCTCCGCCGGGCGCGAGCCGCAACTCTCGCGCCTGTCACTCGGCGCGACGATAATAGGACTTTAAAGGCATAATTTGGACTCGTCAATGAGTTCAATCGCCCATTATGCAACTATTCAAGGGCTTCATGAGCCGGACGTGACGGGGGTTGCCCAGGTCGGCTCCTGATTCTGGACGCACGCTCAGCGCTGCCACCCGGCGAGCATCCGCGGCCTTGACTCGACACCGCACGAGGGACGTATGTCCAGTCAAGAATCTGAGTCATGAGCGCGATGACACCGCGGCACCTTCGTAACGGAAATTCAGTGACGGCGCCCGATTATGCGCGCCGGCTAGTCAGCGACGAGCTCGGCCTCGAAGCCGTCGACGTTCTCCAGGTACGCCGCGTAATGCTGCGGCCCGCCCGCGTACGGGTGCGAGTCCGAGAACATCAGCCGCCAGCCGTGCAGCAGGGCCTCAGCGGTCAGGTCGTCCACCTGCTGCCGGCTCGAGACGTGGAAGGCGAGGTGATTGAGCCCGGGCCGGCACCGGTCGTGCCGGCTGGCCGTGCGCGCCGGAGACTGCTCGACGACGATGTACGCATCCCCGGCCTGCCAGCTGCGGCCGCCGGGCCAGTCCTGGAACATCCGGTAGCCGAGCGACGTGAGCAGCCAGCCCCAGCTGATGATGGCCCGGTCGAGGTTGGGCACCCACAGCTCGACGTGGTGAATCGCGCCGGTGGCAGGCCCGCCGACCGCAGCCGATTCCGCCGGGACCTCGGGCTCGGCGACGATCTCAAGCCCGGCCGCTGACTCTGGCCCTGCCGCTGACTCTGGCCCTGCCGCCGCTGGCTCGGGCCCCGCCTGAGTCTCTGTCATCACTGCGCCCCTGCGGGTCTCCGCGTCCGGGAGAGTGGCTGCGGCCCGGCATGGCCACAGCTCCGAAGACCACCACGTTACGGCATCTAACCAGGGTTTTCGTGTTTACCAGTGCGAATTTAGCTCTCGCCGCGTATGTACGCACATCCGGCACGCCAGGTGGCCGCTAGCCGGCGTCGTCGGGCACATTGCCAGGCCACAGCTCAGGGCGATGCGCGGCGACATGCCGGGTGATCTGGCTGAGTGCCTGCGCTGCGCACACCGCAGGCAGCTTCCTGCCGTCGCGCAGCCTGATCGAGACCTCGCCCGCCTTCGCCTCGGCCGCGCCGATGACTGCCTGGTACGGCACGAGCCGGTGCTCGCGGATGCGGGCGGACAGGCTCCCGCCGGCCGCCACCTCCGCCCGCAGGCCCGACTCGATGGCCGCACGTACGAGAGCATCAGCGTGCGGGAGCTGGGCATCCAACACTGGCAGGCCGACCAGCTGAACCGGCGAGATCCAGGGTGGGAACGCGCCGCCATACTGGTCGATCAAGTGCGCCACAGCTCGCTCCAGCCCGCCGATGATGCTGCGGTGCACCATCACCGGGCGATGCCGGCCGCCGCCAGGGCCGGCGTACTCCAGGCCGAACCGCTCCGGCTGGTAGAAGTCGACCTGCACGGTGGACAGGGTGGTCTCTCGCTCGGCACTGTCCGCTACCTGCACGTCGATCTTGGGCCCGTAGAACGCCGCTTCGCCCGCCTCCTCCTCATGCGCCAGCCCGGCGCCGTCCAGCACCGCACGCAGAACGCCGGCTGCCTGATCCCACATCTGCTGGCTGCCCACGTACTTGTCCGACGGACCGGCGAGCGACAGGCGGTACCGGTACGCCTCGATGCCGAGCGCCCGATACGCCTGCTGGATCATCGCCAGGGCGGCTGCGGCTTCGTCTCTGACCTGATCAGGGGTGCAGAAGATGTGCGCGTCGTTCAGCTGAATGGACCGCACTCTGGTCAGGCCGCCCAGCACTCCCGACAACTCGGAC
>Ga0335073_10009756_pt1 | contig 13478 bp, 10 predicted proteins | sample Lox_Sample_22_FD_207093 | JGI IMG/M metagenome (GOLD analysis project Ga0335073, IMG submission 207093) | Soil microbial communities from Loxahatchee National Wildlife Refuge, Florida, United States - Lox_Sample_2.2 | ecosystem: Environmental > Terrestrial > Soil > Wetlands | place: USA...
GCCGAACGACGAGTCCCGCGCCACAATAGTCCAGAGAATCCGGTTGTGCGGCGATGCAATGGCATCCGGCAGATGAATCATCGCCACGAAACAGAGCAGCATGATCCCCAGCAACGCCGCCGACAAACGGGTCGCGATGCGGAAGATGATGCTGAGCGCGGCGGCGATCAGCGCAATACCCACGAAATAAGTCCAGAAGAGCTTCGCGGGCATCCACGCCGGGACGCCTCTCATGATCGAGTGCGGCGACGCCAGGTGCTCGGTTCCGAAGACCGCCATGGGGATGGCCAGCGCCAGCCGGCCGAGCGTGCGAGCTTTGTCGAATCCCCGCGATCTCCGGAATTCCCGGCCGGCAGTTACTGCCGCCGCGATCAGGCAGGCGATCCAGGCGAGATAGGGCCAAAACACTTGCGGCGAGGCCATGCTATTTCGATATCGTCGCACGGCGGGCGACGATGATATAGTGCGCACCATGGCGAAGACGGTTTTCGCGGCTTGCCTGATGCTGGCCGTATCGGCCCTGGGAAACGACGGCTCGGGGGAGGCGCTTCCTGCCGGCGGAATCCAACTCCGGCGAGAAACCCGGATTTCGATGGAGAAGGAGCGCCTGCGCATCGGCATGGACCGCGTGTCGGTGGAGTATGAGTTCCTCAACACGACAAATGAAGACATCGCGACGGAAGTCTTGTTTCCACTGCCGGGAGCCAATGTGAGTTTCAGCCCGCGTCCTTTGGGAGTTTCCGGCTGGCACGTCTGGGTGGAAGGAAAGGAACGGCCGTACGAGACCGAAACGAAGGCTGTGGTGAAGGGGGCCGATCAGTCCGCTCTGCTTCGCCGCTTTTCGGTCGATATTGCCACCTTCGGCCACTTCGACACGGATGCCGACGGGAAAATCAAAGGCGACATGCAAAAGCTGACCGCCGCGCAGCAGAGAGAATTGACGCGCGCAGGCCTGCTGGACAATGGATTTCCCACCTGGACGGTGTTCACAACCTACCACTGGCGGCAAACGTTTCCCGCCCATCGGATTCTGCACGTGAAACACGAGTACGAGCCGTCATCGGGGCTGCGGTACTTCGACGCGGCATATTTCCAGAACGACAACGAGGAACTGTCCGGGTCGTGCGTGGATGCCGGCACGCGAAAAACTCTGGCCGCGGCGGCGCCGAAAAACCTCGGATTTGTCGAGGGCTCCATCGATACGTTGTGGGTGGACTACATTCTGACAACGGCGAACACGTGGCGCACACCGATTAAGGATTTTGAGCTGGTGGCCGAACGGCCCAAGCCGGCGGAGCGACACCAGACCTATGTCAGTTTCTGCTGGGACGGCAAGGTGGAAGATCGGGGCGACGAAGGCGTGGTGGCGAGAGCCCGGAATTTTGTCCCGTCGCGCGAGCTGCGGGTGATGTTTTTCAAGCTGGTGAATTAGAGGGCCGGCAGGCTGGAAGCTACCCGGCCCCGTGGCATTTCTTGTACTTCTTGCCGCTGCCGCAGGGGCACGGATCGTTGCGGCCGACTTTCTGGCCGACGCTCACCGGCTGCGCGCTGGTGGATCCATCGCCGCCGCCCAACTGTAGATCCTGCAGTTCGCGCTCCTTCTTGCGTTGGATGTTGCGCGTGAAGTCTTCCATCTGGGCTTTGGCGGCATCGCGCTGCCGGTCGTTCGCCGCGGGTCCGCCGTCGCGCGGACCGGCCGGCTCGCCACCGGTCTCTCCGTTCTCCTCGTCCTCGTCCGGATACGGCCCGGCCGGCGGGGCGCCCACGCTCACCTGCAGGAAGAACAGGTACCGCACCGTCTCGTCTTCGATGCGGTCCATCATCGCCGTGAACAGCTCGTACGACTCCTTTTTATACTCGACCAGCGGATCCTTCTGGCCGTGGGCGCGCAAGCCGATGCCCTGCTTCAACTCGTCCATCGACAGCAGGTGGTCTTTCCACTGGTTGTCGATCACCTGCAGCATCACGATGCGCTCGGTCTGCCGCATGATGTCCGGGCCGACCAGTTCCTCTTTCTCGCGGTATTTCTGCTCCAGCCGCTCGACGATGATGTCGATAATTTCCGCCGGCGTCCGGTTGTTGAAATCGGCGATGTCCACTTTGGCGCCGAACATCGTCAGGATGTCGTTGCGCAGCGTCGACAGGTCCCATGTGTCGGGATGTTTGTCTTCGGGGCAGCGCACGTCGACATACTGCTGTATGATGCCCTTCACCATCTCCATCACGTGCTCGCGCTGGTCCAGCCCTTCCAGCAGGTTGCGGCGCATACCGTAAACCGCCTGGCGCTGTTTGTTGTTGACGTCGTCGTATTCCAGGAGGTGTTTGCGGGCTTCGAAATTCTGCGCTTCCACCGCTTCCTGCGCCTTGGCGATGCGCTTGGTGATGAGCTTGCTTTCGATCGGCACGTCTTCTTCCATGCCCAGGCGCAGCATCAGGTTCTGCATGCGCTCCCCGCCGAAAATGCGCAGCAGGTCGTCCTGCAGGGAAAGGAAGAAGCGCGAGCTTCCGGGGTCGCCCTGGCGGCCGGCGCGGCCGCGAAGCTGGTTGTCGATGCGCCGCGATTCGTGGCGTTCCGTGGCCACGATGTGCAATCCCCCCATCGCCACCACTTCGTCGTGCTCGGCATCGGTGATGGCCTTGAAGCCGGCGTAGAGTTCGTCCCATGTATCGCGGCGGACGCGGTAGAACTGATCGAGGTGCGTGAAGTAGTAGAAGTGTTCGTCGGCCACGTACTGCGCTTCCGACTCGCTCAATCGTTCGGCCGCTTTCTGCTTCAGGCAGGCATCCTTGGTCATGAATTCCGGATTGCCGCCGAGAAGAATATCGGTGCCGCGGCCGGCCATGTTGGTCGATACGGTGACCATGCCCTTGCGGCCCGCCTGCGCCACGATCGACGCTTCACGCTCGTGATTTTTGGCGTTCAAGACTTCGTGCCTGACGCCCATTTTTTTCAAAATCGCCGACAGCCGCTCCGATTTCTCCACCGAAATCGTGCCCACCAGCACCGGCTGCCCGTTCTGGTTGTACTTCTTGATTTCGCTGGCCGCGTTGCGGAACTTCTCCACCTCGGTGCGGTAGACGACGTCCTGGTTTTCGATGCGGATCAGGGGCCGGTTGGTCGGGATAACCGTGACATCGAGATTGTAGATCTTCTGGAATTCCGCCGCTTCGGTTTCCGCCGTTCCGGTCATGCCCGCCAGCTTCTTATACATGCGGAAATAATTCTGGAACGTGATGGTGGCCAGCGTCTGATTCTCGCGCTGGATCTTCACGCCTTCCTTGGCCTCGACGGCCTGGTGCAGCCCGTCCGACCAGCGGCGGCCCGGCATCAGACGGCCGGTGAATTCGTCCACGATCACGACTTCCGGCCCGTCGTCGCCATCCTTGACTACGTAATCGCGGTCGAGCTGATAGAGCACGTGGGCGCGCAGCGCCTGCTGCACGTGATGGTTGAATTCGATGTTGGCGGGATCATAGAGATTATTGAGATTGAGCAGTTTCTCAACCTTAAAAACGCCCTCTTCGGTCAGTGCCGCGGTGCGATGTTTTTCGTCGATCGTGTAGTCGCCCGTGGTGTAGCTCTCGCCGGGCTCCTTGCCTTCGATCACCTCGCCCCGAACCAGCTTGGGGATGATGCGGTTGACCTTGTAATACTTATCAGTCGATTCTTCGCTCGGACCGGAAATAATCAACGGCGTCCGCGCCTCGTCGATCAGGATCGAGTCGACTTCATCGACGATGGCGAAATGGTGGCCCCGCTGCACGCAGTCCTCGATGCGGAACTTCATGTTGTCGCGCAGGTAATCGAAACCGAACTCGTTGTTGGTGCCGTACGTGATGTCGCCTCCGTAGGCGTCCTTGCGCTGATCGTCGTCCAGATCGTGAACGATCACACCGACGCGCATTCCCAGCGCTTTGTACAGCTTCCCCATCCACTCCGAGTCGCGCTTGGCCAGGTAGTCGTTGACGGTGACCACATGCGCGCCTTTGCCTTCCAGGGCGTTCAGATACGTCGGCAGCGTGGCGACCAGTGTTTTTCCTTCACCGGTCTTCATTTCCGCGATTCTGCCCGAGTGCAGAACCATACCGCCGATCAACTGCACGTCGAAATGCCGCATGTTGAGGACGCGGCGGCCGGCTTCGCGGACCACGGCAAAGGCTTCGAACATGATGTCGTCGAGCGCGGCGCCCTGCGCGAGTTTCTCCCTGAACTCGATGGTTTTGGCCGCCAGGTCGATATCGGAAAGCTCGCGCATGGCAGCCTCGAAGTCGCCGATGGCCGCGACCTTGGGCTGCATGTTTTTGATTTCGCGCTCAGTTTTGGTGCCGAAGACTTTCGCCAGTACAGTGTCGACAATCATCTAGTGGTCTCGTTACGGTGGGACAGTGGTCACTTCTATTTTAACCCGTTCTGATAGAAGGACGTGAGAACATCAGACGGCTTAACGGGGGTCGAATGGGTCAATTGGCGACCGGGGTTTTATCCAACCGGTCTACCACCAACACCTCGCCTGGCGCCTTGGCGGCTTCCAGTTTCAGCCCGAGCTGTTTTTCAAACGCGGTGAAGATCGATTGCCCGCCGGTTGGCGTGGACGGCTCTTCCGTCGAAACGCCCGCCGAACCATCGGCTGTGCCGCGCGCGGACGCCATCCGCTGCCGCATCGATGCCATCGCCCCGCTGGCTGGCCCGCCGTCGAGGCTATCGGCCGCGAACCCGACCATAAAATTCCATTCGCCGCCAAGACTCGTATGATCCAACACCGGGCAGCCGAAGGTTCCGGAAAGCGCATTCGTCAGGTCGGCCATACTCGCGCGCCGGCCGGCCAGCTTTGCCATGCCATTCGTGATTCGATAGGCAATATGTGCGGGAGGAAGCGGAGTGGTGCGCGCCGCCCTTCCAGCCGCCGCCCGCACTTCCGCCCCACGCGCCCGAAGCTCATTCATCCGCGCCGCTTCCTCCGCAGACATCTTGGCTTTGCCGTCGCCATTCGCGTCCGTGTCGAGCGCCTCGCGCGGCGATTCCGTATCGCCCGGCGGAGGGACTTGGAGCTTATGCCCGCCCTTGCCGATGCTCAGCACATAGGCCGGCATTTCGCGAGTTTCGTGGTGCATCACCATGTGGAATCGATCGATGAGCAGTTTCTGCAACATCTGCTTGAACTGATCTTCGGTCGCTCCCGCCGGCACCTTGGCTTCGATATCGTAGGTCGGGCTGTCGAGCGTGGCGGGGCCGGTGAGTTGATAGCCTTTCAGACTCCACGCGCGGTTGATGAGAGGCCGCAAACTGGTGCTGGTGCAGGTGTAGCGGACAGGATCGGTGGTTCCGGGGCCGCCGCTGCAGCCCCAGTAAGAGGAAGTGGTACGCTGCCCGGTTTTGCTCACACCCGCCACCGACTGGCTTCCCTCGCTCGGTTTCACCGACGCGGCTTCGAATTCCAGGGGCGCACGGTCCTGTGCGAAGGCCATTCCGGCGAGCGCGCCCGCAGCCAGGATCACATCGCGGATCGTCATTTGGGCTGAGTTTAGCGCGACCCGGCGCGGATGTCCACTAATTCATTAGTAAATCATTGGATGGACCCGGACTCCGCATCGAGCTCCTTGATGAGGTCGGGCCGGCCGATAGATTGCCAAGCCTCGCGCGCCGCTTCAATGTGGCGGGCACGTTCGGCGGGGTCGGCGGCGAAACGAGCAAGACGAAGGTGAACTCTCCCGATGGAGTAGCGTTCGGAAACACTTTCGTAGAGCAGAACAGACCGCCGATAGCAGGCCTGTGCCTGGACCGTATCACCGACGCCGCGTGCAAGGTCGCCGAGCCGGAGGACACAATTAGCCTCGCCTACCGCGTCGTCCAGCTGTCGGTACAACGGCAGCGCCGACTCGTATCTTGCTCGCGCTTCCGCATATTTCCCCTGTGCCGAAGCGATATTCCCAAGACCGAGTATAGAGTGCGCTTCTCCACGGACGTTGCCGGCGCGGCGGTATAGCGGCAATGACGATTCGTACCGCAGCTTTGCCTCAGCATACTCCAGCTGCGCTAGAGCGACGTGCCCAAGGGCATGGACGCAATTCGCTTCCCCAAGAATATCTCCGACTTTCTGGTACAGGGGCAGCGCCGATTCGTAACAAGATCTGGCTTCCGCCAAGTCGGCTCGCGCCAACGCGGCCTCTGCGAGGCCAAAGATGCAATTGGCCTCGCCCAATACAGATCCGACCCGCCTGAACAACGGCAACGCTGTTTGATAACGCGAACGCGCCTCGATGTGATCGGATAACCGCAATGCTACGTCTCCGAGACCGCGGATGCAGTTGGCCTCGCCCAGAGTATCACCCAAATGCCTGAATAAGGGCTGGGCCTGTTCATAACGAGTGCGTGCTTCCTTGTAATCCGAACATGCCAAAGCGATATCCCCAAGTCCACCGATACAATTAGCCTCCCCGATCGCAAATCCTGCCTGGTGGTAAAGCAACGCAGCGGTTTCATATTGCTTGCGCGCCTCCACGAAGTTGGATTGCGCAAAAGCTATATCACCAAGACCCTGAATACATCTCGCCTCACCTCGAACTGATGAAAGCTGGCGGTACGATACCAGCGCCGCCTCCAGCTGGGCCTTGGCGGATTCGTACTCCGCAAGCCACCGAAGGACTTGTGCCAACTGATAGCGGGTATCGGCAACATCCTCCGCGCTGGCAGTCGCCTCTAACCGAATGCGAAGACAGTTCTCGAGGGCGTGCTTGGCATCGATCCATTGGTACCTCGCCGCGAAACCTAGTCCGGCCCTGTAGAACATGCGGGCGATGGACAATGGCGCGGCACTGCGAGCGCGCAGCCGTTCAACTTCAGCGAGCGCCATCCCGGGGTCCGGACCGGTGGCCACCGGCGGGCGTGCCGGCTGCGGAGTGGTGACCGCAGGTTCCGGCACTGGGGTGGGCTCGATGCGGGCTACCGTAGTCCTCACTGACCACAAATCCGGTGCATTATCGCGCAGCACCTCTTGAAGCCATGGAGCTCCGACGAAGACAACCGGTACCTTCCACACGCGTCGAAACGGATTGCGAAAGCGGTTCAACCGCCGTACTGCCAGCGCCCACGCCTTCTTCCATCGCGGCGACTCCGGATCGACCTCATGCACGACCCGCGATACCCAGACAGCGCCCGTATCCGGCTTGGCCTCGCCGCGGATCAGAGGATTCGCCACATCCTCCAGTTGCTCGACGGTGCCTACGGGAATTTCCAGCAGACTCTTGCCTTCACCTTGGAGCCGATTCAACAATGCTTGCCGGCAGACTTCGGCCCCATCTTCATCCGTGACCAGAAGAACGATGAAATCGAAACCGTCATTGAAATCGAAAGACGTCAGGACCGCCCGCCAGTCCTCGGACGCGGACAGATTGTAGCGGCTTGCGCGATATGTCAGGTCGCTCATGTCGTACGGGTAGGTTCGGCCGACTTGGCGATGCGGAGCACTTCGTCGCGGATCAGCGGGTGCACGTCGTACCAGTCCTCGCCATTGCGCAGGAACAAGACATAATGGTGATCCAGCAGGAACGTGAGCCTGCGGATCTCTTTCGTTTCGCGGCTCTTCAGGGGAGTCGTTCCGCGTTCCCGCTCAATCTCCGCTAACCAACGCGCGTCGTCGAGAGAAATCGGAAGAAACTGGCTGCGAACGCTCAGAATTGAAGACTCGACGGTATCCAAGGTCACGGGCAAAGACCGTGCATGGAGGACAATTTCGCGAAGCAGAAATAGTAAGTCGCGGAAGTGACCTCCGCTAAGTTCGATGAGGCGGTCCACCGTATGCTGGGGCTTCTCTCCCAAAAGGCGATTCAAGCCCCGCCCAGGCAGACGCCGGTCGACAAGCCTTCGAAGGGCGGCAATGCCATGAGCAAAAGTGGGACGCTGGGAATCCCGGTCCCACAGCCGCAGGCACGGTAGCAGGCGCACCGGAACCGGCATCGTCGGCAGTCGGAATTTCAACCATGGCGGCACCGTATAGACGACATGCAGGTAGTTCAGCTCGAGAAACTTGAAAAAGTTGGCGAACACATGGACGATGCTGTCCATCACACCCTCATCGCCAACATCCCCCTGTAGTTGTTCCAGGGAGTCGAATAGGAACACAACGCGCGCGTCCTCGCCCCGCGCCTTTCGGATCGCCTTTACACCGTCCTCGACGAACGCGATGACTTCACCGTGGAGCTCCGCGGTCCGGCCCTTCAGGGCGTTGGATAGCTTCTCCCGAAACAGCGGCGTATCCCGCAGCTCAAACTTCAAATCCGCTCCCGCCTTCAGCCCAATCTCTTTCAGGTCGACATTAGTCCTGGTCAGCCAATTCCAAAACCGGACCGCATATCCATCACCAGTTATTTCGAGCCCTTCTCGCCTCAACGCTTCCTCGAAGGCGTTGGCAATGGCGAATAGAAGAACAGTAATATCGATGGACGCGGCTGGATTCACGAAATCCAACGCGCTGGCATATAGGACGGTATAGCCCTTGTCGCGCAGGAGCTGCGTGAGGCGGTACAGTTCGGTGGTTTTGCCGGACCCCTTGAAACCTGAGAACAGATGAACGCTGTCGGTCTCGCAATATCGGATCGCTCCGTAGAGCAAGTCTACGGGGTCCTCGCAGCCTTCATGACTATAGACCGGTTCGTAGAGCGGGTCGCCGGCCTCGAGCGGCCGATCCTGCAGCGTCTGGTAGACGCCTTTCAGAAACTCGCGATCCTCGTCCGTCAATGGCACAACTCAGGAGTAGCACAAGCGCAAATCCAGCGCCACATTTGTATGCGCCTATTGCCCGATCTCGCTTACCCAGCGGATGATGTGCCCCGTCCCATCGCGAACTTCGCGTGTCACGCGCTGGTCCACCGCGTCGCGACGCCGTAGCGTGTCGCCCGCCTCCGCCAGCACCCGTTCATAAGCCGAACCGGCATCGCTGGTCTCGACTTTCGGCGCTGGAAACGGCGCGGAGGCTCCCAGCTTCTGCCGGTCGGCATAGTAGTGGCCCATGCCGCGCCAGTTGAGTTCCGTCACCGCGGAATCGCCTTCCAAAACATTGCCGGCAACGAAAATCGATCCCGGCAATACCACCGCATCCCCACGATGAAACATTCGTCGGTCTTGAGGCGTTGAAGGTCCGGGCTTCAGGTAATTGCCTACGTAGTTCAGCCGATCGAATTCGCCATAGCCGGCGGCATCGCCCCAATCGTAAATCACGTTATTCCGGAAGTCGGCATTCGAGGCTCCTTGAAACCGGACATTCCGGCTGTAGTTGTGGGCCAGCAGATTATGGTGCCAGGTCACGCGGTTGCCGCCGGCCAGCGCCGCATATCCATGACCGGCGAAGTTCAGACTCTCGCTTAGAATGGACCACTGTATCGTAATCCGGTCGGCGGCTGGGACAATGGTGATGATCTTGCCGGTGGTCCAGCTCAGCGATAGGTGGTCGGCGATGCAATTGACGGCGCCGAGATCGAACCGCAGGCCGTCGTCGCCTTCGCCGGCTTCATAGTGAACGCCCCCCCGTACGTCCTCGTCGCCCAGGCGAATGCGAAGGTAGCGAAGAACCACATCGTGCGCGCGAATTGAGACGCCATGGCGGCGAAGCACGATGCCTTCGCCGGGAGCGCTCTGGCCATCGACCGTCAGAAATGGATTGCGAACGACGATTGGCGCCGTCAAAGATATCGACCCGCTCACACGGAATACCACCGTCCGCGGACCGTCGGCTTCGACCGCGGCGCGCAAGCTGCCAGGGCCGGAATCGGCGAGGCTATCCACGTAGAGCGTGCGGCCTCCCGCCCCTCCGCGGCTGAAGGCTCCGTAGCCCTCTGCGCCAGGAAAGGCTGGCTCGCCCGCCTCGATCGTCAACGGATAGGCGGCATGCGCGCGCCACAACGGCTCCGGCGATTCCGGAATTGGCCGGACGTGAGTCACCGGCGTCCCTTCCTCATAGGTGCTGCGATTTTGCAGCACCAGATCGGTATGGTTCGCTCCACCGCGATACGTCAGTGTCCATCGGTATTTGCGGCCCCCGAACTCCGCGGTGACCTCGCTGCCTTCCGGAAGACCATCGAACACACCAACCGTAGGCACGCGGCTCGAAACCAGCGTGATATCTTCGCGCGGCGGCACCCCGAGCAGCGAAATCTCCAGACGGCAACGGCCCGGCGCGACCGGCAATATCCGCAATCCGTCGACGCGCGATTGAATCACGATCGGAGTCACTCCGTGCTCATCGATGGCGAAGGACAACGTCGCGACGCCGGCTCTGCCGCCCGGATCCGGCGCGGCTTCGAGGTAGACATTATCGAGCACGGCGATGGCTTCCGCTTTCGAACCTTCCACCGCCAGTGCCGCATGCGATCCGAAACCGAGCCCGACTGAAAGCGTCCGCCCTAGAAAGCTTCCGCCGCGGATTTTTAGCAGGGCGTCGTTGGCCCGCTTGGTCGACGCCGTGGCGGCGCCCACAAAAACATCCATCACGGAGTGCAGCGCGCCGGAATTTAAAATGAATTCGCCGTGGCTGCCGGTCTCGTCGCCAACAAATAGCGAATCCTGCACGAGGACGACGTCACCGCCGTTGACCTCGACGCTGGCGCGGTCGGCGGCATGGGTCCCGACGCGCAATTCGCCAGCGACCCAGGTTCCCGGCGGCACCCTGACATGGCTATTTCCGCCGACTTCCGCGCCGTTGAATGCGGTTGGCAAACCGCGCGACCAGTGCACGCTGTCGTTCCAAGCGCCATCGCCAGACGCCGCCCACACGGTCCGTTCTTGCGCTGCTCCCGAGCCGGCCAGCAGCGCCAGACAGATCGCGACCCGCATCATGCGGCTTCGCCCTCGCGCGCCGCCCACAATCCGATCAGCCCCAGCACCATCAGATTCGGCAGCAGCAGCGGCGCGAACGGCGGCGCCCTGTCCACCACGTTCTGGAAGAAACTCATCGACGGACCACGCAGATCCGCCTCCGCATGAAACAAAAGGCCGGCCAGCCCGACCACCGCCTGCAGCAGCAGGACGCCCACACACATCTTCCAATATCGTCTGGTCGTGACCGTGAAGAAGAAGACCAGCAGGAATCCGACGGCGAGGCTGCTGCTCGCCACCGGAATCCACTCGGTCCAGTGAAAAGAGCCGTTCTCCGCATGATCGGTCAGACTCAGCACGAAATTGCCGAAAAAGCCGCCCAGCGCCAGAGCAGCAGCATCCCGACCCCTGTATAGGCGAGCGGCGCGGCGAATCGACATCAGCCCCACCAGGTATCCGATCCAGGTCCATGCTTTCGGGCTGTCCCGGAATTCGCGCGCGCCAGGGCGACCGCCAGCAGCGCCGGCGCACCCAGCGAGAGAAACAGCGGAAAATACTCCGCTCGCCGCAGAAATCCGTTCCCCGAATGCGCGAAATAAATGTCCAGCGCCAGGAAGGCCGGATTTCCCCGGGCGAACGCCTCCACCCACAGGACGTAATCGCTCCTCCAGCGCCCAATACTATCAGCTGACGCGCTCACCTGCCGTCCCGCCCTCCGCGAAGTTCCTGCGACAGCGATTTCAGCTCCACCATTTTCGAGAGCATCGGATAATTTCCGTGCCATTGCACGAAATCCGCGCCCCCCATAAATGCGCCGTGCTTCGACGTCCTCCCGTCGTAGTGCCACAGATCGAAATACAAAAGTCGATGCGGTTGGTGAAGGGCGCGCCCTTGAGCACGCAGTCCGCCCGCAAGCCGTCCACAATCGCCTTGGCGTCCCCCACCCGCTGATTGGTCACGTCCACTGCCTGCTCGGCCTGCTGATACACGCGGTCGATCAGCGGCCTGGTGTGGCACTGCTGGCAGATCTGCTTCATGTTGGTCTGCGGCGCAGATGCAATTCGGCCGCTTTTTGGTGATGGCGTCGGCCAGGTAATACGACAGCCGTTTCCGAAGGATCGTGCGTCACGTTGTTACCGTTGATGCCGCTCATGTGGCAGGTGGCGCAGGTCGGAATCCACATGTCGCGCGTCGTGAGCTGCTTTGGCGGGCGCTCCATGTTCATCAGCGTGGCCTGCAGGTTGAACATCACGCCGTGCTTCGACTCCTCGTAGATTTCGATCTGCGAATGGTCGGGGCTTATGTGGCATTGGCCGCAGGTGCGCGGCTCGCGCGCAATCGCCACCGAACTGGTGCCGTGAATGACACGCGGTGCAGGTACCGATGGTGCCGTCGGCATTCGTCCGCCCGATGCTCTGGCATTGCTCGTAGCCGCTGGTCATGGCCGATTGGCCTTCCAGCGTGGTGAACGGGTGCGGCGGGCGCCTGGCGTATCCCGTGTGATACTGCTCGGCGAAACTGACCTGCTCGGGCGAGAGTGCCTTTTCGCCATACACCGCGGCTCACGAAACGCCCGCGTGCCGGCTGCGCAGGAACTCCTGGTAGATCGGCTCGTGGCAGCCGCGGCAATTTCCCGCCGTCGGATGTTTGGCGATCACGAACCCGTGATGCTCGTTCTTCCTGTCCGGCAGCCGGCTGATGACACTCCAGGCCGCTCACGTTCTTCTGCGCACGGACGCTCATTTCGTGTTCGTGAACCACGCGGTATTGCAGCCGGTAGGGGCACTCCGCGCATTTCCCGAGGCGCGCACCAAGGCCGCATTGGGCTGGCCGGAGTCGGCTCCGGGCCTGGCCCGGTTCATCAGAAAGGCGCCGATGGTCAAAGCAAAGCCGATGACGACCGCGATAAAGACAGCTCCGAAGCCCCTCACACCGGTCCGGTGTAATGCAAGCAGAACCTCGGCCTCCTATGCCACCCTCGCAACCGCGACGCCCCTGCTACCATCGACTCATGGACCGGCACTGGACTCGCCGCGGCATCTTGTTTACCGGTGTTGCCGGTTGCCTACTGGCTCAGTCGCGCAAGCTGCCCGTATTCCCATCCGACGCCAAACGCTATCCCGATCCATCCACCGAGATCGACGTCTTCCGCCTGACCAGCCCCTCCTACAACAGCATCCTTCCCGCATACTACGGCCGAGCCATCGCCAATAACAGCAGCTATCTGTTGCTCTCTTGCGATCGCACCGGAAGGCCCGAAATCTTCCGCCTCGATCTGAAAAACGCCGAGATGCGACAGCTCACCGAAATGTCCGGTATCGACCCCCTCACCGTGACCCTTTTGCCCGACAATCGCGCGTTCTGCTTCGTGGCGGACCGGACTGTCTGGATGGCTACCTTCGGTTTGAAGGAGCGCGAGCTCTACCAGGTGCCCGACGGCTGGGATCGCGCGGAAGGAATGACGGTGGGTCCCGACGGAACCCACGTGACGCTCATCGAGACCTCCACCGCGCAGCCGGCGGCGTGGCGCATGCGGATGATCTCGCTGGTGAATGGCGCCGCGCGCACGGTCCTCCAATCGCCGGCCGCGATGACGATCCCCCAGCCGCGGCCCTACCGCGCCCAAGTGTTGTATCGTGACGCCAACCGCTCCGTCTGGCTGGTGAATCAG
>Ga0335073_10009757_pt1 | contig 13476 bp, 13 predicted proteins | sample Lox_Sample_22_FD_207093 | JGI IMG/M metagenome (GOLD analysis project Ga0335073, IMG submission 207093) | Soil microbial communities from Loxahatchee National Wildlife Refuge, Florida, United States - Lox_Sample_2.2 | ecosystem: Environmental > Terrestrial > Soil > Wetlands | place: USA...
CGCCCGCTGGTCGCGTGCGGGTTTCTCGCCGGTTCGGCGCTGCTGCTCCTCCCGGCTCCGTGGGGCCGGATCGCGTTCGCGGCCGTGATCGCCAGCGTGCCCGTGTTCTTGACGGTTACGTCCTCCTACCTGGGGCTGACGCCGCTGGCAGGGGTGGGCGTGGAGATCTACCTGACGCTCCTGTTCGTGGTGCTCGGCCTGCTTGTGTACGGGCTGACCCGGCTGGCGTGGCTGGCGGTGCAGCTGGAGGACCTGCGCGCGGAGCTCGCCCGCAAGGCCGTGCTCGGCGAGCGGCTCCGGGTCGCGCGAGACACCCACGACCTGCTCGGCCTTGGCCTTGCCGCCATCGCGATGAAGGCCGACCTGATCGGCCGGCTCATCGACCGCGGCGACGCCAGGGCGGGCACCGAGATCGCGGAGCTGGCGCGGATCTGCGCGACGGCCCGCGCCGACATGCGTCTGGTCACCGGGGAGGCCCGCGACCTGCCGCTGGACGCCGAGCTGGCGGCCGCCCGCGACGTCCTGACCTCGGCGGGCATCGACGTCCAGGCGAGCGTGGCGGAGGACCTGGCTCCCGGCGTGGCGGCCGCGGTGCTTGTTCCCGTGGTCAGGGAGGCGGTGACCAACGTGCTCAAGCACAGCAGCGCCAGCTACTGCTTGCTCGAGATGACCGCAGGCGACGGGCTGCTGCGGCTGCTGATCAGCAACGATGGCAGCAACGACGCCGGGACCGCGCCACTGGCCGCGGCCGGCCGCACCGGCAGCGGCCTTGGCAACCTCGCCGCCCGCGTCGAGGCCGCGGGAGGCCAGCTTTCCGCCCAGCGGAACGGCGGAGAGTTCAGCCTGGTCGCCGAGATCCCGCTTGCCGGGCAGCCGAGCGCACCGCGCCAATCAGCGTCGCCGCAGGCACGCCCTTGAGCAAGAACCCGGAAACGCCCGCGGCGGCCGCCCGGCGCCGGTTATCCGGCGTCTCGAGGGCGGTTAGCACGACCACCTTGCAGTCCGGCAGCCGCCGGGACAGCTCTACCGCGGCGGAAAGGCCGTCCGCGCCGGGCATGCCGATGTCCAGCAGCGCGACGTCGGGACGACACTCGAGCGCTGCCGGCACGATGCCGGTGCCGGCCGCCACCTGGGCGACCACCTCGATGCCGTCCTCCAGGGAGAACAGCGTGACCAGGGTCTCGCGGAGAATGCGCGTGTCCTCCGCCACCAGCACACGGATGACAGCGCCCGCTTCCGCCGGCTCATCGCTCATGGCAGCAGTCTCGGCCTGCCGGCGCGACCACAGTAGCGCGGAACGCACCGGCCAGGCGGCAGATCGCATCACCGCGGCGTGCAATCTGCACATCGCCGCTTAGAGCCAGCCAGCGTCCCTGGCGATGCGCACCGCGTCGACCCGGTTACGGCCGCCGACCTTCATGACCGCGGACGCCAGGTAGTTGCGCACCGTGCCGTAGGACAGGAACAGCTCCGCCGCGATCTCGGCCGGCTCGGCGCCGGCCGCGAACCGGCGCAGGACGTCGGCCTCGCGCTCCGACAGCGGGCTTTCTTTCATCTCGAGCGTCGCCAGCGCCAGCTTCGGATCGATTACCCGCTCTCCAGCCGCGACCCTGCGCAGCACGCCGACGATCTGCTCCGACGGGGTGTCCTTGACCAGGAAGCCCGACACGTGCGCGCTAAGCGCCTGACGCAGTTGCCCGGGGCGCCCGAGCACGGTCAGGATGACCACCCGGCACGCGGGCAGTTGTTTATGCAGCTCCGCCGCCGCAGTGAGCCCGTCGACCTCCGGCATGTCGATGTCAAGCACCGCGAGATCGGGACGCTCCGCCAGCGCGGCGGGCACGACGCCCGCACCGTCCGCTACCTGGGCGACGACCTTGATGTCGTCTTCCAGGTTCAGCATGGAGACCAGCATGTCCCGCAGGATCCGCATGTCCTCCGCGACCAGGACCCGGATCATCGCCCCTCCAACCGCCTCGCGCCGACAGAACCCAATATCTGCGCTGCACCATCTCCAGCGCAAACGGTCTGATCTATCCGCTCACCCGAGCCACCGCGAGGATTGAGCGGTTCCCAGGCAATTTGTCCGGTTTGCCCTCGCGGCTCGATCCTGGTGGCTGATTCTGCGGGGACGGACATCCCCCAGTTTCCCAGGCGCGCATGTGCCGGTGTGACGGTAATTGCCCTGCGCTCCCCGTGATTGCCATGAGGTCCGGCCCGGCCGGTGCCAGCACGGTCTCCGGCCGCACCAGCAACCGGATCCGCCCGAGCACGTCCCGTGGGAGCCGGTGCCGCAGGGCAGCCAGGAACGCCCGGTCGCCAGGGGTGAACCGCGGCCGGGTCGCACCCAGCTGCCGCTGCAAGACCGTGATCTGGTGACGCAGCGCCAGGATCTCCACATCCTTGTCCCGGTCACTCACCGCAAGCAGCCGCAGCGCCGCGAAGGCGCTGGTAACGGTTAGTTACACCAGACGCAACAGCACAGCCGACCATCATGCCGCCTCCGGCACCAGATCATCCTGGACTAGCCAATACCAGCGACGACCTGCACGGATGGAATTCTCGGCAGGGACAACGTTCGGCATCGTCATGGCGGGCGGTGCGCTGGCCGTTGGAGGCGCAGCCTAGCTTGCTGGAGACCCATTCGGATGCGTAGTTGCCCTCGGTGTACTCGGTCACCGCTTCGAGTGCGCCCAGGCCGAAGGCCAGGTCTAGTACCGCGGCGCGGATCTCGGTGCCGACTGAAGGGCGCAAGGCGAACTCTTCCGCCCACACGTCCTGCATGCCGACCGGTTCGCCGGCGAGCGGCAAGTGCCAGCTTTCGGGCTTCCAGTAGGCCGGTGCGCGCCAGTGGCGCTGCAGGAACTGGCGCTGTACGGCTGGGGAGTCGTCGTACATCCAGGGCATCCGGATGCCGGGCATGAACGACTTCATGGCAACCTGATGTCCTGGCTCCAGCCGGGAAACCCTCCGGTCGGTCCCGCCGTCCAGGATCTTCCTAGTCGGCTGTCAGCTGAGGAGAGTGGTCCGTGCAGCCTGACCCTGACAATGTCGGCAGCTATCTCATCAGCGCCCGTTCCTTTGATGAGTACCGTGCGACGTTCGCGCTTGCCGACAGCGATCTTTCCGGGTCGGTACTGGATTGTCCTGGCGGGGCGTCGAGCTTCACCGCGTGCACGAACCAGGCCGGTGCGTCAGCGATCTCGGCTGACCCGGTGTACGCGCGGCCGAGGCGCTCGCTGGCCGCGCTCGCCATGGCCGAGGTTGAGCGCGGCAGCGCGCACACCGTGGCGGGCGCGGACCGCTATGTCTGGGACTTCTACGGCGATCCCGGCGGCTACGCAAGGATCCGCCGCGCCTCGGCCGAAGCCTTTTCCCGCGACCTCGTGGCCCACCCCGCACGCTATGTGCCCGCATCGCTGCCTAGACTGCCGTTTCCTGGCGGGCAGTTCGACCTCGTGCTCAGCTCGCACTTCCTTTTCACCTACGCCGACCGGCTCGACCTGGAGTTTCACCGCGCGGCGCTGCGCGAGTTGCACCGGGTCGCGCGCCGTGAGGTGCGGGTGTTCCCCCTGCTCGAGCAGGGCGGGCGGCCAGTTCCCGCGCTGCTGTCCGGACTGCTGGCAACGCTCGGCATCCCGCACCGTATCCAGCGGGTCGGCTATGAATTCCAGCGGGGCGGCAACGAAATGCTGGTCCTCAACGCAACGCGGTAACGCCCGTGCTGTCCCAGGCGCCCCGGCGGACGGCACCGTGACCGGCGGCGGCAGGCTCTCCCCAACGTGGACGGCAGTCACCGTCCCGACTCCGGACGTTGGAGTACGTTCGCCTGCATTGCCTGGCGCAGCGGTCCGGGGACCGGAGCGGAACGGCCGTCCCGGACAGTCACGTAGGTCACCGAGCACCTTGCGAGAACCTGGCCGTCACGCGCCATCTCGACCTCAACGGTGAAAGACGATCTTTTCCCGACGCTGACCGGTCGGACGGACAGGTCTATCCGGTCGCCGAGACGGGCAGGGGCGATGTACCGGCACTGGCTCTGGACAATGACGAAGTCGTCTCCGCCTGCCCGCAGGGACTCGTAGCCGCCGCACTCCCGGTCAAGCCATGCCAGGAACGCGTCCTCGAAGTACTCGTACGGCCTGGCCGCGTGCATCATCCCCTGAGAATCGCAGTGCCTGGGCGGAATCCGGACCTGCAGGACAGCGGATGTCATGAAGTGATCCTCCAGGAATCTCAACGGCTCGGTGTTTAACCGTGTAGCGGATTGTGGCGCTGGTTGGGGTTGCCCGGCGTGTCGGCAACCCCGTTACCGGTTGCGGCATTCGTTGCTGCCCAAAAATCTCGCCGTATCCCGCCCTGCTGGATCTCATCCCTGGGCGCCGACTAGCGGACGCGCCAGCGCGGCGGCCCGCGGGGAAGCCATCGTCGATGCCTGGCTGAGCCAGAAGGGAAGCTCTCATGACGTAGAACACGTCCCCGATGGACTTCTTGTCGAACCCGACCAGCGCGAGCGCGATCTGGTCGTTGGCAGCGCCCTCGACCGGCCCGGCCCTCCGCCACGCGACATCGATGTCCTTGTCGTCGGTAACCCGTCCCGGACCGACCTGCTTGATGTCGCCGACGCTGCTCAGCAGCAGCTGCACACTGAGGTCAACATCCGCACCATCACGCCCGAGGCGTGGTCCGCGAAAGATCAGCCCTTCCTGATGACGGTCGCGTCCCGTCCCCTCATCACCCTTGTCGGCCCGGGGGCAGCCGGTGACTGAGCGCAACCCATCCGCGGACGACCTCGGCTGGTTGCCTGACGCTCCCGCTATGGGGTTCCTGCTCGACCGCGGGCAGATCGAGCGCGTTGAGGCCAACCCGGCTCATGCCCGCACCATCCTTGCCCAGGCCCGCATGCATCTGTCCTCTGCATCTTGGCCGCCACCGAGGACGCCGCCGCGGCATTCGTCACTGCGTACGACGCCGCGCGGAAGTCGCTGTCGGCCATGCTCGCCGTCCAGGGACTGCGCGCCCGGGGCGGCGACGGCGGGCACCGTGTACTCAGCGAGCTCATGCAGGCACAGACCGCGGGGCATTGCCCCGTCGCCGACACCGCCAATGCCGACTCCGCTCGGCTTGCTGGCTGCTGGCTGGTCCCCAGCCAGGTCTTTCGGCCGCGCTTATATTCTTCGCGGCAGAAGCGCGGCTGACAGGTCAGACCTTGCGGACACGGGTCGCGGCGAACCGGAAGCTGTCCTGCTGGGCCGGCTCGTAGTCAAACTCGACCTCATCTCCGGCGCCCATGACGCGGTAGCCGTCCCTCTCGATGGCGCTGAAGTGCATCCATGCATCGAGGCCATTCGGCAAGCCGGCGGAAGCGATCGCCCTGTGGCCCTTGCCGGGCTTGAAGAACTTCACAATGCCGCGCGCCATGGCATCAGGATCGCTGGCTGCCGCCAGTGCGGCAACCGGGTCTCAGGCGGTTCGTGCCGTGCCGCCGTCCGGGTCGATGCCGTGCTGACGGGCCACGTCGCGCAGGCGATCGAGCTCGCGGCGTACCTGCGGGTCTTTCTCCGCGATGACGGCCGGGACCTCAACTCCGGCTTGCCACTCGCGCGTCAGCCGCAGTATGTCGGCGTGCAACTGCACTTCCCTTTCGCGCAGCGCCACGGCGCCCTCGAAGTCCTGCGCCTCGACGGCGGCCGCCTTCTGGCGGCGCACCCGGGGGTATTGCTCGAGGGCGTCCGCAAGGCCGGCCGGGACGGGCAGGCGGACCGTCCGCGGCTTCGGGCTTGCCTGCTCGCCCGCCCTGGCCAGCAGATCCAGCACCCGTTCCCGGACCTGGGCATGATCGGCGCCCCGGGCGGCCAGCACCTGGGCAGCAACGCCGTCGCCCTCGCGGAGCAGGGCAAGCAGCAGATGCTCGGTGCCGGCGTAGTCGTGCCCGAGCCGCTGCGCCTCGCGCAGTGCCCCTGCCGGCAGCTGCCTGGCCGGCGGGGTGAACGCGATTGCGCCTGCGGGAGCGTTCTGGCCATGGCCGACGATCTCCTGGACCCTGTCCCGCGTCTGCTCCAGCGAGATGCCCAGCGACTCCAGCGCCTCGGCCGCGATGCCCCCGCCGACGGCGAGCAGGCCGAGCAGGACGTGCTCGGGGCCGACGAAATCGTGGCCGAGCTTTCTGGCTTCGTCTTGTGCCAGGATGACGGCCCGCCGGGCCGGGTCGGTGAACTGCTCGAACATGCCCTCGGGCATCGGTGCCTCCTTCATCGTGGCCGCGGCGAGGCCGCCGGACCGCAGCCGCGGCGCCAGCCAGTCCGCGACGTCCTTGGTGCCGAGCGTTCCGGCCGCAAGCTGGGTGACCATGGCCGCGACCGGCCCCGGCGCGCCCAGGTCCAGGTCCTGGCCGTTGAGGGACAGGAACTGCAGCATGGCTGCCAGCGCGACTTGCTGGTTACCACGCCGCAGCGGCCGCTGCCGCACCAGCGCGTGCAGCAGCGCGGCAGCATCGGCGGCCGGGTCGCCGGCTGGCCGTGCCTGGGCCAGGGCGCGCTCGGCGGCGGCGACATCGAGCACGTCGAGCACCTGCCCGGTGTCCAGGCCGAGCGTCCGGCTGGCGATCAGGACCAGGTCCGCGACCTCCAGCGCGATCACTGCGGGTCGTCCCGCAGCAGGTCGAGCGCCCGCCGGTGCCGCGCGAGGTTGTCCTCCAGCAGCCGCAGGAACCGCTCGTCACCGCGGCGCTGCTCGACCAGCGCGGCGATGGCCTCGCGGATGACGTCGGAGACCGGGCGGCCCGCGACGTCGGCGACGGTCTGCAGGCGCCCGGCCAGCTCAGGGTCGAGGCGCAGCAGCAGGTTCTTGGTACTTCCCGGCTTCATCGGCATGGGTGATATCAAGATATCACCGATGCCCTTGATCTGCCAACGGGAGCGGCGCGCGGCGAGGACGAGCCCAGAGCTCCAGTGCGGCCGTACTGCCACGTTGGTCACGGGGTTGCCGGTGAACTCAGAGCGGCTGCCTGATGCGCCGGTCCGAGCAGCTGCCGGGCGCTCAGATCAACTTGCCTGGCAGACGCTGCGCGGGATCTGGACTCACTGCCAGGACGAGGACGGCTTGGGTGTCAGGCTGACCGCCGCCGTCATCGAGGAACGGCTGACAGAGTACGAGCTGAGCCGGGTGCAACTCGTCGGCAACCCCACCGTCGTGCAGTCGGTCGATGCGGTCCTCGCCAGCTGGAAGACGAGCGTCGAGCGGGATCTGCTCAAGCCGGCCATCGCGTGGGCCGAGAGTGGCCAGCTATCAGCCACGCTGCGGAGCAACGACACCCTGTGGGGTTCCAAAACGGGGCATAGCTGACTGACCTGCGGGTTCGGCTGCCGTGGCGGTCGCGTGGTTGACACGATCGCGGATTCATGACCGCGCGGATGCTCTACTTGATCTTCGTTCGCTTGACCGGTTGGATGATCCTGCTCGCGCGCTCGGCGGCCGCCAAGGACGCCGAGCTGCTAGTCCTGCGACAGGAGGTTGCGGTACTGCGGCGGCAGAACCCGAAACCGAGACTGGACTGGGCCGACCGGGCGATCATCGCCGCCTTGGCCCGGCTGCTCCCCAGGTCGCTGCGGATGAACCGGCTCGTGACGCCGGAGACACTGCTTCGCTGGCACCGGCGGCTGGTCCGCCGGCGATGGACCTATCCCCACCGAGGCGGCAGGCCGCCTGTAGAGCCACGGATCGCGGTGCTGATCGAGCACCCGCTACGTGCATGTCCTCGGCGTGACCGCGCACCCGGACGGCGCATGGATCGTGCAGCAGGCGCGGAACCTGCTGATGGACCTCGGCGAGCACGCCACCCGTTCCGGTTCCTCATCAGCAGAGTTCCGGGGCCCATGCCGCCGCCCGGGCTTGTTCCGGTCCGGGCGGCTAGCAGCGTTCGCCTGCTCGCGTGTCTTCCGGTCGGGCCGGCCGGTGGGCCGCTAGGTTGTTGTCCTGTGCTGGACGGCGATGCGGTATTCGTTCCGGGGAAGATTCCGCGGCTCGGCGGGTTCGCCTTCTGGGGCGCCGGGCCTGGTCCGGACAAGGTAGAGCTGGTCTTCAGCGGCGGGACGTACGGGGTGCGCAAGCGCCTGGTGCCGGCGACGTTCGTGCCTGTGGCTGAGATCCTGCCGGAGCTGGTCTGCCTGGATCCAGCGGGCCAGACTGAGCGGGGTGTGCGCCGCAGCGTCGCGGTGTGGGCAGCAGCCGCCACCGCGGGCGTGGGCCTGGTGGCACGCGGCCGTTTGCTGCCGACGGTGACCGCTGATGGTGCCGACGCTTGGCGTGCGGGCCCGCTGGATGCTGCCGACCTGGCCTGGTTGCGCGAGCTTGCGGCCTGCTTCCCGGCCGCTGCGCATGCCCTGGCCATCTCGGGTTCGCGGCCGATGCGGCTGCGTTCGCCGGAGGCGCTGGTCCGGGACTTGTGGGATGCGATCGCCGACACGCTGGCGCGGACCGCTGCGGCCCCGCACGCGGCGTCCTCGCCGGCCTTCGCGGCGCCCGGGGCGGCCGATGTTGCCGACCTGGCGGAGTGGCTCGGCGACGCCGCAGACGGGCTTGCGGCGGGGGCGCGGCTTGGGCTGCGGGTGGAACCCGTCGCGTCTATTCCGCTCGGCCAGTCCGGAGACCTGGGCGGGTGGGATGAGCCCGGGCCATCAGGCGATGACCTCGAAGGCGAGCCGGATGGCCCGGAAGACGGGTTGGATGAGGCGGAGGACGGCATCGCCGGGGGGCCGCAGTTCCGGATGGTGCTGCAGTTGCGCAGCACCGCTGAGGAGACCCTGATCGTGGACGCCGCCGACCTGTGGGATCAGCCGGAGAGAGTGCTCGCCCGGTTCGGCCCGGAGGCGGAAACGGACCTGCTGCTCGCACTGCGCCGTGGCGCGGCTGTCTGGCCGCCGCTTGGCCGGGTTCTGGAGCAGGCGCGGCCTTTGGCGATCAGCCTGGGTGACGGTGACCTGAGCGATCTCCTGGGTGCGGTTGCGGAGGATCTGGCCAGTGCCGGGGTTGAGCTGCTGTGGCCGTCCAGCCTGCTCGGTGACGGGCTGAAGCTGCAGGCCGTGGTCAGCCCTCCGGGGAAGGTAACCGAGGCCGGGTTCAGCCTGGAGGCGTTGCTGGAGTTCCGCTGGCAGCTCACGCTCGGCGGGGAACTGCTCGACCCGGACGAGATCAGCGAGATCGCCGAGGCCAAACGTCCGCTGATCAGGCTCCGCGGCCGCTGGGTCACGCTCGACCCGGGCCTGCTGGAGCGGCTGCGCCGCCCGCCCCGGGTGCGGATGCCTGCGATGGAGGCGGTCGGCGCGGTGCTGGCCGGCTCCGCGGAGATCGACGGCGAGACGGTCACGGTCGTCGCCGAGGGCGCGGTCGCGGGCCTGGCGGAGCGGCTGGCTGGCCTGGCCACCCAGCCTCCGGCGTTGCTGCCGCCGCCCGGGCTTGAGGCCACGTTGCGGCCCTATCAGCTGCGCGGGCTGTCCTGGCTGGCGGCGATGTGCGAGGCCGGGTTCGGCGGCTGCCTGGCCGACGACATGGGGCTTGGGAAGACCATTCAGGTGATCGCGCTGCACCTGCACCGGCGCCCCGCCCAGACCGGGCCGACGCTGGTTGTCTGCCCGGCGTCGCTGCTCGGCACCTGGGAGCGGGAGATCCGCCGGTTCGCGCCGGGCCTTCCGGTCCGCCGCTATCACGGCGGCGGACGGCACGTACGCGGTCTCGCCGCCGATGAAGTCGTGCTAGTGACCTATGGCGTGGTGCTGCGCGACGCGGCCGAGCTGGCCGGGGTCGAGTGGGGCCTGGTCGTCGCCGACGAGGCCCAGCACGCGAAAAACCCGCTGTCCCGGACCGCGCGGGAGCTTCGGACGCTGCCCTCGGCCGCGCGGGTGGCTCTGACCGGTACCCCGGTGGAAAACCGGCTGTCGGAATTGTGGGCGATCCTGGACTGGACCACACCCGGCCTGCTGGGTCGTCTGGAAGCCTTCATCCGCCGGATGGCGATCCCGGTCGAACGGCACCGGGATCCGGAAGCAACTGCCAGACTGTCGGCGGTGGTGCGGCCATTCTTGCTGCGGCGCCGCAAGTCCGACCCGGGCATCGCACCGGAGTTGCCGCCCAAGACCGAGACCGATCTGCTGGTGCCGCTGACCGCCGAGCAGGTCACGCTGTACGAGGCAGTGGTCCGCGAGACGATGGAGGCGATCGCCACCAAGCAGGGCATCGAGCGGGCCGGGCTCGTTTTCAAGCTGCTTACCTCACTGAAGCAGATTTGCAACCACCCAGCGCATTACCTGAAGCAGAGCGAGGCGGTCTTGGCTGGCCGTTCGGGCAAGCTGGCTGCGCTGGACGAACTGGCCGATGTGATCGTGGCCGCGGGTGATTCGATGCTTGTGTTCACCCAGTACACCGAGATGGCCACGCTGCTGCAGCAGCACCTGGATGAACGCGGCGTACGGTCGTTGTTCTTGCACGGCGGTATCCCGGTGCGGCGGCGGGAGGAGATGGTCGAGGAGTTCCAGGCCGGAAGAGTGCCGGTGTTCCTGCTGTCGCTGCGTGCGGGTGGCACCGGCCTGACCTTGACCCGGGCCACCCACGTGGTGCACTACGACCGGTGGTGGAACCCGGCGGTGGAGGACCAGGCGAGCGACCGGGCCTACCGGATCGGGCAGGACCGTCCGGTGCAGGTGCACCGGCTGGTCGCGGAGGGGACGCTGGAGGACAGGATCGCGGCCCTGCTGGAGAAGAAGCGTGAGCTGGCAGACGCGGTGGTGGGCACCGGCGAGGGCTGGATCACGGAATTGTCCGACGAGGAACTCAGCCAGCTGGTCACCTTGCAGGCCGCGTCATGAACGGGCCGCAGATACCCGGTGCCGAAGTCGTGCCCGCGGATCCAGGGACAGGTTCTGCACCCGATGATGATCACACCTGGTGGGGGCGGGCCTGGCTGGAGGCGCTGGAGCAGCGGGCCCAGCTTGACCCGAACAGGCTGCCGCGCGGCCGGGATTACGCTCGCAGCGGAGCGGTCGGTGAGCTGGCAGTAAGCCCCGGGGAGGCCCGGGCCGAGGTCCGGGGCCGCAAGCGGAGTCCTTATCTGACCAGGGTCCGGGTGCGCCGGTTCACCGACGAGGAGTGGGATCGGGTGCTCGATGTGATCTGCGCACAGCTCGGCCGGGCTGCTGCCCTGCTGGACGGCGAGGTCCCGCCGCAGGTAGCGGACGACCTGGCGGCTGCAGGGCTCAGCCTGCTTCCCGCGACCGGCGAGGTGGGACCGCGTTGCAGCTGCCCCGATGAAGCCGATCCGTGCAAGCACGCGGCGGCCGTGTGCTACCTGGTTGCCGATGCGCTCGACGCGGATCCGTTCGTGGCGCTGTTGCTGCGTGGCCGTACCCGCGGCGAGGTGCTGGCCGGGCTGCGCGCCCGCAGGCGCGGCGCTCCGGATACCGAGGTGGCCGGCCAAGTCGCCGCTTCCGGCGTGGATGCCGGGCATGAAGGGGCGGGACACGAGCTCGCGGCCGGGCGGCGGGCTCCGGAAGGGAAGGCATCTGCCAGCAGCGATCGGGGCGTCGATGCCCGGGCCGCGCTGGCCGCGCCGCCAGCGGGCCGGCCGGTCCCGATGCCGCCGGTTCCGCCGTCGCGCCCCGGGCACCCGGCCGCCCTGCCCATCGACCCGCCGCCGTGGCGCCCGGCGATGCGCGAGGACCTGCTCGGCCTTGCCTCCGACGCTGCGCATCGCGCATGGGAACTGGCGAGCGGGATCAGCCGGGACGCTGGCCTGGCCCTCGATGCCGACGCCGACCTGGCCCGGCGGGCCGACCGCGCGCTCGGCACCCCCGCGTTCGCCAGGCTCGCCGAGCGCAGCGGCGTTGACGTTCGCGAGCTGGCGCGCCGCGCTCTGGCCTGGCGGTATGGCGGCAGCACCGGGCTCGAAGTCCTCGGTGCGCCGTGGGAGCCCGCTGCCGACCAGAGCAGCGATCCGGCTGAGCTTATGAAGGCGGCCCAGGCCGCCCTGCGGGAGGCGGCAAGCACCGCGGTGCGCACCAGCGGCAACCAGGTCACAGCCGGGAGGATCCAGCTTCGGCTGGGCCGGGACCTGCTCTGGTACCCGTATGCACTGGCAGAGGGCCAGTGGGAACCGGTCGGCCCACCGCAAGCCGACCCGGCCCAGGCCGCCCAGGCATTGTGAAGCGTCAAACGGTGTCAGCTTTTGCCGCCGCAAGCCAGCGGCGCGCTGGCCCTGGCCGGCCTGGTCACCGCTCTGATCCCCGGCCTCGATGCCCTGACGCCCGTGCTCGAAGCGGGCGCCGCGGTCGCCTCGCTCTGCGCGCGGCCAACCCCGACCTGCTGCGCAACATCATCCCCGGCAGCGGAGGCGCCTGGGGATGATCCCGCCGGAAGAACAACGCCATGTGTCCAGCGGTCCGCGGCCGGGCGAGAAACCGACCGGCGTGGCGCTGACCGACGTGATCGCGGAGGGCGCGGACCCGCTGATGAGCCTCGGCCGCTGCCGCGAGGTACTCATGACTATCCTCGACTACCCAGAATCGGTCTGGCCCGGAAGCGAGGAATGGGCGCGGCTGCTCCCCGCGTGGTTCGTGGCGGCCAGTTCGCCCCGGCAGACCGGGGCCGAAACCGAAGAGTGGCTCGCCCGGTGGCGGACCCTTAGCCCGGCGGATAGGGCACGGGCCGAAAGCGAGCAGCCGTGGAGCTGGATGACTGGCTGTTCTGGATGAATCCGGCAGAACGCACCTGGTACTGGTGGGATGCCACGGTGCAGCCCGACGGCAGGCTGAGCGTCGTCGTGGAAATTCCGGGCTGGCCGACGAGTTGCGGGTCCCTGGAATGGCTCATCCGCGCGGCTGGGGCAACCCCGGTCATACAGGACGCCGCATCCGCTCTCAGTTAACTTGGGGCCACCACCGGGTCGGCTCCGAGCCGGGCGCGGATGTGCTCCGGCAGAGGGTAGACCCGCTCAACTGGGGGCGCCGCCTGGGCGGCGTCCAGGTGACCGGCACTCACTTCCGCGAGGATCTGCGCGGCGGTGTGGGTGCGCCGCCCGGCCGCCCGGGCCGAGTGCCCCGGCCACCGCGATCACGAGGCCGGCCACGTCCCGCGTCGCGCGGCATGCCGAGGTGACGGAACGACACCCTTAGGCACGAACTGCTGGACGAGAGCGATGGCAGCCTAGCCGCGCCGAACGAAGGCGGATCTCGCGCACGGGCCGCCGGCCACGCTGCCTTCGGTCTCACGTGCTGGTTGGGTTCTTAGCAGCGGTGCTGCCCTCAATCGTCCCTGTGGCACGAGCGGCAGGAGCGCCTGGTTATCCGCGCAGTGTGACCGTCGTCATGGCCGCGACAGTTGTCGTGAATCCCGCGAGGTAGGTGCTCTTCTGACCCTATGAGGGCCGGGTCTCTTTCCAGCTCAGCCCGGTAGCGGGACGCTCCGGGTGAGAAGTTCCGAGCTCGGGAA
>Ga0335073_10009758_pt1 | contig 13476 bp, 9 predicted proteins | sample Lox_Sample_22_FD_207093 | JGI IMG/M metagenome (GOLD analysis project Ga0335073, IMG submission 207093) | Soil microbial communities from Loxahatchee National Wildlife Refuge, Florida, United States - Lox_Sample_2.2 | ecosystem: Environmental > Terrestrial > Soil > Wetlands | place: USA: Florida...
GACCCCTATCGGAATAATTTTCCAGCAGTGCCGCCCACGGATGACCCGAATGTGTCTCCGAGCTGGATGGTCGATTTGCCCAGTTACATTCAGGGCGACGATATCGTAGTTCCTCCCAATCACTATTTCGCGATGGGCGATCACCGCGGCGTGAGTCTAGACAGCCGGTATTGGGGATTCATTCCGAAGGAAAATATCATCGGGCGTCCAATGTTTATTTACTGGTCGTTCGAGACGCCGGATGATCAATACCGCAAGACGGACTGGAGCGACCGGTTGTTATTCCTGGGCAAGGTGATCATCCACTTCTTCGACGAGACACGCTGGAGAAGAACGCTCCAGATCGTGCGATGAAGTCCCTCGAACGTCGAGTGAGGGCGCGGTGAAGGTATCTTCGAAACGGCGATGGATCGCAGGGGCAGTATTGGTACTGCTGCTCCTGTTCCTCATAAGACCAGGGGCCTCGCGACTCAAGTCCCGCATTATTACCTCGATCAGTGCCGGAGTTGGACGTCCGGTTGATATTGGATCGGTGCACGTACGGGCGCTTCCACGCCCGGGATTTGAAATCGAAAATCTAGTGATTTACGACGATCCGCTGTATGGGGCAGAGCCGATGTTGCGTGCCAGTGAAGTGACGGCGGACCTCCGGATTGTTTCGTTACTCAAGGGACGACTCGAGGTGTCCCGGCTCGATCTGACGGAGCCCAGCCTCAATCTCGTGCACCGCGACGGTGCGGGATGGAACCTGCAGGCGTTGTTGGAACGCACCGCACACAATGCAACGGCGCCTACCGGAGCCGCGAGGTCTCTGCCGCGACCGAAATTTCCTTACATTGAAGGATCATCGGCACGGATCAATTTCAAAAGCGGTGCTGAGAAACGCCCCTACGCACTGACGAATGCGGATTTCTCGCTATGGCAGGAGTCTGAGGACACCTGGGGAATCCGTGTGAAAGCTCAACCGTTCCGGACGGATCTGAATTTAACGGACATTGGGCAATTGCAGGTCAGTGGAACGTGGAAACGCGCGCCGAGTTTTCGGGAGACGCCCGTCGAAATCAGCGTGGAGTGGAGCAAAGGGCAATTGGGCCAGCTTACGAAATTCTTTACAGGTATGGACAAGGGCTGGCGCGGCAATGTTCAAGTGGATGCGAGCCTGACGGGCAAGCCCGCGAATTTGAAAATCAGCAGCACCGCTTCGGTGGACGATTTTCGCCGGTTTGATATCACCAGCGGCAAAGCGCTTCGTCTGGCAGCGCACTGCGACGGGGAATATCGTTCAGACAGCTATGGATTTCAGGATGTTGTGTGCGGCGCTCCGATCGGGGAAGGCGGGCTGACGCTGACGGGAGACATCGGACTTCCTGGGAGTGGTCGCTACTCGATATCACTGAAGGCAGAAAATATACCTGCCAACGCGGCGCTAGCTCTGGTAGAGCGTGCAAAGAAGAACATGCCCGACGATTTGGTCGCGGAAGGAACGCTAAAGGGTGCGCTCGAGACCCAACGGAACACTGGATCGGGAAAGCCGTTCCGCCTTCACGGTCAGGGCGAGATTACCAACTTGCGACTCAGCTCGGCAACGACGAAAGCAGACATTGGGCCCTCGACGGTGCCCTTCGAACTGCTCGATGATTCTGTCCAGAAGGGCGCAATGCGAAGGCAGAAGAACCGCTTGGGCCTGGTATTTCCGAAAGAACCACACCTTGAAATTGGTCCAATGCAGTTGAGCCAAGCGCACAGTGGTGGACTGAGCGCTGAGGGATGGTTGACTCGAAGCAGCTATAACCTCTCCCTTGCGGGCGAGGGCGATATCGTGAGGGTGCTGCGACTGGCGCGCACCGTCGGGCTTCCAGCGCCAGCGGCGAATCCGGAAGGAAGCGTGCAGCTGGCTTTGCAAGTGGCGGGAGCATGGGTCGGACTTGGCGGGGAACTTGGGACCGGTTTTCCCGCTCCACAAATCACAGGATCGGCCAAACTACGGAATGTGCGAGCCACGGTTCCAGGGGCAGGCGAACCCTTGGATATCTCCAGTGCGGAAATGCAGTTCGCTCCAGACAAAATCCAGGTCAGGAAATTGAATGCGAACGCCCTGGGGGCGGTCTGGGCCGGATCGCTGGAGATGCCGCGCGGGTGCGGGACCCCGGACGCATGCGACGTTCACTTTTCTCTCAACACGCAGGAATTTGCCCTTGCACGACTTACCGAATGGATCCATGGGCAAGCGAAGTCGCGTCCGTGGTATCGAGTTTTGGAACCGAGCAGCAAATCGGGGCTCACGTTTTTGCGCCGCCTGCACGGTTCGGGACAGGTGACTGCGAACCGATTCGTACTTCACGGTATCGTTGCGAATAGCGTGTCCGCAAGAGTCACCATGGATTCTGGAAAGCTGCAGCTCACTGCGCTTGACGCCGATCTTCTGAATGGAAAGCATCAGGGAAGCTGGCAGCTGGACTTCAGCAGCGCGCCTTCAGTATGCGATGGTACTGGGACACTCAGCGGTATATCGCTGGCGAAACTTTCCGTCGACCTGGGCAGCGATTGGGCAACGGGAACAGGGAGCGGCTCTTACGAGATTAAAGGTCCTTGTTCAGGAGAGTTCTGGCAATCGGCAGAAGGCAAGCTTCAGGCAGAAATGAAGAACGGTATGCTGCCGCACTTGCGGATCGGCGATGATCCTGAGCCTCTGGCGATTACTCACTTGAGCGGCGACGTTCGGCTGCATTCCGGCACGTTTGAGCTGAGATCTGCGAAGCTCATCTCGCCTACAGCAACTTACGACCTGAGTGGGACCGTGACGCTGGAACGCGACATAGATGTGAAAATGGTACGCGCACCCGCCGATGCGGCGCACAGTGGATATTCCGTTACTGGTACGCTTTCGCAGCCACACGTATCCCCGTTATCGAATACCGAGCAGGCCAAGCTGAAACCTCTAGCTTCGAAATAGCTCCTACGGTGTGTAGCCGGGACCGCGCAGAACCTTGCCGGGACGAGCCCCCGTCATCTTGCCTTGGTCGATCACAGGTACGCCGTTCACCAAGACGTATTGCATTCCTTCTGACAATTGATTGGGATTATCGAAAGTGGCGCGGTCACGGACCGTCGCGGGATCGAAGATAACAACGTCGGCCCACATGCTGGCCTTCAGCACTCCACGATCCGTAAGGCGCATCCGCTGTGCTGGCAATGCGGAAAACTTGCGGATGGCGTCCTCGAGGCTGAGCGCTTTGTCTTCGCGAACGTATTTGCCCAGGATTCGCGGGAATGTGCCGTACGCGCGAGGATGAGGATGCGCCTCACCGAGAATTCCTTCGGGCGACGTACCTTCCGAGTCGTTGTCGACTGAGACCCAAGGCTGCTGGACCGCGAGTGTGACGTCAGGCTGCGACATGCCGAAGACTGCGACACCTATGCCGGGATCCTCGATCAGCAGATCGCAAAGGGCGTCGATGGGATCCTTGTTCGAAGATTTTGCGATTTCTGAAAGGCGCTTGCCTTGGAGCGGCAGCAGCTTGGGATTCTGGACAGCTCCGATCATGATCGCGTCGGGGCCGGAAATCTCCTGCCATTCGTTGTCCCAATCTTTGGTGGCAGCAAGCATGTCTTTGCGGATACGAGCGCGGGTTGCGGGATCTTTGAGGCGCTCGATAAGCTTTGCTGTTCCACCGTCATGGGCCCAGGGCGGAATGAATGCAGAAAAATCGTTGAACCACGCAGTATAGGCGTAGGTGTCGGCGCTGACGTCAGCACCGGAGGCACGGGCAGCGTTGATCTTGGCGACAACTTCGGGCATGCGTCCCCAGTTGGTTTTGCCAGCGACTTTCAGATGCCAGATTTCTACCGGGATGTGCGCTTCGCGTCCGATGCGGAGGGTTTCATCGATAGATTCCATGATGGCATCGCCTTCGCTGCGCATGTGCGTGGCGTAGATGCCGCCAAATTTGGAGGCCTCGCTCGCGAGCGCAATCAGTTCATCTGTTTTGGCGTAGGGCGCGGGAGCGTATTCGAGAGAAGTAGAAACGCCCACCGCTCCGTCCTTCATTGCGTCTCGCACGAGCGACTTCATTTGATCGAGTTGTGCGGGAGTGGGCTGAACATCATTGTCGCCAAGCACAACGCGGCGGACCTGGGTTGCGCCGACGTAATCGGCGACATTGATTCCGATTCCCTGCTTTTCAAGCCGCGCGAAATATTGGCGGAGAGTTCTCCAATCTGGGGTGATCTTGTAATGGTCGTAGCCTCCTCGATCAGATTGGATGATGGCGTCATTGAGCGGCGCGATGGAGCTGCCTTCACCAGTAATTTCCGAGGTGATGCCTTGATAAATTTTTGACGGGAGGCGTGGATCGACCAGGATGGTCAGCTCGGATTGACCGAGCATGTCGATGAATCCCGGCGCGACAACTTTACCGGCAGCATCGATGGTGCGCTTGCGTGCGCTGGTCGAGAGATTCCCGATGGCGGCGATCTTGCCGTCGCGAATGCCGATATCACCGGAGTACCACGGGGAGCCGGTGCCATCGATGATGTGGCCATTGGTGATGACAATGTCGAATTCGGTAGGAGGGTTCTGCGCTAGGGAAATTGGAGGCAGAAGAAAGGCGATCAGGACTAATGAGAGCACGTTTTGTTTCAACATTTTGGTTCCATCTCCCTGTTGAGAGTAGCGGGCGGGGCGCCCGCTCCACATGACCACGCACAGACGCTACCTTCTTACCGCAGTTCCAATCAAGACCCAGACTGCCAGAGCGGACCACTCGTACCGTGTAAATGAACCGGGGACTGCGGGCACAATCTTCATCAGGATCATGGCCAGTGCGACTGTAAACCCGAAGACTGCGATTGCGTTTTCGGACGCCGAGAGACCGATAATGTTCTTTCTCGTCCTCGAGATCGCCAGACACGCCACGCAGGTTGCTGCCCATCCGATGGCACATGCGACCGAGCCGACTTCAGATACGGGAACCAGAATCGCATCTCCGAGGAGCATACATATTGCCGTAGCGAGACCGACGCAAACCACGGCGATCGACGGAGTTTGAAATGTGCGGTGTACAGTGCCGGCATGAGGCGCGATCATGCCTCGACGTCCCATGGCGAAAATGAGGCGGCTGGCAGCAACGAAGTTTCCGTTAAAGCACTTGACCAGCGAGAGCAATGCTGCGGCCAGGATGATGTCAACGATCCAACGCGAGCCTACTGCTCGCTGGAAGGCTACGGCGGTCATAAACTTTTCACCAATCAGACTCTTCCACGGAGCGACAAATGCGACCGCAGCAACGATGCTGGTGTAGAAGAGAATTCCAATGACGACCGCCATCCAAATTGCACGATAAAACCCACCTGCGCGGAATTCTGGTCCGGCTTCTTCGGCAGCTTTGCCGACCGATTCGAATCCGGTCATGAAATATGGAACGATTTGAACCACAAGAATGATCGAGACGAAGCTCGTATGTGTGAACAGAGGTGGAAAATTTGCGGCGGAACCGCGAGTCACGCCGACGAGCACAAAGATGACGAATAGAGCGAGCGTGCCGAAGGAGGTCCAGTTTTGGAAAGTGGCGCTGAGACGGACTCCCCGATAATTCAAGATCGTGAGCAACGCGGTCAGGGCCAAGCCAACGGCAAGATGAGGAAGATATACCGGGCGTCCGGCGATGCGATAGAGTTCGAGAGAGTCCAGGCTGGGCAGGATATAGGCTGCGATTCGACCGATGGCCACGGCTTCCCACGGACAGACGATGAAGTAGGCGAGGGTCATCATCCATCCTGTGGCGAAGCTGATCTGGCGCGGGAAGACGGCTGAGGTATAGGCAATTTCGCCGGCGGCGTCGGGCATAGCGATGACGAGTTTGCCGTAGACCCATCCGATAGGGAGAAGCAGTGCGCCACCGATGGCGAAACCGAGGACCGCGCCGAGAGCGCCGCCGCGAGTGAGCCAGTCGTCCATGATGACGAGCCAGCCGACGCCGACCATCGTGCCCCATCCGAGAGTGAAATAGTCGATGGTGCGGAGCTTGCGGGCGAGGTTGGTCACTGGATCCAGGACTGATTGATCGGGCGGCGCGAATTATAACATCGGCTTCCGGCTTCGGGCTTCAGCCTTTCGGCTTCCGGGAGCCCTTGGATAACGGCCAAAGCCATCGTCCAAAAGCGCTGTTTCGCATGGTAGTATCGAGGTTCAGCCCTGCATGCGACTTTATACTGCTGATTGCACCCGATGACGGTGCGTTCTGTCCCAGAGGCTGTGGCCACAGGCTTCCTAGCGAATGAATCCTCCATCGAAAACCCGCAAACGCGTGCTCAGTGGTATGCGCCCGACTGGAAAGCTGCACCTGGGAAACTTCGTGGGGGCTTTGCAGAACTGGGTTGGGATGCAGGACAAGTACGAATGCTACTTCTGCGTAGTGGATTGGCATGCGCTGACGACCGACTATGCCGACACGTCAAAGGTGAAAGAAAATTCGCTGGAAGTTGCGTTTGATTGGCTGGCGGCGGGGCTCGATCCGGAGAAGTCGGTGATCTTCATGCAATCGCATGTGCCGGCGCATGCGGAATTGCACCTGCTGCTCTCGATGATTACGCCGCTGGGATGGCTGGAACGCGTTCCGACGTATAAGGAACAGCGCGACAACATCCGGGATAAGGATTTGGGGACTTACGGGTTCCTGGGATATCCGTTGCTGCAGGCGGCGGACATCCTGGTCTACAAGGCGGATGCAGTGCCTGTGGGTGAGGATCAAGTGGCGCACATTGAAATTACGCGCGAAATTGCGCGGCGGTTCAACGGCTTCTACGGCGAGGTTTTCCCGGAGCCTCAAACTTTGCTCACGCCTGCTGCAAAACTGCCTGGCACTGATGGACGCAAGATGTCCAAGTCATACGGGAACACGATTCAGCTCGCGGATCCCGAGCCGGTGATCCGGCAGAAGTTGAAGACAATGGTGACCGATCCAGCGCGGGTGCGGCGGAGTGATCCGGGAAATCCGGATGTGTGTCCGGTAGGCGACCTGCACAAGATTTTCAGCAGCAAAGAAACGATTGCGAAAGTGGACGCTGGTTGCCGGTCAGCGGGAATCGGGTGCATCGAGTGCAAGTCGTGGGCAGCGGACGCCTTGGTGCAGTTGCTGAATCCGATGCAAGAGCGCAGAAAGAAATTTGAGGCGAATCCACGGCTGGCGTGGGATATTCTGGAGGCAGGTTCGGAACGGGCGCGTAAAACGACCGGAGAGACAATGAAGGACGTGCGCGCATCGATGGGAATGTCGCTGGAATACGAGGAGCCGAAATCTTAACGCTGAGATTGCCACTTCTCGCGCAAACAGCGCGCGAGAAATGGGGCACCCATAGTTGATGACTGACGAATCAAAAACGGTTTCTGCGACTGAGGCGGGCACCCCCTCGGTTGTTGTCGCTCAAACACCCTCTGCGAAGAAGGATGGCTCAAAAAGAGAAGAGAGCGACTTCCCTTTTTCTGTGGCGGTGTTGGACGTCTATGAGGGGCCGCTTGACCTGCTGCTGGACTTGATCCGCAAGCAGGATATTGATATCTACGACATTCCGATTGCGAAGATCACGGCGCAGTATCTGGCATACGTCGAAAAGATTCGCGAACTCGATGTGAACGTGGCGGCCGAGTTCATCTACATGGCGGCCGTGCTGATTCATATCAAGTCGAAGATGCTGTTGCCGAAAGATCCGATGGCGACGGCGGAGGAGCAGGAAGATCCGCGGACCGAGTTAGTCAATCGGCTGCTCGAGCATGAGAAGTTCAAATCCGCCGCGCAGATGTTGCTCCAGAAACAACAGATTGAAGATGCGGTGCTGACGAATCCCTCACTCAAGGAATTCATCGACGCGGAAGGGACTGAGCCGGAGATTGCGGCCGACGTTATCGATCTGGTGAAGACGTTCCAGCAGATTCTGGAACGGGTGCGGACGCGTCCTATATTGAACGTGGATGAAGAGACGGTCACCGTCGGACAGATGATTGATTATCTGCGGCGGCGGTTGTCGCTGGAGGATCGTCCGATTCGACTGAAGCAAGTTCTAACGAGAGTGCAGTCGCGGCAGGCGCTGGTCTGCATGTTTCTGGCATTGCTGGAACTCGTGCGGTTGCAGGCGATCCAGGTGCGGCAGGAAAAACTGTTTGGAGAGATTGCGATCCGCAAGCATACTCACTTTGAAGAAGTGATGAATGAGAAGGCGGCGGTAAGGGACGACTGGCGATAAGCTGGACGCATCCGAGGGCGGGACGCCGGCGATACAAGGAATGTCACTAAAAGCACAACTCGAAGCAATTATTTACGCGACGGAGACGCCGATCACGTTAGAGCAAATGACGGCGCTTGTGAAAGAGTCGATCGTTGCGGAGGGAGTGTCGGACGAGGCGGAGATCAAGTCGCGCGTGCGATCGACCCTGCAGGAACTCGTCGGAGCTTATGATTCGGCTGGTCACGGGATTGAGATTCGCGAAGTGGCTGGTGGGTATCGGATGTCCACCAAGCCGGAACAGCATGAAGTGGTGCGCTCGTTCGCGAAGAGTCTGAAGCCGCCGATTCGTTTGTCCCTGCCAGCGTTGGAAACTTTGGCTGTTATTGCGTACAAGCAGCCCGTCACTGTTCCCGAGATCAATGACATTCGCGGCGTTGATTCCGGCGGCGTGATTGGGACACTTCTTGAACGGAAACTGATTACGACTGCGGGGCGAAAGCAAGTAATTGGGCGACCGATTCTGTATAAGACGACGAAGGAATTCCTGATGCGGTTTGGGCTGAAGGATGTGAATGAATTGCCCAGCATGGAAGAGTTCGAGAAGTTGGTCGCGGAGTCATTCCAGGCGGAGTTGATTCCGGCGGAGAGTACGAGTCCAGCGGTCAGTGAAGCGTCCACGCCCGAAGAGACGAACGTTTCGCTTGAGGCGGAGGGTTCGAGTGAGAGCGTGCCCGAGGCGGAGAAAGCGGGCTAGGCCGCGCAGGGGCTAAAGCCCTTAACAATTCGGACCTCTGACGCGGCGCTAAGGCGCCGCTCTTCCACGGTGATTTCAACCGGGTCTCGCGTTATTGAAGACGGCACTTTCCGGGGTGATCGCAAAGGACTGTTTTACGCCACTATTTACATATGCCTCTTGAACGGCTCCAGAAAATCATTGCAGCGGCGGGGGTTGCTTCCCGTCGGAAGGCCGAGGAACTCATCACGTCTGGACAGGTTCAAGTGAACGGCAAAGTTATCACCGAACTTGGAAGCAAGGCCGATCCTGAAGTTGATCATGTGCGTGTCAATGGCAAGCTGCTGCAGGGCGAGCAGCGCCATACCTACCTTCTTCTGAACAAGCCAAAAGGATTCGTGACGACGGTGAGCGATCCGGAGAAGAGACCGACGGTCATGGATCTTGTCAAAGGAGTGAAGGGCCGCGTCTATCCTGTCGGACGATTGGACTATGCGAGTGAAGGCCTGCTGTTGATGACGAATGACGGGGAGTTGGCCAACCGTTTGATGAAAGCCGCCTCCCACGTCGCGAAGACATACCTGGTAAAAGTGGCGGGAACTCCGAAAGAAGAGGCCATTGCGAAATTGCGCTCCGGCGTATCGATCGCGACCGATGACGGGAAGCGCGTGAGAACGTCCCCTGCGGCGGTGAAGATCATCAAAGAGGCGGCAAACCCTTGGTATGAGATTACGCTGATCGAAGGCAGGAATCGACAGCTTCGGCGCATGTTTGAAGCGGTGGGACATCACGTGGAGAAAATCAAGCGGGTGAAATTTGGACCACTCACGCTTGATGTTCCTCCAGGAGAATTCCGATCGTTGACGCTGAAAGAGATTGAGCGGTTGAAATCAGCGACGCGCAGCGGGAAGAGGTCCGCTGATAAAAGATCTGCATGAGCCGTTTTTTCGATATCGTTTCACGGCAAGTGCGGGAAGGCGGCGGCTATGTTCCGAGTCCGCCGTCGAGGCCAGCCACCATTCAGCGGCAAGTCATCAAGCTCGACTCTAATGAAAATCCACTTGGGCCCTCGTTTCGAGCGACGGAAGCCATGCGAATGGCGCTGGCATCCAGCAGCGCTTATCCAGATGATGACGGCACACAACTCCGCAACAAGCTTGCCGAGTTGCACGGCTTAGGGGTAGAGCAGGTCCTGATCACCGCCGGATCCACCGGAATGCTGGCTTTGCTTTGCCAAACCTTATTGACGCCCGGCTTGAATGCGGTGACCAGCGAGCGCTCGTTCATTGTGTATTCGATGGCCACGCGCGCGGCAGGAGCGGAGTTGATTGAAGCTCCGATGCGCGAGTACGGAATCGATCTCGGCGCGATTTTGCAAGCCATCAATGAAGACACGCGCATCATTTTTCTGGCGAATCCGAACAATCCAACGGGAACAATGCTAAATGTGGACGCTCTGGATCATTTTCTCGAAGATGTGCCCGCCCATGTGGTGGTTGTGCTTGACGAAGCGTATTACGAGTTCGCGGCGGATTTCGCGGCGCGCCGCAAGGTGGAATACTCCCGCTCACGGGAATATCTGCAACGAGGCGCCAGCGTAGTCGTAACGCGAACTTTTTCCAAGGTACACGGATTGGCGGGGCTAAGGATCGGGTACGGTCTTGGTCCGGCAGAGTTGTTGAGTTACTGCGCGCGCATGCGGAGTACGTTTTCCGTCGCTTCCCTGGCCCAGGTCGCGGCCCTCGCCGCGCTTGATGACGCGAAGCATGTGGGGCGCACTATCGCAAATAATGCCGAACAGGCCCAGATTGTGGGAGTGGTTCTCTCTGAGATGGGATTCACGGTTGTTCCGACCTGGGCGAATTTTCTGTGCTGTGACTTGGGGCGCGACACGTCGCCGGTTGCGGAGCAATTGCGGGCGGAAGGGATCAGCGTGCGGCCTCTGGGTGGATGGGGATTGCCGACATGTTTGCGGGTGAGTATCGGGACGGCGGGACAGAATCACGCGTTTCTGAATGCAATGACTAGAGTGTTGAGTTCGAGCAGCGGCTAAAGCCGCCATCAGTTTGCAGAATTCTACGGCACGGCTGAAGCCGTGCCCTGTTACGAATCCTCTTCGACCACGGGTGCAACAAACCTACCGCATGAGTGGCACTCGCGCTGCGCCGTATAGGCCAGCGTCGCTTCCGAGCAGAGCCTGTGTGATGATCGTTTTCTTCTTCGTATAATTTGCGATCTGAGCCGATGCTCCCTCTTTCTTTGCCGTGGGATCCTCCGGGGCCGAGGCCGCGTAAACCAACGAACGTTCGCGGAGTTCCGCAAACATTTTGGGGGCGAAGGCGTCCCACGCGCTGACTACGCCTCCACCAATAACGAACATCTCCAGATCGAGGACGTTCACGAGGTCCGCTAGCAGAATTCCCATTACTTCCCCGAAGCGGTGGAAGATGTGCTGGGCATCGGGATCTCCCTGAATGGCGAGATTGTAAACGGATCGCGCGCTGAACTCGGGATCGGAATTGAAAGCCTTGGTGAGCCCGGGAGCCTTGCCACTCTCAACCGCTTCACGCGCCATGCGGACAACTGCCGAGGCGGAGGCGTATCGCTCCGAACATCCACGATTTCCGCAGCCACAAAGCACTCCTTGGGGCTCGACGGTGATATGGCCGAATTCTCCGGCCATGCCGCTCATTCCGTAAAAAATCTTGCCATTGAGAATAATTGCGCCGCCAATTCCGGTACCGAGGGTGAGCATGGCCATATTCTCGACATCGCGGCCGGCGCCCATCCATTTCTCTCCCAGCGCGGCGACGTTGGCATCGTTGTCGAGATAGATATGCGTCTGGAGCCGCTTTTCGATGACCTCACGCACGGGATAATCCGTCCATCCGGGAAGGTTGGCGGACTTTCGCATAATTCCTGCTGGAACGTCGATGATACCTGGCACTCCTATGCCGGCGCCTACGAAAGTTCCGGTGCTGCGGTATTTGTCGGTGAGGCTATGAATGGCATCGCACATTTCGCCAATCACATAATCGCGGCCCATGGCGACTTTCACGCCGAGGGTGATTTTTTCGAGAAGCTGTCCGTCTGTCGTAATCGCGGCAACACGCAAGTTGGTGCCGCCCATATCAACGCCAATTGTGTAATCAGGCATAACCGAAGAGAGTATCAGAATGCGGGGTGATTGGCAGTGAGTAGCAATCGCCGGACCGTGATGTAGGCCGGGACAGCAGATTCCTCCGTCTTCGCTGCGCGACTCGTCGGAATGACAAGACATTGCTTGCTTCGGCAGCTTTTCAGGCGGACAACCCTTTGGTCCCGGAGTGCTAACATAAATGGTCTTGCTGATCTCGTGATAGAAGGTGTCTCCATGTCCGAAACTATTCTGCAGACCCAGGCTCCAAATCCGCTGACCACGCTGGCTGAGGATGAGGTTTTGTTCCGCGATAACATCCGGCAATTTGCCGACGAAAAAGTCCGCCCGCTGGTGAAGGAGATGGACGAAAAAGGCGTGTTCGAGAAGGACCTGTTACACGATTTCTTTCAGCTTGGGCTGATGGGAATTGAGATTCCCGAGCAATACGGCGGCGGCGGTGCCAAGTTTTTTGAATCGATCCTGGCAGTGGAGGAGCTATCGCGTGTGGATGCGTCGTCGGGAGTCATTGTCGATGTGCAGAATACGTTGGTCAATAACGCGCTGTTACGCTGGGGAACGGAAGATCAGAAAAAGCGGCTCCTGCCTCGCATGGCATCAGAGATGATTGGCGCTTATGCCCTCAGCGAAGCGGGATCGGGATCGGATGCCTTCGCACTGCAGACTCGGGCGACGCTGAAAGGCTCGGAATACGTTCTGAACGGGCGGAAGCTGTGGATTACGAATGGAAAGGAAGCTGGGCTGTTCATTCTGTTTGCCACACTTGATCCCAGCGCAGGCTACAAGGGCATCACTGCATTTCTGATCGAGAAGGACTTCCCGGGCTTCACGGTCGGGAAGAAGGAAGACAAGTTGGGGATTCGGGCTTCGTCTACCTGTGAACTGATTCTGGAAGATTGCCGGGTGCCCAAAGAGAGCGTGCTAGGCGAGCCTGGCAAGGGATACAAGATTGCCATCGAAACGCTGAATGAGGGCCGCATCGGGATTGGGGCCCAAATGATCGGAATCGCGCGCGGCGCATGGGAGTACGCGTCGAAGTATGCGCTGGAGCGTAAGCAGTTCGGCAAGGCGATTGCGGATTTTCAGGGAATCCAGTTCCAGATTGCGCAGATGGCGACCGAGATCGAAGCGGCGCGGCTGATGGTTTACAACTGCGCCCGCATGAAGGATGCCGGAGTGAACTTTGTGAAAGAAGCCGCCATGACGAAGCTGTTTGCGTCGCAAGTGGCCGAGCGCGTAACGTCGCTGGCAATCGAAATCTACGGCGGATATGGCTTTACGAAGGATTATCCGGTCGAGAAATACTGGCGCGACGCCAAGATCGGAAAGATCTACGAGGGCACCTCGAACATGCAGCTGGCGACCA
>Ga0335073_10009759_pt1 | contig 13475 bp, 13 predicted proteins | sample Lox_Sample_22_FD_207093 | JGI IMG/M metagenome (GOLD analysis project Ga0335073, IMG submission 207093) | Soil microbial communities from Loxahatchee National Wildlife Refuge, Florida, United States - Lox_Sample_2.2 | ecosystem: Environmental > Terrestrial > Soil > Wetlands | place: USA...
GCTGTTGGCGGCTTGCCAGCAAGTAGCCCATGCCTTGTACGCCGAGGAAGGCGGTGACGACGGCGATCAGGATGGGTGCGGTCTGCAGCACCCCTACGCGGGTCAGGAACGCAGCCATCAGTACCATCGCGAACGGCGCGGCCGCGAGCGACCCCAGGATGGCGGGAAGCAGGCAGCTGAACGCCAGTCCCAGCGGAACGCCGGGAATGGCCTGGTGGACGATGACCCCGGCGGTTCCGCCAATAAACAGCGTCGGGAAGATAGGGCCGCCCACGAATCCGCTCGCCTGGCTCACCGCGTAAGTGAGCATCTTGGCGATCAGGATCGCGAAGCACAGGCCAAGGCCCAGGGTCCCTGCGCCGTTCAGCACGGAGCTGAGCTGGCTGCCGCCTGAGAACATCGTCAGCGGCAGGGCCACGCCCACGACGCCGAACATCATGCCGCCTAGCGCTGATTTCGCTACGGCCGGGACCTTCAGCCGGCCGAACAACCGCGACGCCACCAGCATGAACCCAGCCGTCAGGCCCGCCACCAGGGCCCCGAACACGCCAAGGGGGATGCCAGCAAGCAGCTGCCAGTCCTGGAACGAGTACTGCGGCACCCGGTAGGCGCCCAGGAACACCGCGCCAGCGATGGCGAAGTAGATCCCGAAGGAAATGCTGCCCGCCACGATGTCCGTGATCAGGGTCTTGCTGAACCGCTGTCCGCCTGGCCGTGCAACCTCCAGAATCAGCATCACCACGATCAACGGGCTGGAGAACAGCCCGCCGAAGATGCCGGCGATGCCGGCCAGGGTGTTCACCTGGAGATCCTCTTCGCCCAGCCCTCGCCGCCGGCCCAGCAAGCTGCCGACGCCGGCGCCCATAGAGGCCAGGACCTTCTCCGGGCCGACGCTCGCTCCGCCGATCAGTGACACCGCCGAGACGGCCATGGTTCCGGGCACCAGTCCCGCGTCGAAGTGCTCGGCCTGCAAATCGTCGAACAAGCCGGGAACCTCCTCAGGCAGCCGGGTAAGCCGCCGCAGCAGGCCAACCACGACACCGGCCGCCACGGTGACTCCGACCCACCACCAGTGCCCGCCGAACCAGCCGGGACGAAAACCGGTGGCCCACCCGTTTCCGAACTTGACTACCCCCAGGTAAACCAGCGCGGCGAAGGCGCCGAACACCCCGAGGACGGCCGCGTAACCCACGAGCACCCAGAAGTCCCGCTTCCGCGTGATCGGGGGGATCGAGGTCGGCTTAAGCATGGCGCCCACAATCCTGACGCTAACAAAAAACTGGAACCTGCGACTTCGGCCGCCACCGGTACCGCCGGGCCCGGTACTGGCCCGCGGAGACGTGTAACGCGACGGCGCAGAGGCCCGGCGGCGCGATGTGCAGCGTTCCGCGAGGCTTACGCACGTTATGAATTCGAATTATGCTTACCGTGATCCTTGCCGAGACGCAGGTCACGCTTTTCCGCCCTTCCCTGGAGCTGCCTGCGCGGCAGCGGGCGTCACCGCTTGGCTCTGGCCAGGCAGGACGGCCTCGGTGGGCTCGCGATCGGCGGTGGGGAACACTGGGGCGGGTTGTGAGGGAGACGTGAAGGTAACCCCCGGCTGCGAGCGCCGGTCAGCCGCAGTGCCCGGCCGCGGCAGCAAGGCGGCGAGATGACGGCACGGTTCCGGCGAGCGTGGCGGACACCGGCCGTCAGCGGCCCGGCCACCCCGCCGGATCCGCACGGCGTTTTCCTGGCGGCGCTGCCTTTCGCGGTGGTCGGCGGCGTCGCCCTCGTCGACGTGCTGGCCGGTCCCGGGCTGGCTTTCCTGCCGATGCTCTCACTGGGTCCCGCGCTCGCAGCGATCTCCCGCCCCCCATTTCGGACGGCCCTGATCGGGTTGCTGGCTCTGGCCTGCGGCGTACTCTTGGCGTTCTACGATGACCTGTTCGGCTCGCGCCGGGGCGTGATCGGCCTGTGCACCATCGCCGGGGTGACCGTCGCCGGCGTGATCGCCAGCGCGGGACGCCGGCGACGGGAGCGTGAACTCGCGGACTTCAAGGCGATCGCCGACGCCGCGCAGCAGATCCTGTTGCGGCCGGTGCCCGGCACGATCCCGCCGGTGGACATCGCCGTCCGGTACGTCTCCGCCGCCGCCTCTGCCCGGATCGGCGGCGACCTGTATGAGGCTGTCTCCGCCGGCGGCGGCGTCCGGCTTATCGTCGGCGATGTCCTCGGCAAAGGCCTCTCGGCGGCGCGGACGGCCGCGGTGGTCCTGGGTGCCTTCCGCGAGTCGGCCTATGATGCGACGAGCCTGGCGGAGATCGCCGCCCGGATCGAGGCCAGCTTGCAGCATCAAGAGGCCGTGGAGGAGTTCGTCACCGCGGTGCTGGCGCAGATCCGCGCGGACGGGCGCGAGGCGGAGATCCTCAACTGCGGTCATCCGCCGCCACTGCTGATCCGCGACGGCGAGGTCACCGCGGCCGAACCGGCCGAGGCGAGCCTGCCGCTCGGCCTGGCCTCCCTCGCCTGCGAAGCACGCGAGGTCAGCACGATCCCGCTCAAGCACGGGGACCGGCTGCTGTTCTACACCGACGGGATCACCGAAGCGCGAGACCGGCAGGGCACCTTCTACCCGCTCGAGCGGTCAGGTGCCCTCCTCGGGCTACCGGACCTGAGCGCCGCACTCGACCGGCTGGTCGAAGACGTCCTGCGGCACGTCGGTCACGCGCTACAGGATGACGCCGCGATCCTGCTGATCGGCCAGGGACAGGCGTTACCCTGGCACCCGCCACGCCGTGGTGCGACCAGGCGATCGGCCGTTGTGCCGCAGGTCAAAGACCATGACAGGCGTTACGGGTCCCGCAAGCCTCGTCCCGGTGACGGGCCGCGCGCGACGGCGCTGTTCAGGGCGTGAGGGCCTTCAGCTGGGCGAACTGGATCACGATCTGGACGCCGGGGCCGAGCTGGGCGGTGAGCGCTGCCCGCAGGTCCGGCGTGACCTGCGCCGGATCGGGGCCGGCCAGGTCGATCGTGGCGATGCCGCCGGCCACGGAGACGGACAGGGCCTGCAGGCCGGGGTGCGCGGCGAGCCAGGTGCTGACGACGGCTTGGGCTTGCTGGGTATCGCTGGGCGGGGCGACGGACGGGGCGGTGGCGGGGGCGGGGGCCTGCCGGGTCACCGAGACGGTTGACCGTCTGGTCGGCGCGCTCGCTGATCGCCGTGGCCAGCACGTCAGCGGGCGGCGGAGCCGACGTGCCCTGCAGGCCGACGGTTACCGCGTCGCCGTCCTTGGTCAGCTGCACGATCTGCAGCGTGCTCGCCGCCTTGTCCAGCCAGGACTGGACGACGGGCCTGATCTGCGCCAGCGTCAGCGATAGCGTCGCGGCGACGTGTGAGTCCGTGGCCGAGGTGGTCTGGAACCAGCGGACCTGGACGGCCACGCGGGGGCCGAGCACTCCGGCCAGCGCCTGCGCCAGGCTGGTGGTCGACGGGGGCGGGACCGATCCGGCGACGTCGACGGTTACCAGCGTCCCGGTGATGTCCGCGCCGGTGAGCGTGAGCGAGGGATAGGGCGCGAGCCAGCTGACCGCTGCCTGGTTGACCGCCTGGGTGGTCTGGGCGTGGCTGTCGCCGGCCAGGGTGGCGTCGGTCAGCGGGGCGGCGACCAGCACCAGCGCGACGGCGGCGGACAGCAGGCCGATCCGGATCCGGCCGGACACCGCCCGCACCCGGCTCGACGGGACGAAACCGCTGGTCACCAGCACCACGGAGCTGACCAGCACGATGGCCACCAGGTTGGCCCACGAACAGCAGCACCGCCCCCCCGGTCAGGTCCTCCCGCCCGATCGCCAAGGTGAACCCGGCGGCGGCCAGCGGCGGGACCAGCGCCACCGCCACCGCGACGCCGGGCAGCGCCGCCGACACGTCCTCCCGGGCGGTGGCGTAGGCCCCGGCCGCTCCGGCCGCCAGGGCCACCATCAGGTCGCGCAGGTCCGGGCTGGTCCGGGACAGTACCGCCGGGGTTAGCGCCTGGTCGGCGGCGGGCAGCAGCAGCGTCAGCACGTAGGAGATGCCCACCGCGGCGGCCGAGCCGGCCAGCACCGCCAGCCCGGACTGGGCCAGCCGCCGCGGCCAGCCCATCACCAGCGCCGCGGCCGTGCCGATCAGCGGGGTCATCAGCGGGGCGACCACATGGCGCCGATCACGACGGCGTCGGAGTTCATGGACAGGCCCAGCACCGCGATCACCACCGACAGCGTGAGCATCACCGAGAACCGGAACCACCAGTGCCCGGCGCCGCCGGCCTGCGGGTACAGATCGGCCACGATCCGACGCCGGTCCTGCGGGCCGAGCACGGCCCGCGGCCGCCGCCCCAGCCAGGACCGGATCGCCGCCCGGCCGGACACTCGCTGCGCCTGGACGTCCTGCGCGTCGCTCATCTGCTGATCCTCCGGGGGTCGCAAAGGGCACCAGCGATGCCCGGCCAATGGTCACAGCCCGAGCGCGGGACTCTAGCCTGCCGGAAGTCACCACGGCCCGTTCGGGAAAATCAAAATCATCAACAGGGCAGGCGGTCGCGCCGTGCTGGCCGCGGTCGTGGCGGCCGGCACGGTGGTGGAAACGGTGATGGAACTTGCCGCCACTGCCCTGGGCAGCCGGCACGCGGTGGCGGGTATCGTGACCGGCGGGGCCGGTGCTGGCGGTGGTCACCAGCTTGCCGAACGCGGTCAGCGCGGTCTACCTGGCGGTGCGCGGCCGCGGCGCGGCCGCGCTGAGCATCCCGCTGAGCAGCAACGCGATCGACATCATCGCCGGACTGCTCATCCCGGCCACCATCACCGGGCTCGGGCCGGCATCGGGGCAGGACGTTCCGGTGGCCGCCTGGTACGCGGGCTGACCGTCCTCGCGATCGCCTTCGCCTACCACGGCCGCGCCCTGGCTCGGCTGCCCGGCACCGTGATCCTGGCCGGCTACGTGGCCTTCGTGTCCGACCTAGGAGTAACCCTCGCGCAAGAAGCCGTCCGCCCGGCGGCCGCAGTCGTGCCCGCTGCCATCCCGGGATCATCCTCAAGGAGGGCTCATGGCGGCGCGGAACGGGCGTTCGACGTCCCCGGGGATCCTGCAGGCGCAGACCCGGGCCCGAACCTGCCGCGACCGCGATGGCGAGGGTGAGCCTGCGGGACGACCGGCGCGGATGGGACGCTGACCAGGCTGTGGCCGCTCTCTACCACGCGCACTACTGCTCCCTGGCGCGGATCGCCGCGCTCCTGACCGGTGACGCCGCGGTCGCGGAAGAAATAGTCCAGGACGCCTTCGTCTCCATGCACCGCGCGTGGCGGCGCTTGCGAGACGGCGATGCGGCTCTGGTCCACCTGCGCCAGGCTGTCGTCAGCAGGGCACGCTCCCGGAGCGCGGCCTTGCCTGATCCGCGCGGCCTAGCGGGGGCCGGGCAGCCCGTGCCGGGCAGCCCGGTGGTATTTCTCACGCCCGTGCTTGACGGCCTTCCCGCCCGGCAGCGCGAGGCACTGGTGCTCAGGTACTACGCGGACTGGCCAGATTCGCAGATCGCCGCCGCGATGGGGATCAGCGGACAGGCGCTGAACACCCATGTCCGGCGCGGCATGTCCGCCCTGCAGGCATGGCCCGGTCATGATCGGGGCGGTGAAAATCGAGAAGAAGAAGAAGTATCCGGTGAGCTAAGATCTGCGCCCGACGAGGCCATTGTTCCCAGGCGACGGGCGCAGTGATCGAGGGAGGGGTTACGCGTGCCTGACGCTGCATTTACTGCCGGCGCTCGCCGTGCGCACTCGGTGACGGGCTGGTCAGCGACGTGGGTACCGCGGTACCTGCGGCAGGCCGCGGGGATCGACTTCGCCGCCGCGGTAGTGGCGGCGGGGATGGCCGTACAGCTCCGCTTCGACGGCCACCCGCCCGGCAAGTACTGGGCGCTGAGCCTGGCGCTGCCGCTGCTGTGGCTGATCTCCCTGTCGGTTTCCGGCGGATACGACGCGCGGTTCATCGGCTCTGGCCCGGAGGAGTTCCGTAGGGTGGTTAACTCTGGCGCGAGCCTGACGGCAGGGTTCGCGCTGCTTTCGTATGCGGCCCACAGCGAGTTGCCGCGCGGCTACCTCGTGATCAGCATGCCAGGCGTGATCGTGCTCGACCTGGTCGCCAGGCTCATCTTGCGCAAGCGGCTGCACAGCCTGCGGTCCGCGGGCCGGTGCATGTCGACAGTAGTGGCGGCCGGGCACCAATCCGGGGTGGCTGGCCTGATCACGGAACTGCGGCGAGACACCCATCACGGCCTGGCGGTGGTCGCGGCCTGCCTCGCCGGCGCGCCGGGCGTGACCGAAGTCGCCGGCGTCCCGGTCGCTGGTGACCTTGACGACACGGCCGCCGTGGTGCGTCGTTGCGGCGCCGGCACGGTCGCTGTCCTGTCGTGCGCCGAGATGGACGGCGTCAAGCTCAGGCAGCTGGCGTGGGCGCTGGAAAAGACCGGCACCGAACTGTGCGTCGCGCCGGCCCTGCTCGACGTCGCCGGGCCGCGGACAACGGTCCGCCCGGTCGCGGGGCTGACGCTGCTGCACGTGGAGCACCCGCAGCTGAGCGGTCCCTCCCAGGTTCTCAAGGACCTGTTCGACCGCACCGCCGCCGCCCTGGCGCTGATTCTGCTCTGGCCCGTGATGCTCGCGCTCGCGATCGCGATCCGCATGTCAGACCGCGGGCCCGCGCTGTTCTCGCAGGCGCGGGTCGGCAAGGACGGCCGGCTGTTCAAGATCTACAAGTTCCGCACCACGGTGACGGGCACCGATGCGCCATGAGCCGGCGACTGGCCGACTAACGTCACGGGCCGGTAGAACATTCGCTGGATGTCCTGATCGATGTCGAACGCCTGATCGTCGTAGGCGATCTCGCCTTTCAGGCCGCCGAACGTTACCGTCGCCGCTTGGTGCGGTACGAGGTCCGCGATCGGGGTCCGGCCTTGGAGATCACGACGCGCTCGCAGGACCTCAACCAGCTCTGCGCGGCAGCGCCAAGCCTGCGAACCGGGAACGCCCCCTTGCGTACGCGTACACAATTGGGGCGTATGATCAACGTATGGCTGAACGGTCGGAGGCTAAGGTTTCGCCGCCGGGGCAGGGCGCGGAGCCGCTGACAGGACGGGTGCCCTGGGGGACTCTGTCCAGGGAGGACATCGTCGTGGCGGCGGAGGACGTCGTCCTGGCCGGCGGCTACGAGCAGATGTCGATACGCAGTCTGGCAGCTTCACTCGGCGTCGCCCCGATGTCGCTGTACCGGCACATCCGCGACAAGGACGACCTGCTGGATGAGGTGGTCGACCGGCTCCTTGCCCGCGTCTGGCGTCCGGCCGCCGCGGAGGACAACTGGCAGGCCTGGATCATCGAAGCCGCATCCAGGCTGCGGGACTTCCTGGTCAGCCAGCCTGCCGCGTTGCATGTCTACCTGGCGCATCCCGTGGTGTCCCAGGCTGCCGTCGATCGCATGAACGCGATGATGAGCGTCTTGCGGCGAACCGGAATCGGCGAGGAAACCGCCCAGCGCGCGTACGGGGCCGTGCACACCTACACCCTCGGCTTCGCCGCGCTCGAGGCGTCGCGGGCTCGCTGGGTTCCTGATAGCGGCGACGCCGGCACCCTCGCCCGTCAGCTCGCCGCGTACACCACCACCGGGCAGTTCACCGCGGGCCTGCACTACGTGCTCGAAGGAATCAGCAGCCAGGCCGGCACTACCTGGCCAACCGGCCAGCCGACTCCGGGGACGGGCCCGCGGTGAGGGAGTACACCTTCAGGGCACTGATAACGTTCGTCCCGGCCGCGAGGGAGGGCGCCGTCCGGGGTTACCGGGACGGAACCCGGATCCGTTGCATCGTCCAGCCCGGCCGCCGCAAATACCTCCCGGCGGTGATCTCGCCCGGCCAGACGGCGCCGCCGCGGCAGGCCGTGCCGTCCACACTGGGCATTCTGCTCGCCGACGACGAGGCAGCCGCGTTCTTTACCCCCGGCCGGAACTTCTTCGTCTGGGCCGACGCTCTGGTCGGCGACACCATCCAGGGTGAGGGCCTGCTCGGCTGTGGTGTCATCGCGGAAGCGACCACGCAATCCCGTGCGGACGCGTGCCGCCCGTACACCGGCACCGAGGCGATGCCGGCCTGATGGCCCATTCTTCGCCACCTCACCCCAGTCCTGGCAAGATCGGCGACATCACCCCGCGCCAGCCTTGTCCAAAGGCACTTCGAGGATGGTTACCTCAGCTGAATACCGGCGCGCGCATCAAGCGAGGCCGATGTGTCGCGCATCAGGTGGAGCTAGGCATCCCGCTGACACCCGCTGTGATCCGACGACTGACGTACGACGTATGGCAGCCAGTTGACGCGCGACAGGTTGCAGCCGAACCTAGGCTGCCCATCTGCCGAGCGCCTTGCACGAGATCCGCCGGGCAGCGGGACGCGGCAAGCCGCGCGGTCGTACGCGGTAAACCCGTTGGCGACGTCGGTGGTCAGCCCGCGATAATGCCCGACGTGGAAGAAGTGCAGGTCGTCGTCGCCCATAACGAGCGCGCGACCCTGCGCGTCGGCGACGTGTTCCTGAAGATCGACGCTGATCAAACGCGGACGGACGTCGAGGTCGACGCGATGGCGATCGCACCTATCCCGACCCCGGAGGTCCTGTGGCGCAAGCCGCCCGTGCTCGCGCTCGCCGCCGTCGGCGGGACGGCACTCGGCCACCTCGGCGAGCCGTCTACCGCGTCGCCAGCGGCGTGGGCCGTGGCGGGTGCCGCCGCCCGGATGCTGCACGACGCGCCGCTGCCGCCATGGCCCGGCCCGAGCATCGACGAGCTCGCATCGCGCCTCGACGGCGAATGTGAGTGGCTCCTCGCAAACGGCGTCCTTCCCGCCGGCCTGGTCGCGCGCAACCGCCAGCTCGCCGAGGCTGCGCTCCGGCCGTGGACACCCGTGTTCATCCACGGCGACCTGCAGGTCGACCATGTCTTCATCGACGGTGACGAGATCACCGGCGTCCTCGACTGGTCCGAGGCGTCCCAGGGCGACGCGCTCTTCGACGTCGCCATCCTCACGCTCGGACACAAGGGTCACCTAGCCGACGTCGTCGCCGGCTATGGCACCGACGTCGACCGCGATCTCATCCGCGCATGGTGGTCGTTGCGATGCCTCACTAACATCCGCTGGCTGGCCCAGCACGGCTACGGCTCGCCCGAGGAATTTCCCGAAGTCGCCGTGCTGAGAGCCCAGCTGTGAGGCCGCGCAAGCACCCGCTGACAACTGCTGACGTCCCCGCCGGCATCGCGTCTCATCCGACTGTTGGTCGTCTGCGAAGGTACTGCTCAGTTGAGTGGTTAACGGAGAAATCAGCTTTCTGGCCGCATTTCAACGGGCCACATCGGGTTTGGCTCGGGTGCCGACGCGCGGGCGTGGGAACTCGGGGAATACACCCAGGTGGACATGCACACCACGCTGGGCCGCTCCGGCCTGGAAACCCTCGGCACGCTCATCATGGCGGGCATCGCGGATACCCGCGCGGACGCGATCCGCTGGGCGCTGGCCCGCATCCGCGAGCGGCCAGCATCCGCGAGCGGCCAGCGTATGAACGGCTCCGCGAGTGGATCCGGGAGCTCGATCAGCTCAGGAGCGAGTTCTGAGGCAACGCCATCACCGTCGAGCTCGGAGTTCCATGCAACCACGAGTGGTTGAAGAGTCACGGCGTGGAGGGCCGCGTCAGCAGCCGGCTATTGGCGGGTCGTTTACCCTGGACATCAATGGGTCGGCAGGTGCCCGGCACCACAGGCCACAGGGAGCATGCCGATGAACGCGCCCAACGGCAACACCGCACTGAATGGTCTGCGCGGATGGTGGCTTTCTCCGCCGCGGCCCGGCACGCACCGCCTGATCAACCCATGGGAGTACCGCCACCTGCGCGGCTTCGGCATCACGCGTGTGGTCGGCGGCAGCGCCGCGGCCGCCGCGGGCGTTGTGTGCCTCGCGTACGACGTCGACGGATGGGCAGCCTTCTTCCTGGTCCTAGGGGGGCTGAATCTCGCGGGTGGCTGCTGGTATCTGACGATCGCTAGCTCCGCGTCTGCCCGAACCTGAGAAGTGCCGAGAAAACGATGCTCCCGGTCTCCTTGATCTTCACCAGTGGCGTTGCCAGCGGTGTCAACTGCTACGCGGCGGTGCTCGTGCTCGGCCTGCTGGGCAGGTTCGGGCACATCGCCGCGATACCGCAGGTGCTTGAGCGCCCGTCCGTCCTGGCCGCCGCGGCCGTGCTGTTCACCGGGCAGTTCGTGGCGGGCAAGATCCCGATGCTGGACTCGGCGTGGGACGTCGTCCACACGGCGCTGCGGCCAGTGGTCGGCGGCGCCGTCGGCGTCGTAATGGCTCAGCAGGCGCACGCTAGCCCGGCCGCCACAATCGCCGCGGCCGCGCTCGGCGGCGGGTCAGCGCTCGCCTCGCACGTCGTCAAGACCGGGACGCGGATTGGCGTCAACGCGAGCCCCGAGCCGTTCAGCAACATCGTCGCCAGCCTGCTTGAGGACCTGGGTGTGGCCGGCCTGGTGTCGTTCGCCGTGTTCCACCCGGTCGTCGCGGCAATCGCCGCGGCCGTGGCGCTGGCTATCGGCATCGCTTTGCTCGCGCTGCTGGCCTCGCGAATCCGCAGGGGCTGGCTCCGCCGCCGCGCTGCGCGAGCGCGGCAGCGGTACCTCGCCGACCAAGGCCGTCCCGCCGTTACGTGACGGGTTGTATGACGCTCCAGGAGAGCGAGACCCCGTTCGTATCACCTGGGGAATGGTCGCCCGGGTAGGTGAACAGCGGCGCGCCGTTGTAGGTCAGCTGGAGCGATCCGTCAGGCAACCGGACGGTGCCGAGCTGACCGGGCAGCAGCGGCGGCTTGTGCAACTGCTGCCCGCTGGCGAGCAGCAGCGGGTGGTACTGGCCGGCGCACGCGGTGCATGGCGCGAGCTGCTGGTAAAGCGTCATCCCGCCCGAATCCGCGAGTACGTCGTTGAAGTTCGCACTGGTCACGACCTCGACCGTCGGAGGCGGCGGTGCGGGCGCCGGCGGGAGTGCCGCGGGCGTCACGGCCGGGCCGACGGCGCTGGCAGCCGACGCGGGGGCCCCCACGCTGATGGCGGCGTCCCTGATCGTGTGGACGTCGGTAAGCGCGCCAGTTCCGCCGGTGAATGCGAGCTTGACCGTGCGCGAAAGGCTCACGTGCTGCTCGAGGATTTGCGCTCCGTCCAGGTATACCGTGAGCACGCCGCCGGTCACGGTGACCTCGACGTCGTGCGTTCCGGCGCGCAGCTTGCCGATCGCGATGACCGCCTTCGTGAGCTTTAGCACGCCAGTCCTGCCAGCACCGTCTGCGATGCCGGCGAAGTTGGACGACGGGTAGCCGGCCACTCGGTGGGTGTCGAAGACGACGGCCACGCCGGACAGCCTGGCGTAGCCGAGCCCGGCGCCGCCCGAGCCGTGTGCTGTGCTGGCCGTTGCCGGGCTCAGCAGCGCGAACGTCATGCCGTCTGCGCCGGTTCCGCCGCCGATCTGCTCGTTGAACTGGACCCGAAGGCCGTTCGAGACAACCGGGACGGGGTAAACAACCGAGCCGGCCTGGCCGTTGACCGCGCCGGTCAGCCGGGTGTCCGCACCGGCCATGCCGGCGTCGCCGTTGTAGGACCAGCCGCCGCCCGGCTGCGGCAACCGCACGGTGCCTGAGGAGATCGTCACGCCAGCTACCTCGTGGCTGTCGGTCCGGCCGTCGGTCGCGCCGGTGAACGCCGCCAGCACCATCCGCGGCAGCCGCACGGAGGCGGACACGGCGGATCTCCCGTCCACGGTTACCGCGATTCTGTCGCCTGTGACGCTCACGCTGATGACATGCGTGCCGCGGCGCAGGTTCGGCACCCTGGTGGTCTTCGCCGCGTAGACGAGGCCGGCCGCCGTCCGCCCAGTGACGATCCCCACGGACTGCGACGGTGAGGTATTGAGCGCCACTGCGACGCCCGGCAGTCCGCCGAAGCCGAGTTCGCCAGCGCCGCGCCCCAGACTGGTCGCCGTCGCGCTGGCGGCGTCGAGCATCGCGAACGTCAGTCCGTCGGCACCTGAGCCGCCGCCGATGCGCACGGTGAACGTGGCATGCAGGCCGTTGCTTGGCACCGGCTGGTAGTAGACCGCGGACCCGGACTTGCCCTCGACCGCCGGAGTCAGCCGCAGGGTGGTGCCGGTCAACTGCGCGCTGCCGTTCACCGTCCAGCCGCCGCCCGGCGAGGGAATCGCGACACCGGACTTGGGAGCCGTCCCCGTCCCGGTAACCCGAACGATGAGCCTTTGCACTGGGTTGTGGCCGTCGCTGGCGGTCAATCGGTACGTCCCGGTCGCCGTGCCCAGGCTCTGCGGCGTGAACGTGACCGGAAGGGTGGCGGTGTCGCCTGGGCCGAGTGTGATGCCTCTTGGCCCCGGGCCCGAGGTGCCGAACGGCACGGTAGCCGCCGAGAAGCCGCTGATCGTCACCGGCAGGTTGCCGGCATTGGTGACGGTGGCCGACTTGATGGCCTGCTGCCCGAGGGGCACCGGCCCGAAGCTGACCGACGCGGGCGAGGCGCGGAGGGTGCCCCGCCCGGTCACGCCCGTGCCGCCGAGGCGCACGGTCGCCACCGTGCCACCGCGGTTGCCAGTGACGCTCAGTCCCCCGATGTCCCCGGTCCTCGCGGTCGGCTTAAAGGTGATGGTCACGGTGACCGACCCGCCTGGCCTGATGGTCGTGCCCTTGGCGGGCAGCCCGCTGGCGCGGAACGCCCCGCTGGGCGCGGTGGTGCTCCGCACGGTCTCGGCCACCGTGCCGCCGTTGGTGATTACGGTCTGCAGGCTGCTGCTGGATCCGATGGGCACCGCGCCGAACTGCAGCGACGCGGGGGACGCGAAGAACCCGGTCCGGGTTCCGATGCCGGACACGGACAGATCGACCGTGGAGAAGTCGCGCGTCCTTGTGGCGAAGGCGAGCGCACCGGTAGCGCCGCCGGGAGCGGCGGGCCGGAAGACCACCGGCACGCTGAGCGTCTGGCCTGCTTTAAGAGTCCGCGGGAAGGTGGCAGCCGCCGAGCATCCGTTCGGCCGATTGACAGTGAACGGGTCTGGAGCGGACGCCGAGCTCGCGATGACGCCGGTCACCGTCACGGTCGCCGTCGCCTTTACTGTCGCGATGCGGCACGAGGAGCGCCCGACGGCTAGCTGGCCGAAGGTGAGCGGCGTACCGCGCAGCGGGGCCTTGTCCGGGGAGCCGAAGCCGATCACATGCCCGTCCAGGGTGCCGACATACACTCGGCCGCCGTCGGTGGCGGGAACGCTGAACTTGGTCGCGTCGCCTATCGGCGCCGACCAGATCATCCGCAGTTGGCCGCTCGCGGTCGGAATCGCGTCGAACGCCTCGAGTGTGCCGTGCGTCCCGCTGGCCCCCCTATT
>Ga0335073_10009760_pt1 | contig 13473 bp, 5 predicted proteins | sample Lox_Sample_22_FD_207093 | JGI IMG/M metagenome (GOLD analysis project Ga0335073, IMG submission 207093) | Soil microbial communities from Loxahatchee National Wildlife Refuge, Florida, United States - Lox_Sample_2.2 | ecosystem: Environmental > Terrestrial > Soil > Wetlands | place: USA: Florida...
GGAGGGTGGGGGCAGCATGAATCGGGTCAAGTCGATCCTGGAAACCAGGGACGGCACGGTCTGGGTGGGAACGGTGTCCGGGCTGCATCGGCTGCGTCCAGGAGCGCAGCAATTCGAGCGCGTGCCAGGCATTACGCAAACGGTGCGGGTGCTGCGCCAAACTCTGGACGGCTCGTTCTGGGTGGGGACGATCGGCCGGGGCATTCTGCGTATGAACGACGGACGATTCACAGAGATCACCGCGCCCGACTCGCTGCCCAGCAATACGGTGCTGAATATCTTCGAAGATGACGAAAAGAACATCTGGATCGGGACCCAGGCGGGCATGCTGCGGCTGACACGGACGCCGGTGAGGATTGTGCCCTTGCCGCAGAGTGCCGACTCCGACTTCGGAACGCTTTATCAGGACCGTGACGGAACGCTGTGGGTCGTTTCCACCGATGTTTTCCAGGTGCGCGACGGCGTGGCGCAGCAATGGAGCTACCCGGGGCTGGGCCATCTGCACGCGCGCAATATTTTTCGCGACCGCGCCGGGGCCCTGTGGATCGGGACAGACGGAGACGGACTGATCCGCATCGATAACGGCCGCATCCTGCGCCTGACGGTGAAGGATGGCCTGGTGAACAACTTCATTCGGGTCATAATGCAGAGCCGCGACGGGAGCATGTGGTTCGGCACCGACGAAGGAGTGAGCCACTGGACGCGGCACGGTTTTGTGAATTACCAGATGAGCAATGGGCTCTCGTACTTCAGCACGCGGGCGCTGATCGAGGACCGCAGGGGCGACATCTGGATCGGCACCGACCGGGGACTCAATCACCTGCGCAGCGGCGCGTTCCTGCACGATGCGGCAACCGACGCTCTGGCGGAGGAAAAAGTGTGGGCGGTTCACGAGGATGCCGACGGCGGCCTTTGGTTCGGCACCCGCAGCAACGGCCTGTACCGCTGGAAGCAGGGCCGGCTGACGCACTTTACGACCGCCCAGGGGCTGGCCAGCAACAGCATTTATCAGATTGTGGAAGACCGCAAGGGCGGCCTGTGGTTGAGCGGACCGAATGGCATCTCGCTGCTGCGGCGCCAGGAACTGGATGAGATGGCGAGCGATCCGTCACGCCATCTGTCGCTGACCCTGTATGGCGTCTCGGACGAGGTGGAGACGACGCAGATTTATGGCGGGCGGCAGCCCTCGGGCTGCGCCGATGGAGCCGACGGCGTATGGTTCCCGAGCAACAAGGGGCCGATCCACATTGCCCATGAGACGACTCCGCCGGCTCCACTGCCTCCGGTGGTGATCGACGATGTCACCATCGACGGGCGCGAGGTGAATCCTCGGGGTCCGATCGAGCTGAAGCCGGGAACGGCGCGCGTGGAGATCTCCTGGTCCCCGATCCTGCTTCGCTCCCAGGCGGGCATGCGCTTCCGGTACATGCTGGACGGATTCGACACTGCGTGGAGCCCCGCATCCGCGCAGCGACTGGCCTCGTGGACGAACCTGCCGCCAGGAAAATTTCGCTTCCGGGTGCAGGCCTTCGAGATCAATCACCCGCAGGCGGTATCAGAGGTTTCGTTCGGCATGGTGCAGCAGCCGCACTTCTGGCGGACCCCGTGGTTTGTGGCCTGCTGCGTGGCGCTGATGGGCAGCCTGATTCTGGCCGTCTACCGCTTCCGCCTGTGGCAGATGCGGATGCGCTTTGAGGCGGTGCTGGACGAACGCGGCCGCCTGGCGCGCGAAATGCACGACACGGTAATTCAGGGATGCGCCGGCATTTCAGCGCTGCTGGAGGCGCTGGCCAGCCTGCGGGAGGAGAGCCATCCGCTGCCCGAGGACTTGCTCGATCATGCCCGGCGCCAGGTGCGAGCGACCATCGATGAGGCCCGGCAGGCGGTATGGAACCTGCGCCAGGAGCAGCCCTCCGATCGCATGCTGGAGCAGGTGCTGGAAGGAATGGCCAGGCAGATGGGCAGCGACTCCGGCGTGCCGGTGGTCTGCGAGGTTGCAGGCAAGCCGTTTCCGCTGACGAAATTTGCCGTGCACGAGCTGATGATGCTGGCGCGGGAAGCCGTGTGTAACGCCGTGCAGCATGGGCGGCCCAGTCGCGTGGTGGTGTGCGTGAGCTTCGCGCGGAACGATCTGATGCTGCAGGTGAGCGACGATGGGGTCGGATTCGATCCCGAGACCGTGATGTCGGCTGAAGACCGGCACTACGGACTGGCCGGCATGCGCGAGCGCGTGCAGTCGGTGGGCGGCGAATTCCTGCTGGACAGCATGCCGGGGCGCGGAACAAACTTGAAAGTCCGTATCCCACGCCGGGTTTCTGGCGTACGGAGCGCGATGGCAGGCGCGTGACCATGGAGAGCTCAGGCAAAATTCGGATTCTGGTGGTCGACGATCATCCCATTGTCCGGGTCGGCATCGTGGCCATTATCAACGCCTGCCCGGACATGACGACGGTGGCCCAGGCGGGGACGGCTGAGGAGGCGATCGACCTCTTCGAGCAGCATCAGCCCGATATCGCGCTGATCGATCTGCGACTGCCGAAGATGAGCGGCGTGGATGCCATCCGCACGATCCGCATGAGGCATCCCAGGGCATGCTTCGTGGTGCTGACCACGTACGAGGGCGACGAGGACATCTACCAGGCCCTGGAGGCCGGCGCGCGGGCGTACGTCATTAAGGGCATGCCCCATCAGGCGCTCACTGATGCGCTGCGGCGGGTCCATGCCGGCGGACGCTTTTTGCCTCCGCCGGTTTCCCGCGCCCTGGCTGCGCGCACGCCCGATTCCGACCTGAGCGTACGCGAGCGCGAGGTGCTGGCGCTGCTGGCGTGCGGCAAAACAAACAAGGAGATTGCCGGAGAGCTGGGGATCTCTGTTGCAACCGTGAAATGCCATGTCAGCGTGATCCTGATGCGCCTGCAGGCTTCCGATCGCACCCATGCGGTCGTGACCGCGCTGCAGCGCGGCCTCGTCCATCTGTGACAGCGGCGCCGCTCCGACTTTAGTCGGATGGCTCGGGCGCAGTGCGCACGTACAGTACGAAAGTCCGGCGGGAACGCCTGCGGCCGGAGGATGCGCAGCGTGAGACGACTCGAGAACGGCGCCGAAGAGATGCTGTTGACCCGGCGTGAAGTTCTTTTGGAGGCGGCGCGTGGCGCGGCCGCACTGTCGATCGCCACTCCGTGGTTCCAGACGGCACAGGCGATGCTGGCTCCGGGCGGTGCGAAGGGCAGAGTTCGGGAGAGCTTCGACTTCGGCTGGCGGTTTACGCGCGGCGATCCCGCGGGAGCGCAGGCCCCGGACTTCGCGGACAGCGCGTGGCGCGCGGTCGATCTGCCGCACGACTGGAGTATTGAGGGTCCATACGACGAGAGTGCACCCACATCCGGCGCAGGCGGATATCTGCCCGCGGGGATTGGCTGGTATCGCAGGCGATTCGCCATGCCCGCGTCCGAGCAGGGCCGGATTGTGTTGCTGGAATTCGATGGTGTCTACCAGAACAGCGAGGTATGGATCAACGGACACCTTCTCGGAAGGCGGCCGTACGGCTTTGTGCCTTTCGCGTACGAACTGACGGCGTGGCTCCATTACGGGGCAGAGAATGTGGTTGCCGTGCGAGTGGACAATTCTCTCCAGACGAACTGCCGCTGGTATTCCGGCTCCGGAATCTATCGCCACGCCTGGCTGCTGACCACGGATCCGCTGCGCGTCGCCCAGTGGGGAACGTTTGCGACCACGCCGCAGGTATCCGCGGAGGAGGCTCGGGTCCGCGTGGAGACGGCGGTGACGAACGGACGCGCGCACGCGGTGGACTGCAAACTCTCGACGGCGCTGCTGGATGCGGGCGGCGCTCCGACCGCAAGCGGGGAGAGCTCTGGCCGCCTGGCGCCGGGCGAGACATACCGATTTGTGCAGGAGTTGCGGGTTGCGACGCCGAATCTGTGGTCGGTCGATACACCGCATCTGTACACCCTGCGCAGCAGCGTGCATGACGGGGCAGAGACTGCCGATGAGTGCGATACGGCGATCGGGATTCGCTCGGCGGTTTTCGACGCAAACCGAGGGTTCGTGCTGAACGGCGAGTCGGTAAAACTGCGCGGCGTTTGCCTGCATCAGGAGGCCGGCTGCGTGGGCTCCGCAGTCCCGGAGCGGGTTTGGGAACGGCGGCTCGAACTGCTGCGCGAGATGGGCTGCAATGCGATCCGTACCAGCCACAATCCATTTGCAGCGGAGTTTCTGGACCTCTGCGACCGGATGGGATTTCTGGTGATGAACGAGGCCTTCGACGAATGGAAGGACGCCAAAGGCCAGATTCGCGATGGCTACCATCTGTATTTCGACGAGTGGCATGAGCGGGATCTGACCAACTTCATCCGCCGCGATCGCAACCATCCCTGCGTCGTGATCTGGAGCGCGGGCAACGAGGTCCCGGATCAGTCGGATCCGCAGGGCGTGGAGACGCTGCGAGGGCTCCTCGGGATCTTTCATACCGAGGATCCAAGCCGCCCTGTGACCGTGGCCTGCGACCGCATCGCATCGGAGCCTCTTTCCAATCGCGCGAAACCGGAGTTCATTGCCCTGCTCGATGTTGTCGGCTACAACTACGCGGACCGCTGGCGCCGGCGCGCCGACCTGTATTACAGCATCGATCGCGCGGCCTTCCCGCAACGGCGCTTTATCGGCACGGAGAGCGTTGGGCTGGGCGGCGTTCGCGGCGAATACCGCGACCTGCTTCCCGCCGATCCGGCCGATCCCGCCGTACCCTGGCTGCTGCCCGCTTCGAATCGACGCATTGACGTGGAGCAGCTCTGGGAGTTCGTCGACGTGCACGACTATGTCTCGGGGGACTTCACGTGGACGGGCATCGATTATCTGGGCGAGGCGCGCTGGCCGATGAAAGGCGCACCCGCGGGCGCGCTGGACACCTGCGGCTTCCGGAAGGACAGTTTCTACTTTTATCAGAGTCAGTGGACGTCGAAGCCGATGCTCCATCTGTTCCCGCACTGGAATTGGAAGGGAAGCGAGGGCAGGATTCTTCCAGTCACCTGCTACACGAACTGCGATACGGTCGAGTTATTTGTGAACGGAAAATCGTATGGCGTGAAGGGTTACGAGTTTCCCCGCCTGGGCATGGAAGGCACCTACGGAAATTATCCGGCGCGGGCGCGTGCTCTGCGGACGACGGGAGATCTCCATCTTTCCTGGGATGTTCGGTATGAACCGGGGACTCTGCGTGCCGTTGGGATGAAAGATGGCCAGGTCGCGGTGGTCGAAGAAGTCTCGACAACGGGCGAACCGGCGCTGATTGCGCTATCGGCGGATCGCACGATCATTGCCGCGGATCGGCGCGATGTGGCTCACATCCAGGTCGAAGTCAGGGATGCGCAGGGGCGCGTGGTTCCCGACGCGGACAGCGAGGTCCGATTCTCCGTGGATGGGGATGGGCGACTGATTGGCGTGGACAACGGCGACCCTTTCAGCCATGAGAGCTACAAGGGCGACACGCGGCGAGCCTTTCACGGGCTTTGCCTGGCCGTTGTGCAGTCTACGAGCCGGGCGGGGCAGATTCGCATTGCGGCTTCGTCTCCGGGTCTGCAGCCGGCATCTCTTACGATCGTCACGGTCTGAGAGTGCGCCGCAGCCTACTCGGTATCGGGCTCGTCTGCAGGCGTGTTTACGCGCCTGTTCATCTCCTGGTAGACCTGAATTACCTTCTGCCGCGCGCTCTGGATCGTTTCGTAGATCCGGATCTGTTCGTGTGCAGCATCACTTTGCCCCAGCGCCTGCAGGGCTCTCGAAAAGCGGTAATGCGCTTCGCCGTTCAGCGGATCTTCTTCGACGGCCTGCTTCAGCAGCGGCAGAGCGTCCGCCGGGTTCTGCTGGCGCATCAGGATGCGCGCCGTGCCCATCAGCGCTTCCACGTCAGTGGGCACCAGAACCAGGGCGCGACGATAGTGAGCCAGCGCCGCATCCATCCGCGATTGCAGATACGCGTCACGCCCCATCTCGCATTCGATGCGGGCGCTCTCGCCATCCACGCGCAGAGCCTCCTGCAACTGCTGCTGGGCCTCGGTCTGGGCCGCGGCATCGTTGGGGCTGGCTTCCAGAATGGCCTCGGCGAGCTCAAAATGCGCGCCGGGCAGGTAGGGGTCCATTTTCAGGGCCTGCCGATAATGTTCGGCCGCACCTTTCAGGTCGCCGGCGTTCACCAGATGTTCAGCCACCACCTGCTGCATGCGCGGCGACTCGGGCGCAAGCAGCGCCAGCTTGTTCAGCGTGTTGTCCGCCATCTCCTGGTAGACGTTTTGCGCGAAGAAGAGAATATCGATGTTGTCGGGGTTGAGTGCAACCAGGATGCGAACCACGGGCAGGGCATGGTCCAGGTCGCCGCGCTGATAATAAAAGTCGGCCAGCTCCACGCCGATTTCGGTCTTCAGCTTCGGATCGGTGAGTTTTGCGAAGGCATGCTCCAGATGCGCCAGCGCCTGCGGCTCACCGAGGCGCTTTTCGCACATGCCCAGCAGGCCCTCCGCCTGGACCAGCGACGGCCTCGAAGCCAGTACCGCGCGAAGATCGGCCCGGGCATCGGCGCAGTCGCCGCGCATCAGCTCCTGGGTGCCCAGGCGCAGCCGGGCGTCGACGGTTTGCTGCGGCTGCGCGGGTGCGACGCCGCAGACGCAGAGCAACGAGAGGAAGAGAATCAGCCGGCAGGTTCCGGCTAAAGGATGGCTGCGCATCGCGGTCTCCGCTGGTTGGTGCAGCGCAATTCTACGCTGCCTCGGAAAGAGAAAGCCCGGATAAGGGCATGCATGCCGCCTTATCCAGGCTCGGGAGGACGAATTATTCGGAATGCGGAATTTGTCAAAAGGTTAATCGCGCGCCCAGTTGGATTTCGCGGCTGGTGTTGGCATAGGTGATGATTCCCGCCCCGGCCACACCCACTCCGGCGCTCGGTTGGCCGAAGTTGGGATTGTTCAGCGAATCGAAGGCATCCGCCCGGACTTCCATATGGAAGCCCTCGCCCAGCCAGAAGGTTTTGCCCAGGCCGAAATCGACGTCGCGCCAGTCAGGGCCGCGCAGCATATTGCGGCGCGCATCGCCAAAGCTGTTGGGCGAGGGCACGGCAAAGGCCGCGGTGTTGAACCACTCGTTGATGGTGGGATGCGAGAGCTTCGGATTTCCCACGAGGTTAGGGAACCACGCATAGCTGCAATAGCATTGCGCAGCCTGCGAATTGCTCTCGTCGGCGCTTCCCACCGTGGGCGTGAAAGGAATGCCCGAATGCGCCTGGAAGACTCCGGTCAGGCGCCATCCCCCCAGCGCCTCATCCGCCACGCCATGCAGTGCAAACTGACGTCCCTGACCGAACGGCAGCTCCCAGGTTGCGAAGCCGTTCAGCGATTGCGGAACATCGAGCTGGGACAGGCCGTAATTCGCAGCCACGTTATACGCGTTTTGCCACACGTCCACGGTTTCGTAATGGCCATTGCTGGTGCCGGCGTCCATGGCCTTCGACCATGCGTAATTCACCATGAACTGGATGCCGTGAGACATCCGCTTCTCCAGGCGCAGCTGCACGGCGTTGTAATTGGAGTAGCCGTCGAAGATCGCGCCCCAGACATAGGTGTACTGCGGATAGGGCTCGCCGGTCGCGCCAAGACTGAGCTTGCTCTCGGGCGTCTGATCGACGTCGCGATTGAAATTGAGGTGTGTGCCCTTGGTGAAGACATAGCTCACGTCGGCGAGCATACCGGCCGGGAGTTCACGCTGAATCGAGAGCAGCGACTCCTGGTAATACTCAATGGGCATGTGCTCCGGGTAGTAGTAGACACCCTGGCCGTTGTATTTCGCATTGCTGAAGCTGGATTGCCGCGGGTAGATTACCGATCCGGCCGGGGGCCCCGTTTGCAGTGTCCAGGGCGTCGGGTAGTAGGAGATTCCGGTGGTGAACTGCGAGGAGTAGCCATTGGAGCCCTGCGGATTCAGCCCCAGGCCCAGCGCGCCATCGGTGTAGGACTCCGCCGAGCGCGGAGCGTCGAAGACGCCGTAGCTGGCGCGAACGGCCCACAGCCGCCGCGGCGACCAGGACAGACCGATCCTCGGATCCCACTCGTTGACGCCGTCCTCGATGGTGTTGCGCCCGTCCTGCCCGCCGTAGATCATCGCCCCCGGCGTTCCGGTTCCGGTATTCAGCAGCGTTGGATCGAAGCTGCCGAAGCGATTCTGCACTTCGCCCCAGCCCGACTGGTACTGGTAACGCATGCCCAGGTTGAAGGTGAGATTGGGAAGGATCTTGAAGTCGTCCTGCACGAAGCCGGCGGCGTTCCACATGCGCGCACCGGTTTCTTCGTAGTCGTAAACGTACCAGCCGTAGACCTGGCCCAGCAGGAAGTCGGCGTAGGGCGAACCCGAGGCCACGGTGCCGTAACCGCCCGTGGTGTCGGGGTAATTGCTGCCCGGCCAGAACTGCGCGGTGCCGATGCCGTTAAAGGCAAAGTTTCCGGAGCTGACGTCGCCCCAGTTCGTGTAGTTCTGGTAGCTCTTGTCGAATTCACCCCCCAGCTTGATGGTGTGACGGCCGCGGATCAGGGTGAGAATATCGCCTTCGACGAAAGCGCCGTCGGCCAGCACCGCGTGGACTCCGCCGCCGATGCCCACCTGCCCGGCTCCGTCGCCGCCGTCGATCGTGACGTTGGGGAAGATATTGCCGGGCGCGTTGTTGCCATACGCCGGCTCAATGCCGATTTTGGTGGGATAATTCTGGCCGTAAGTCGGCGGAACGTACTTATCCAGTTCACGCACGGCGCCAATGCGGGCTTCGTTAAGTGTGCCGGAACTGATGGTCCAGGTTTCAGTAATCTGCGCATCCTGATTCAGATTCTGCGGAGCTTTGGTGCAGTCGAATCCCAGCGGGCAGAGCGCGTCCACGCTGTTGATGAGAGAAATAGGATACTCGAGGATAGAGCCCGACAGCTTGTTGTTTGCGGAGATGTTGTAATCCACTTTACCCGAGTAATACTGCGACAGGCTCGGTTCCGTAACCACCACCCGATAGTTGTTGTAGAGGGCGTTAGGATCGGTCGGTTCGGGAAAGTATTTCTGGATCGCCAGCGCCACCGGATCCATGGTGACATTGATTTTGTTATCAGGGAACTGGGTGCGATAGCACCATGGGCTTCCGTTATAGCTCCCGCAGGTGGTGGAGGCGGGCTCGTAGATAGGGTTGGGGAGCGCCGAGAAGTCTCCGCTCTTCATCGCGTCAGTGGGGACGGTTGAGGTCTCTACATACGAGTCGTGGGAAGGGTTGCGCTGGTAGGTGAAGTAGAAGAAGAGCTTGTCGTGGAGGATGGGACCGCCGACACTGCCGCCATATTCATTCCAGCGCAGCGGAGTCGTCGATCCCTTGGGCGTGAAATAGTTGAGTGCGTCGAAGGCGTTGTTCTGGATGAATTCGAACGCCGAGCCATGCCACTTGTTGGCGCCGCTCTTCAGGATCACGTTAAATGCGGCCACGCCGGTTCCGTACTGTGCGCCGAAATTGCTGGTGACCGCCTGGACTTCGGCGATGGAATCGATCGGCGGGTAGTTGTCGCTGGCATTCACGTCGCGCGGCTGGGTCGCGTCGGAGCCTTCAATCAGCCAGTTGCCGAGATAGCCCTGCATGCCGTTGATGCCGACGCCCTGGCCGGAAGCATCCTGGGAGCCGCCGCCGCCGGGATTCACACCGGGCAGCACGTCGGTCAGCTCGTTGTACCAGACGCCCCCCACGGTCGGGGCGTCCTGGACCGTCTGCGTGTTGAAGATCACGTGCTGATCGGAGGATTCCGTCTGCAGCAGGGGAGCCTGAGCGGTCACGGTCACTTCCTCCGCCTCAGAGCCCACCTGGAGCTGTGCGTTGATGCCGATTGTTTCGACCTCCAGAGCCACACCGGCGCGGACGAATTCCTTGAAACCCGCGGCTTTGAAGCTGATGGAATAGTTCCCAGGGAGCAGCGAGGGAATGTCATAGAGGCCGCTGCCGTCAGTTTTGGCTTTGGTTGCGACGCCGGTCTGCAGGTTCGTGGCCGTTACGGCGACATTCGGAATGACGGCGCCTGAGGGATCGGTGACAATCCCCCTGACCTCGCCGGTATTGGTGTTCTGTCCCGCAAGCGGCCGCGCTGCCAGCGCCAGCAGCGCAACCGCGGCTGCCAGTGCCCATCCTCTCCACCCATGTGCCTGCATCGTCCGTGCCTCCTGAAAGTTCCGCTGCGGGAAAGAGTCGTGCCGCCACGTCGCAGCTCCCGATCGGCGCGTGTTCGCGTTTTCCCGGCAGCCCGGACAGCACGGCAAGCCACGCTGTCCCGGGTACGGGAGAAATCTATCTTTCTCATCGGACAATGCGAATCCGACCAAAGTAGGAGTGAGGCCAAGATTTGGGGCGAGAGCCACCCTCGTAACGCCCGTCTGCAATCGCGCCCGCGAAGAGTCTCCCCCGGTCCTGATCTGTGCCTGTGCATGCCGCGCGCAGCGGTTGCATGCGGCCAACGTGTCACTCAGGACGACCTCAGTTGCCCCCGGGGGCCGTTCTCATGTGTCGCCCAGTGACAGGTGCTGCGGCCGACTGCAGTTCGGTGAATGGCCTATAGGTTCGCCCCCGTCCAGCCGGTGACCGTGGTTGCTGGCGTCCCATCGACGATAAATCCGGCGTAGGCTCCGGTGAGTCTATAGATCGAATCGGTATACGCCGAGCCGAACTGCGATCCGTTGATCTTTACGGTGAGGGTGACGGGCGACGTTCCGGTGGCATCGAGCTCGATCGTGTTGACGGCGCCCGAGTACGTTCCGAGGCTGCTGCCAAGCTGGTTCCAGGTTGCGGATGAGTACTCGAACAGGTCCACGAGACCGTTGGGCTCAACGAGCGCCATATAGAACTGATTGCTAGGAATGCCACCGGGACGTGCATTCGCAACAGGTGTGTAACGTGCCACAGCGGCGATCCAGGTGTCCCCTGTCGTGCTGCCAATGGTCACCGCAGACGATTGGTTCACCGACAGCGGTGTAGTCCAGACAGCCATTGCGATTCCTGACGAGAGCACCGCCGCCGAGTCATTCGACAATACAAACGCGGTTCCAATCTGTCCATCTGACTGAGGGAACCACCAGTTGACTCCGAGCCAGCCGGCGTTCGCACGCTGGAAGTTGTCGGTCGGCGTGGTGCTGAAGTTCGGCAGGCTGCCTCCCTGCCAGTTGCTGACAGCGGTCGTCGGCGTGCTGTCATAATCCCCTGCTACACCAAGACCAGGATATCCTCCCGTGTAATTGTAGGTTGTATCCAAACAGGTGCCGTTGATAACACCATCACGGAGAATCCAGAAGAATACAGGGCCACTGCCCGCAACAGCCAGTTCATCTGTATCTCCTGCTGCGAAAGGCGTATACATACCGCTCTCGCAGAAATCCGTCGGTTGATCGAGGGGAGTTGCAATCCCGATGCGATCTGCGGTTCCCTGAGGGCCGTCATTGTAAAATTCGCTGGGTGTGTTTCCATCGGCCCGCACCATCACAGCCGTTGCAGAATTGCTGTTACCCCGGTTCACAATCGTGTCTGAGGACCACTGATTGTTGGCAAATATCCCGGCAGAGTAGTATTCGAGCGCGTGAAGTTCCGGCGCAGTGGCCGCCACCACCGTGTCATTGGAAATGGTCAGCGGGTTTGCATTCTGAGGGACCGTCCAGTCTGATCCCAGCGCGCCGTTCGCTCGCTGGAGGTTGTCTGAATAGGTCGGATAATTGCCTGAGGCCAGGGTGCCCTGCCATGATGCAGTCGCACTGCTGGAATATCCAGCGGCTGTCGCAGTCGCCCGGATATACTCGGTCGAGCTAAAGCTGAGTGGGGTGGTGTATGGAGTCCCGGGGGTGCAGGAATTTGCCGTATCCGTGCAGTACAGGATCGACGCTCCCTCCGTAGCGTCGCTGATGATCACGCTCGTGGCTCCGCCGCTGTACGGCGAAGCTGGAGTGAACGTCGGAGCAGAAGCCTGCGGGGTGCTGATCGTGTACTGAGCACTGGCAGTCGGGCTGGACGCATACCCTGACTCGACCGCCACGGCCCGCAGATAGCCTGATGAGGAAATGGAGATTGCCGAGACGTACGCCGTTCCTGGCGAGCAGGAGTTGTTGGTGTCCTGGCAGTACAGGATCGATGCTCCGGAGGGGCCGGAGATGGTCACGCTCTGCGCTGCGTTGTAACTGCCTGTCGCCGGCGAGAAGACTGGGGCCGCTAAGGGCTGCTGTGACCCTCCGACGGACGCCGACGCCGCCGCAATCGCGTTGTCAACATATTCCTTTGTTGCGGCTTCTTTGGGCTGTATCGGGTCTTCAAAGAGGTAAAGCGGGCCGGTCATCGTGCCGCCCTGAAAATACGACCCAGAGAGCGGAAGGGATGGACCTCCAGGGGCGTAGTTATCGAAATTGCATGCACCGTTCGTGCACCAGTTGTTCGGGACTGTCGTGTTATAGGCAGGTTGGACGCAACTGTAGCCGGCACCGAACAGCTGTTGGCCGCTCACGTTGTCCGTGACCGTTACGCTGAAGCAGATGTTTTGAGGCGTCGTCATGCTCGTGTCGGCGACGACGATCGAGAAAGTCCCGTCGGAGACCTGGGTGCAGACAGGCGAAGAAGTGGCCTGTCCCGCGCCGTCGATGTGATAGCTGATCGGTTGTCCAGTCGCATTCACGGGAGCGAAGCAGACTGAGGCATCCGTGATTGGCTGAGCGCTCGAATTCGCCAGATGCGAGGCGCTTACACTGACGGTCCCACTTTGCGCGTAAACGACGGAGCACGCGAGCCCCAGACACACCACACCAAGCAGAGACTCCAGAGATTTCATGAGTGACTCCTGGGGGGAATCTCAGCGTAGCACAAGAGGTGCCCGTCAACGGTTGTCCATTTGGCCCACGGACGCCACTGAAAACTGGGGACGCACCGCGGATCATCGTTCGATTGACAAACGGCCTCAGTTCCGGCCGGGCGTTGCCGCCAGTTCGCGGACCACGCTGGATCTCGAAGCCCATGCCGTCAGGAAGGCGAAGGGGCGGATTGCAGACCCGCTCTCGAAAGGCGCGGCTGAGTCAGCGCCGCAACACCCACGGAGGCGGATTGCCAGCGGGGCTTCAGAACCGGATGTGATTTGAGGGAATTTTGGTAGGCACGAGGAGACTCGAACTCCTGACCTCTACCGTGTCAAGGTAGCGCTCTAACCAACTGAGCTACGCGCCTACACGCGCACAGGGGAAAAAACTTCCTTCGCTCATCATACCAGCCCCGGCGGCGCCTGCACATGACGCGCACCGGCGCGGGTTCGACGACCGCGGCTCCGGCATGAGATTTTCGGCGCCCGTTGCGATACGATGAATTCTTTGGTTTCGGCGCCACTCGCCAACCTCTGAGTCAATGAACGATCTTCGAGCCGCACCCAATCTGCTGACCTTTCT
>Ga0335073_10009764_pt1 | contig 13469 bp, 9 predicted proteins | sample Lox_Sample_22_FD_207093 | JGI IMG/M metagenome (GOLD analysis project Ga0335073, IMG submission 207093) | Soil microbial communities from Loxahatchee National Wildlife Refuge, Florida, United States - Lox_Sample_2.2 | ecosystem: Environmental > Terrestrial > Soil > Wetlands | place: USA: Florida...
GCGGGCGGCGCGGCACAGCTGGTTTTGCCACTCGATTCCGGTTGGCTGTTTGGCGGCAAGCTGACCACCGGAGCGCTGGAAGCGGCATTTGCAGATGGGAGATTTGTGCGCGTTACGCTACCGCACTGCGTGACGCCGCTGGGATGGCGGAACTGGGATCCTGCGGCATGGGAGGACGTCTGGATTTACCGGCGGCATTTCGCACTGCCGCATGGGTTCAGTGGGATGCGGCTGTTTTTGCAGTTCGACCGCGTGATGGAAGGGGCGAGCCCCGCGGTGAACGGTCATGCGCTGCCCGGGCGCGTGGGTGGTTTCCTGCCCTTTGAGTATGAGATCACCGGGATGGTGCAAAGCGGGGAGAACGTCCTGGCGGTGGCTGTGGATTCGCGGTGGCTGAATGCACCGCCTTCGGGTTCATCGCGCGGCCCGCGCTCAGTGGATTACCTGCTGGCCGGTGGGATTACGGGAGGAGTCAAGCTGCGTGTTGTGCCTCCGGTGTTTATCCAGAACGTGTTTGCGAAAGCGGTGAACGTGCTGGACGCGGGCCGCAGACTGGAGCTTAGGTGCAGCGTGGACGCGGCCGCAGAGTTGCCGGCGAAGATTCGGCTGGAGGCGGCGCTCAGCAGCGGTGAGCGCGTGGTGGCCCGGACTACGACGGAAGCGACGATCGAGAAGGCGCAGCAGGATGTGGAGCTGGTGCTGGAGCGGCTGGGGAATATTGAACTCTGGGATACAGAGAATCCGCGGCTGTATGACGTGGAGGTGACTCTGTTCGAGACCGAGCGCGCGGTGCATACGTATCGCACGCGGGTGGGCTTCCGCGATGCCCGGTTTGAGTTACAGGGGTTTTACCTGAACGGGCAGCGCCTGCAGATTTTCGGGCTCAATCGGCATGAGCTCTTTCCGTATACCGGTTTTGCCATGCCCGATCGCGTATTGCGGCGCGACGCGGAGGTACTGCGCCGCCAACTCAACTGCAACATGGTGCGCTGCTCTCACTATCCGCAGTCAGAGGCGTTCTTGAATGCCTGCGACGAACTGGGGCTGATGGTTTGGGAGGAGACTCCGGGATGGCAGTACCTGGGGGATGCGACCTTCAAAGAACTGGTGGTGCGCGACGTGGAAGAGATGGTGAAGCGCGACCGGAATCACCCCGCGATTGTGATTTGGGGAGTGCGGGTAAATGAGTCGCCAAACGACCCTGAGCTTTACCGGAAGACGCGAGAGGTAGCGTATGCGCAGGATGGAACGCGGCAGACTTCGGGAACCATGACCCCCGATTCACGGAAGACCTGGCAGAAAGAGTGGCACCAGGATGTGTTCGCGTTTGATGATTACCACTCCGCGCCCGACGGGAGCGTGGGAATTGACCCGCCGGTGGAGGGTTATCCGTATCTGATCAGCGAGGCGGTGGGACAGTTCAACTATGGCGGAAAGGGGTTTGGCAGGAAGTATCGGCGTGCGGAGGATGCGGGCATTCAGGAACGGCAGGGACTGCTGCACGCGCAGGCGCACAGCAAGGCCGCGGCGAACAAACGGATATGCGGGGTGATTGGATGGTGTGCGTTCGATTATCCGAGTTTGATGAACGCGTGGGATGCCGTGAAGTGCCCGGGCGTCGCGGATGTGTTCAGGATTCCAAAACTGGGTGCGGGCTTCTATATGTCACAGTGCGATCCGGCCGTGCGGCCGGTGATTGAGCCTGATTTCTACTGGGATTTTGGCGAGCAGACGCCGGCGGGGCCGGGGAATCATGCGGCCATTTTTTCCAACTGTGAGGAACTGGAGGTATATCTGGACGGAAAACTGCGGGCACGGCTTGATCCCGACCGCGCGGGATTTGACGGGATCCAGTATCCGCCGTTTTTTGCGGATTTGACGCTGAAGGGTGCGGCGCGGCCGGAGTTGCGCATTGATGGATTTGTGAGCAGGAGGGTCGTGGTGTCACGGCGGTTTTCAGCGGATCGCGCGGCAGATAGGCTTTGGCTGCGTGCAGATGATGACGAACTGGTGGGCGATGGTTCGGACGCCACTCGGCTTGCCTTTGGGGTAGAGGACAAGTTTGGCGCGCTGCGGGCATTTGCCGGCGGCGAAGTGGCGCTGAAGCTCAGCGGGCCGGCTGAAATCGTGGGCCAAAATCCATTTTCGATAGTCGATAGTGGTGGGGCGGGCGCGGTTTGGGTGAAGACGCTTCCGAATCGCACGGGGCTGATCCGGATTGAGGCGCGCCATGCTTCGCTGGAGTCAAAACGGATCGAGATTCGGGTCGTGAATGCGGCGATGGCTTGAGGAGCAACCCTATTTCGCCCGCACGAGAGTGTAAAAAGCAAGGAGCAATCGCGGTACTGCGAGGCCGCGCGATGATCAAAAACGCCGGCGACAAAAGGCAGATCGGGTTTGCGTTTCAATTGACAATTGATTTGAATCGATTATAAGCTGGTGCTTCAATTTTCAGGGTCAACGCGGGCTGAACGGCGCCTTGCCGGATGGCCCTGCCTGAATTGGGGCGCGCGCCATGAGACGACGGAATCTGCTGGTGGTACAGGGCGGCGGACCGACGCAGATGCTGAACGCGACCCTGGCCGCAATTGTGGAAGAGACGCGCGCTTGCGGCTCGTTTGAGCGTATTTGGGGCGCGTGTTCGGGCATCAAGGGACTACTGAACGGCGAAGCGGTTGACCTGGGCCGGTTGTTGCCGGCCGAATTGGAAAGACTGCGCATGAGTCCCGGGGCCGCGCTCGGTTCTTCGCGCGCGAGTCTCGCAGACGAAGAGATGATGCGGCTGGCGAGGTGCCTTGAGAAGAACGAGGTGCACGATGTGCTGATCGCCGGAGGTAACGGGGGGATGCGCAGCGCCGAAATCGTGAGCCAGTACTGCTGCGACGCGGGCTGCGATGTACGCGTGCTCGGAGTCCCCAAGACCATCGACAACGACATTGCGGCGACGGATCGTTGTCCAGGGTACGCAAGCGCGGCGCGCTACGTCGCGCAGTCAACGCGGGACCTGGGGATGGATGTTCGGTCGCTGCCGCAACCGGTTTCGATTCTGGAGACAATGGGTAGAGGCGTGGGCTGGCTGGCGGCGGCCGCGGCAGCAGGCAAACGCGATGAAGAGGACGCGCCGCACCTGGTCTACGTGCCTGAGCAGGCGTTTGAAATGGACCGGTTTCTTGCCGACCTGGAAGAGATTGTTGCGCGGCTGGGATGGGCAATTGTGGTGGTGGCGGAGGGGATTCGCAACCGGGACGGCAGCTTCGTGCACCAGGTGGAGGATGCGGCACAGGCCGATCCGCTGGGCAGGCCGATTACCGGCGGCGTGGCGCAGTTTTTGTCGGAGACAGTGGCACGGCAATTGAAGATACGCTGCCGCAGCGAGAAGCCCGGGCTGCTGGGACGTGCATCGATGCTGCACGCCGCAGCCCAGGACTGGAAGGACGCCGATCTGGTAGGGCGGGCGGCGGTGCGGGGCCTGCTGCAGGGTGAAAGAGACAAGATGGTGGCGCTGCTGCCGCTTAACGATGCGGGCGAATGTGGGTACGGGTACGTGCCGCTGGCGAGCGTAGCGCAGGTGGAGAGACCGGTACCGGCGGAGTGGACCTGCGACGCGGCCATTCCAGTGTCTGACAGGTTCTTTGCGTACCTGGCGCCGTTGATCGGCGATCTGCTGCCGTATTGCGAGCCGCCAGCGGCGGAACGATTCAGCTGTGAAGAGGAATGAAATGCAGGACTGTGGAGTTCAATCGCCTTCGCGCCCGATCGGCGTATTGATTCTGGGACGGAAACGGCCAGGCTTCGACCAGGAGTGGAACCGGATTACCTGCGAGCGCAGCCTCGCCGCGCTCGAAGAAATGGGATTCAATACGGTCGGTGCGGATGCGCCGGTGGTGGACGAAGCGAGCACAGCTGCAAAACTCGATGAACTTGAGCAGGCAAGATGCTCGGCTCTGGTGATGCTGCAGCCGTCGATGGGGCATGGACAACTGGCGCTGACGGTGGCGCAGCGTTGGGCCGGACCAGTGGTGCTGTGGGCTACTCCCGAGCGGCCGGGCGACGGGAAGGTGAGTTCGTGCTCGCTGGTGGGGCAGCACTTGTGGGGATCGTCTCTGCGTCAGGCGGGTCATGCATTCGAGCTGATCTACGGCGATCCGGATGATGCAGACCTGCGCGCGGAATTGGCGCGGGCCATCGCCGTTGCGAGGGCCGCCGGCGAATTGAAGCATGCAAAGCTGGGCGTGATCGGGACGCACGCGCCGGGATTTATCGACCTGGCTGCCGAGCCTTTCCTCATGCGGCGCACTCTGGGAATTCAGCTCCATCCGCTGAGCCTGCCGCAGTACATCGAGCGCGTGCACGCGGTGCCGGAAGAGGCGGTGCGGAAGGACGTGGAGTCGGTCCTCGCCATGAAGTTGCCGATGAACGAGGTCACGGTCGACGATCTTCCCGTGAACTCGCGGTGTTACCTGGCCATGCTTGAGCTGATCGAGGAGGAGTGCCTCGACGGAATCACCATCCAGTGCTGGCCGGAGCTGCCGAACCTGCTCGGACAGTGGCCATACCTCGCGGTGTCGCGACTTTCCACTGAAGGACGGGCAATTTCAATCGAGGGCGATGTGGACGGCTGCGCGGGCAGCCTGATGAATTGCCTGTTGGGGATGGGGCCAGGATTTCTGACCGATTGGCTGGAGCACGACCGGAACACGATCTTTTTCTGGCATCCGGGCATGGCGCCCATGAATATGTGCAGTCCGGTGGGGAGCGAGGGCGGTCCTTCGCTGGGCCGGCATTTCAATATCGTGAAGCCGCTGGTAGTAGACGGCAGCGTCAGGGCCGGCGAGCCGGCGACGGTAGCGCGGCTCTGGCGCTGCGATGGCGAATATCACATGACTGCGTTCGAGGGGCGGACCATCGCGCCGCGCCGGAGGCTGACGGGGAACACCGTGCTGATGGAGTTAGCGGACGAGGAGATTGCGCGGGGTGGTACGGTGCCGGAGCGGTTCGACCGGCTCGTCCATGCGGGGATGCCGCACCATATGCTTTTGTCGTTCGGGACCCATGCAGACACCTTGCGCAGGCTGGCGCGCGCCGTGGGCGTCAGGTGGCTGGTTTGATGGCGAGTTCTACAATCTTGCTGTCATCGATTGCAATAGGTTAGATTGAAGAGCGGATGCTCCCAACGCCCGACGATCAAGGCAGAGGCTCGGTAGTCAGGGCTACAGAAAGGCGGGACTATGACCGATCGCGTGGCGCGTCACCATGTGCGCGATGAGATTCAGCGCCGGATCCTGTCAGGCGAAACGCAGGCCGGAGAGCGGCTGAGCCAACAGAGCCTGGCGCGCGAACTGGGTGTGGCGCAGGGTACGGTGCGCGAGTCGCTGTTTGAGCTGCAATGGCTGGGGCTGGTGGAGTCAATTGACCGGTTGGGCGTGTTTGTGGGCAAGCTGGATGTAGAGCGCATCTGCCAGGCGTACCAGGTTCGCGGGGTGCTGGAAGGACTGGCGGCCAGACTCAGTTGCAATCACGCCGGACGCGCCGACATCATTGCGTTGCGCGCCATGGCCGAGGATGTTTACAAGCTCGCCAAGAAGGAGCGGGAAGAGGAACGGGGACGCCTGGACCGCGAATTCCACTTTCATGTTACAAAGCTTTCGCGCAACAACATTCTAATCCGGCTGGCGGAGACCTACCGCGTGTTGGGAATGACGGTGAGGGCGTCGCGGGAGCAACAGCGTATCTACGAAGAACACCTGGCGATCGTGGATGCGATCGAGCGCAATCGCGCCGACGATGCGGAACGGCTGGCGCGCGCACACGTGATGGAAGCTGCTCGCAGGATCGAGAGCGACGCGCGCCAGGGCAAATACGTCCCCAAGTGGGTGGACTGAGGCGAGGCGACTGCGATGATTCCGGCCCGGGAAAAACGGCGGCCAGTGTATCTGAATGGCAGATGGGTTGCGACCTCCGAGGAGATCGGCGTTGTAAACCCGGCGACGTGCGAGACATTCGCGCATGTTGCCGCGGTGAATCGAGGGCACGTGCAGTCGGCGCTGGAAGGGGCGCGCGACGCGTTGCCTGCGTGGCGCGCGGCGACGGCCAAGGAGCGTGGTGCCGCTCTCAATTGCGTCGCGGACGAACTGGTGAAACGCGCCGACGAAATTTCGCGGACGATCACACTGGAGAATGGAAAGCCGCTGGTACAGAGCCGCGGCGAACTGGCGATGAGCGAAGACCACCTGCGCTGGTTTGCCGAAGAGGGCCGGCGCGCCTATGGTCGGATGATTCCACACCAGGCGCAGGGGCGCAGGAACATGGTGGTGAAGACGCCGATCGGAGTGGTGGGCGCGATCTCACCGTGGAATTTTCCGCTGGTTCTCGCGGTGCGCAAGGTGGCGCCGGCGCTGGCTGCCGGGTGCACTGTGGTGCTCAAACCTTCGTCGCAGACGCCGTTGTCCGCAATTGCACTGGCCGAATGCATGGAAGCGGCGGGAATCCCGCCGGGCGTTTTTCAGCTTGTCATCGGCAGCGCGCGGATGATTGCCGCGGAGTTTTTGGAGAACCCCATCTGCCGAAAGGTAACCTTCACGGGTTCAACCGAAGTGGGCAGGGAATTGATCCGCGGCGCTGCGCAGACGGTGAAACCCCTCTCTCTGGAGCTTGGGGGCCTGGCGCCGCTGCTGGTCTTCGAGGATTGCGACATGGATCGCGCGGTGCAGCAGACGCTGATTGCCAAGTTTCGCAACACCGGTCAGTCATGCATCGCGGCCAATCGCATCTACGTGCAGCGATCGATCTATGATGCGTTTCTCGAGCGGTTTGTTGCCGGCGTGACGAAGCTGAATACCGGATCGGGACTCGAGCCGGGAGTAGATATTGGACCGCTGATCAGTGAGGACGCGCTCAAAAGCGCACTCAGTCAGATTGAGGATGCGGCGGGGCGCGGAGGCAAGGTGCTGTGCGGCGGTAAACGGAGCGGTACCAACGGATATTTTCTGGAGCCAACCGTGATCGACGGCGCCGCGGAAGACGCGTTGTGCATGACCGAGGAGACCTTCGCGCCGGTTGCACCCATTTCCAGCTTCGTAACCGAGGAAGAAGCGATCGAGCGCGCGAATGCGAGCGAATACGGACTGAGCGCTTACGCAATGACGCGCGATATCGGGCGCATCTTCCGGCTCGCGGAGAGGATTGAGGCGGGGACGCTGGGCATCAATGATGGAGCTCCGACTACGAGCCAAAGCCCGTTCGGCGGCGTGAAACAAAGCGGCTGGGGACGCGAGCTGGGCAGCGAAGGGTTGGAAGCCTTTCTCGAGACGAAGCATGTTTCCATCGGCGGAGTGTGAAGGAATTTGAAGTAGAGAAGGAGCAAAGGGCATGATTCATTTCCTGGTTCACGACTCGACGGACACCGTGGGTGTGGCCGTGGTGGATCTGGCGGCCGGAACCGAGTGCACCGGCCGCGATCTTTCGACCAATCAGCCGCTGAAATCAACAACGGCGGAAGCGATTCCTCTGGGGCACAAGCTTGCCCTCAAGGACTTCGCAACCGGCGATACGGTCATTAAGTACGGGTGCGAGATCGGGCGCGTGGTACAGCCCATTCGCGCCGGCCAGCACGTGCACGTGCACAATTTGAAGACCAGGAGGTGGGCGTAATGGCCAACGACCGGAAGATACTTGCATATCGGCGGGAAAACGGGCGGGTCGGCGTCCGCAATCACGTGATCATTCTGCCCGTGGACGATATTTCGAATGCTGCGTGCGAAGCGGTGGGCCACAACATTAAGGGAACGCTGGCCCTGCCTCACGCTTACGGCAGGCTGCAGTTTGGCGAAGACCTGGAGCTGTTTTTCCGCACCATGATCGGCACGGGCGCGAATCCGAATGTGGCGGCGGCGGTGGTGATCGGAATTGAGCCGGGCTGGACGCAGCGGATTGTGGACGGCATTGCAAACACCGGCAAGCCGGTGGCCGGGTTTTCCATTGAAGGCCAGGGCGACATTGCCACGGTCGCGCAAGCCGCAGTGAAGGCGAAGGAATATGTACAGTGGGCATCGGAGCTGCAGCGGACCGAATGCAGCTTCAGCGAGCTCTACATCAGCGTGAAGTGCGGCGAGTCCGACACGACGACAGGGCTTGCCAGTTGCCCAACGGTGGGCAACGTGATTGACAAGCACTGCGCGACTGGCGGCACGGCGTCGTTCGGCGAGACCACGGAATTGACGGGCGCCGAACACATTGTGGCGGCAAAGGCTGCGAATGAAGAGGTGCGCGGGCAGTTCATGGCGGCATTCGAGAACTACTCCAAGCTCGTGTTCAGTGAGAAGATCGACGACCTGTCTGAATCGCAGCCGACCAAGGGAAACATTGCCGGGGGACTGACGACGATTGAAGAGAAGGCGCTGGGCAATGTGGAGAAGCTGGGCAAGAAGACGAAGTTTGTGGGCTGTCTGAAGCCTGCGGAAGCGCCGGCAGGCGACGGGCTATGGTTCATGGATACCTCCAGCGCGGCGGCAGAGGCGGTGACTCTGTGGGCTGCGTCGGGCGCGGTAGTTCACCTGTTCCCCACCGGCCAGGGCAACGTAATCGGCAACCCCATTGAGCCAGTGATCAAGCTCTCGGGGAATCCGAAGACGGTGAAGACGATGAAAGAGCATATCGACCTGGACGTTTCACCTATCCTGCAGGGCGAGATGACGCTGGACCAGGCCGGCGATGCGCTCATTGAGATGATCGTGCGCACCGCCAACGGCAGGCTGACCGCGGCTGAAGCCCTGGGTCACCGCGAGTTTGTGATGACCAAGCTTTACCGCAGCGCGTGATGGGTGAGGATCCCGGTGTGGACGTGAACCGCTATTCCAAGGAGCGGCTGGAGAGCCTGGTGACGCGACTGGCAGCGGGCATGGGCGTGCCCGCCGATGACGCGGCGCTTTTTGCGGAAGTGCTGGTGGATGCGGACCTGCACGGCGTTTCCACCCATGGCGTTTCGCGGCTCAACATCTATCTGAAGCGTATCGAGGCCGGACTGATCGATGCCAGGGCCGCGTTGACCGTGGACAGACGGACGGGCTCAATTCTGGCGCTGAATGCGGGCAACGGCCTCGGCCAGATTCAGGCGCGCAAGGCACTGGACATGCTTGTCCCACTGGCCGGGCGGAACGGCGTAGCGGCCGCAACCATCCGCAATTCACAGCACTTCGGCGCGCTTTCGTGGTACTCGAATTACGCGGCGAGCCAGAAGATGGTGCTGCTGGCGATGACCAATTGCGAGCCGGCCATGTCGCCCCAAGGAGGATACGAGGCATTTTTCGGGACCAACCCGATTGCGGCGTCCTTCCCCAGCGGCAAGGGGTTCCCGGTGAAGATCGACCTGTCCACTTCAATCGTGGCGCGGGGAAATATCATTGCCGCGCAGAAGAAGGGTGTGCCGATCCCCGAAGGTTGGGCGCTGGACCACGAGGGCAAGCCGACGACGGATGCGTCAGAGGCGTTGCTGGGGACGGTGCTGACCATGGCCGGTCACAAGGGATATGCTCTGGCGCTGATGGTGGAGATGTTCAGCGGCGTGCTTTCCGGCTCGGCGGTCGGCTCGGGCGTGGGATCGATGTACAAGAACATGGACCGCAAGCAGGACGTGGGCCATTTCTTCTGCCTGTTCAACATCGGGGCTTTCCTCGACTATGACGAATATCTTCGCCGCGTCGATGCGACGATCGACCAGATCAAGGCTCAGAAGAAAAGGCCGGACGTAGAGGAGATCCTGGTTCCGGGAGAGCGCTCGGCGCGCCAGGCCCGCATCAACGGCGCCGAAGGAATTCCGCTGTCGAGCGAAACGATTGCGGAAGTTAAGCAATGGTGCTCGCGGCTCGATGTCCCTTTTGATTGCCCGGAGGTGGTTCGCTGACGTATGCCCGAGATTCTGATTTCAGAGAATATTCTTGGCGCTGCTGTGGAAGCGCTCCGCGCGCGCTTCGACGTTGCCCTGCAGCCAGATCTGTGGAAGTCGCCGGCGCTGCTGGCGGAGCAGGTCAGGAGTTGTCGCGCGTTGATTGTGCGCAACCAGACACCGGTAACGGCGGAGTTGCTGGCCGGCGCAGCGGAGCTTCTGGTTGTGGGCCGGGCGGGCGCGGGACTGGACAACATCGATGTGAAGGCCGCCAGGAAGGCGGGGATAGTGATAGCCTCGACGCCCGACCAGAACGCGATCAGCGCGGCCGAGCTGACCATGGGAATGATCCTCTCGCTGGCGCGCATGATTCCCGCGGCCGATCGCGAGACCAGGCAAGGCAAGTGGAGCCGACAGAAGTTCGTGGGCATGGAACTTTACGACAAGACGCTGGGCATTGTGGGTGCGGGAAAGATTGGATACCTGACGGCGCGGCGCGCGATGGCCTTCGGCATGAAGGTCCTGGCGCACGATCCGTATCTCAGCCGCGATAACATTCTGCTCAGCGAACTTAAGGCGGAATTGGTAAGCCTGGATGAGCTGTTGAGCGCGGCGGACGTGGTCACATGCCATTTGCCGGCCACGCTGGAGACTACGGGACTGATGAACGGCGCGCGCTTCAGCCGGATGAAACCGGGCGCGCTGTTTGTGAATACTTCGCGCGGCGCCGTGGTTGTAGAAGCGGACCTGTTCGAGGCGCTGAACAGCGGCGCACTGGGCGGCGCCGCGCTCGACGTGCGCGTAACGGAGCCTCCCGCCGTGGGCGAACTGGAGTCTCTGCCCAACGTGATTCTGACTCCGCATATCGCGGCCTTTACGCTTGAGGCGCAGGACCGCGTGACCAGAGCGGTCTGTGAGGATGTGGCCCGGGTGCTGGATGGTAAGCCGGCGATCAACGCAGTCGGCCAGGCGTTGCCGCGAAGGTTGGCGACGCAATAGCACCCGGGCAAGCGGATGCCAGGAACGGTTCCGCTGCTTTACGACATCAGGGAGCGACCTGTACGGTCTGCCTGGCTCGAATATCGGCGGAGGATGCGCCCACTCGAATCTCGACCTTGTCGGTCTCAAGCACCCAATGTCCCTGGCTGGTATCCCAGTAACGCAGAGATGCGGCACTTAGCGGGAATGTTACGGTCTTCGTTTCTCCGGGAGGAATATAGACTCGATCGAAGCCTTTCAGTTCTTCGAGCGGCCGTTGGATGGAGGAGTTGAGATGCGACACGTAAAGCTGCACCACCTCATCGCCGCCCCGTTCGCCGGTGTTGCGAACGTCGACGCTGACGCGCAAGGTGCCGCCCCTGTGAAGAACAGCCGAACTCAGCTTCAGATTTGAATATTTGAAGGTGGTGTAGCTCAGGCCATAGCCAAATGGATACAGCGGCTGGTGCCGCAAATACATGTAAGTTCGGCCGTCTTGGATGTTGTAGTCCAGCATGGGCGGAAGTTGATCGATGGAAGCAACCCAGGTTTCCGTCAGGCGGCCGGCGGGATTGTAATCGCCAAAGAGAACATCGGCGAGACCGGACCCCTCCTCCTGGCTGCTGTGCGTCATCTCCAGTATGGCGGGAAGATTCTCTTGCGACCAGATGGTTGTGTACGGAAAACTCACGTTGAGAACTTCGATGGTGCGCGGGTTGGCGGCAAACACGGCCTGCGCAATTTTTTCCTGCTCGAGAGTGAGCGAGGTACGATCGACTCCCTCATGGCCTTCGCTGGGCAGTGGGCATGGATGCCAGCCGGGCCCGCCGCAGGTCGGGTCGTTGCCGATGATGACAACGGCTACATCGGAGCGACGCGCGAGATCGACGGCCTGGGCAAGGTCGCTTCCGCTTGCGTAGCGCACTGCAACGTGCGGGCCTGCGCGACGTCGAATTCCTTCGAGCGGGCTGACAGCGTATGGAGGCGTTCCGCCATAAAGATCGCCTAGCACTCTGTCGGCGTCAGGGCCAATCACCGCGATCGACTTGAGCGCAGCCGCATTGAGGGGCAAGGTATGCCGCTCGTTTTTGAGGAGCACGATCGATTCATCAGTCGCCTTGCGGGCTAGCGCCGCGTGTGAGGGCCAGTACCAGGGATCTCCCCTTGCAGGATTCACATCGGTGATGCCGATTCCCGAATAGGGCACACGCGCAGCGGGATCCAACAGGCCAAGGCGGAACATGATTCGCAACAAGCCGCGCAGGTCGGCGTCGATATCTGCTTCGCTGACCAGGCCTAGCTGCACGGCCTCCCGAGTGGCCTGGGTCGTGTTCTTATAGTCGTCGATGAACTCGTTGACGCCTGCGTGAATGGCGCCCGCCGCGGCCTCCGGCAGGGTTTTGTAGTAGTGATGCTTTGTGACCAGCATAGTCAGCGCGCCGCCGTCAGTGCAGATGATGCCATCGAATCCCCATTCCCCGATTACCACGCTCTTGAGGACCGGATTCACCGCCATGGGGATGCCGTTCCAGGCATTATAGGCGGTCATGAATCCGCCGGCGTGACCCTCCTCGATGCCCATGCGGAATGGAACGGAATAATACTCGTGGAAGAGCCGCTCATCGAAATTCGATGAACCGGTTTGGCGCCCGTCTTCATTGCTGTTGGCGAGAAAGTGTTTCATGAGTGAAGCTGTAAGCCAGTAGCGGGGATTGTCGCCCTGGAGTCCTCTGACGAATGCGACAACCATGGTGCCTGTCTGATAAGGATCTTCGCCGTATGACTCCTCTCCGCGGCCCCAGCGCGGATCGCGGGCGAGATCGGCGTTCGGAGCCCGCACAATCAGGCCGCCGCGATGGTAGCGGCCACTGACATAGCGTGCTTCAAAACCTTCGACCGCGGCGACCTTTTCGAGTAATGCAGGATCCCAGGTTTGGCCGAGACCCCGCGCCTGTGGGAATTGCGTGGTGGGAATAACAACTTTGCCGGGCCCCTCCCAGTTACCGGGACCGCCCTGCGAGAGCCCATGCAGCCCCTCCACATGGCCAGTGCCTACCACGCCGAGCCGCGGTACATCGGAGGCCGAGATCATGCCCCGGGAAAGCGCTTCATTGCTCAGCATGTCGATTTTTTCGTCGAGCGTCATGCGCGACAGAAGATCGGTAATGCGCTGTTCGATGGGAAGATCGGGGTCTTGAAACGGGTATTGATAGGTCTGCTGCGCCTCGAAAGGCAGAACACCGAAGCCCAGAACGGCGAGCGACAGGAGAACCTTCGTCCAGCGGAGACGCGGGCGCCGGAGGCGTCCGCAGTGGTCGCAAGGTTCCGCCCAAAGCCTTTGGGAGGCGGGCAGTCGCAGGGACATCCTAGAGAAGAATCCGGTTGAGAAGGTTCCTACCCGCTTCGTGTTGAGTCTTTCCGCTTTGTGGTTTCGAGCCCGTGTGTACAATTGCATAACCTCTTCAGTGGCCTGGATGAGGGGTGCGGAGCATGACCGCGCCATTACCGGTCATGACGATTTTTCAAGTGCTCCATACCATGGTGAGAGCCGCCCGCAGCGTTTGTTTCTGGGCAAATCCTAGATGAAGAGCGGGCGCCCAAAAAAGAGAGA
>Ga0335073_10009766_pt1 | contig 13468 bp, 16 predicted proteins | sample Lox_Sample_22_FD_207093 | JGI IMG/M metagenome (GOLD analysis project Ga0335073, IMG submission 207093) | Soil microbial communities from Loxahatchee National Wildlife Refuge, Florida, United States - Lox_Sample_2.2 | ecosystem: Environmental > Terrestrial > Soil > Wetlands | place: USA...
CTGCAGTCTTCTATCGTACGGGAAGCGGGGCCAATAGCAACCGATATTCGCTACTTCGTTGCTCAAGCCATCTCTCAAACCCTCCGTCGAGTCAACCTCCCTCCGCAATGCAGGCGGCACTGGAATACTTCAAATTCGCCGGAGTCCCAAAGCTATCAACAAATCATACCAACTTAAGGCTCACATTGGCTCCGTTCTCCGTATCCTTGCCGCGCTCCGTCATCAGAAAATTGTCATATCGATTGAAGTCAAATTCAATGTTTAAGAACTATGCAGGACAATTCAAAAGATCAGAATGTGAAATCAACAAGAAAGGTGATTCAAAAATGAAAGACAGAGCGGTCCTTTATTGTGGAAACTTCAATGGAGCATCTTAAGACATGGGTACAAACGTACGCATTGCTTGCTATTCCGTGAGATGCTGAATATCGGAACCGAGCACAGCAGATAAAAGTTCGCTTGCTCGATCGTCTAGTGTCAAAAGGGTTAACGCCGAATTAGCGCTCAAGTCAGGGGAACAGATATTGTGTCAAATGGTGAAATAATTGGAGGGCATCACGGTCGTCTATTCAAGTTTCGCTTTTACGGTAACCATCATTTTCTCGGTTGAGTGGTGGATGTTTTGAAAGGGCGACATTCCATCCAGTGACTACATAGATATGTATCATTGCTATTGAGGAGAGTTATACGCAATTCAACAGCAAGTCACAGTCGATTAAAATATTCGAGAATCCGCGGGGCAGACATACCGGATTGTTGTGAGAAAACTATCTAGGTGCAGTGAATTCGGAAAGCGAAGAGGCTCACAGGAATCTGGCTTGTGGAAGCGTGGATGCTAAAATCTCAAGCTCTGCAAAGTGAAGGAAGAGGAGCGAGGAGCAATTCGCTATGGTGATTCTTGAGTTGGAGGTTCACGAGACTTTGGGAATATGGATACTACAATGGTAACGTCTCTGATATTTCCGTCAGAAATGTTCGGGATAGAGTATCAAGTACGATGATCGAGAGAGTGGAGTATTCTTGGGTTGAAATCCCCTTGTAGGATTACAATTCAAAATGAAGCAGACCAAGAAAATTGAAGTGCGTAAGTTGAGAGCATCGAGGGCTAGAAAACGATGTAGTGTTGACCAACCAATAGATCGTAGTAGAAGTCGCACATCGATTCCAGGCAGTCGGACTCGTAGAAATGCATATGCATTATATTCTGGAGATCACCGCGGGGACAATTCTTGAAACTGCAACGGTCCATGCACAGAAACGTGTTTTCCTGGAAAAGCATGAGGAACATCCCACGGAACGGATGTCTTTGCAGGAGATTCGCGGAGTATGGAAATCAGGGGCTGCAGAGGACAGTGACAAGCCAATCAGCAGTGGTACGTTATGCAGCCTGAAATGCGTCGCTGATCTCAGCGTGCATTAAATCTACGCTTGGACCCTCTGAGCTGGGAACCGTGGCAGAGCACCAGCCAAGTTTGGAGGACGGCAGCAGCTGGAACACGGATCAATAATTTATACTTTTTTTATATTTGCAGGATACACATCCGAGAAATGGAATAATATCTACGGTACTACAAGACAGGCAGTTGAACGAAAACGTCAGTCAGGCCATTCATCGACAGTCCAGCCATCCACATCCACAAAGTCGGTATATCGAGATTGGACAACCACATCATCCACCAGGAGCGAACGAGACACCCCGATTACTCGACTACAGCAGTCAATTATTCAAACCAAACCCCTTTTTCATACTGGTCAAATACAGCCTCAGAGTGAATGCGGTGAGACATCAAATCACGGAGAAATAACCGCTCTATCAACAACCACCATCGTCTCCCTATGACAACCACACTAACAACAAGCTCATCAACCCCCTCTTCTTCTTTCCGCGATGCATATTCCACAGACTACACGTCATACCAGACTCCTCGACGAGTGCCACCAGGACCGTCGTCCCATCCACCACCTCCAGCAGATCTTCCACGCACAGCACCACCACGATCGCCCCCGCCATCCATTCCCACTTATACTTTCCAGGTATCTAATCACAAGAAAATTTAGTGCAACGCTGACATGTGGCAGATGGACGTAGCCGCTCTAAATATGAACACTCCCTCACCCTTCAAGAAACGTGATTTAATTACCCGCACTCCTCAAGCTGGATATCATCGCGACTGGACTACCTCGAATGGTATTTCCTCTGCTAATCCTGTGCCAATGGGTGTTGTAAATGGAGAGTACATGTATAAACGACCGGATGCCTTGACACCAGAGAATTCGTCCGAGGAGGATAGAGAGGAACATATTGAAGACACACCGATTTATCTACAATCTGAACGATGGCGGAATTCAGCTTCACAATCGTATCATGATCGATATACCCCTGAAGAAGATTACGATGCAGATTCTATAATAGGAGCTTATAATCCTAATCAGCAACATAACCTTACACCAACCAACATTCGCTCTTCAAAACGATATTCTTCGATATCAGACGATGTACTACATTCCTCACGGTTCAGTCAAACGACAGGAACAGACGGCGATGCACAAACAATCCTATTCCATCCAGGGTCCTTATCACGAAGAGACATCACACCCTCCAAAATACCCATTTTCCAAGCAAGTCCAAAACCCATTCCTATGGAATACATTTTCCGCTCATCAAGGTTACATCGTTCCACATCAGCAAATCTACTAGAAACCGCCTCAGACGACATGTACCCTCTCAAACGAGTTAAAAGCGAATCTCTCCTCGATAACTTCCAATCCTCCAATCCAATAACACCTTCCTCCTCCCCGACTAAAAATAAACGGAAATATCCTACTCTTCCTCGTCCGCGATCACGGTCATTAGGATCAGTTAAACAAATGACACCCTCTTCCTCACGAACAAAGGTTACTCCTACACAAAATAAACGACAGCATGAAACGTTTGGAGAACCACCTTGGTTACATCATACGTTTTCTCCTGATCCTTCATTGCCAGCTGATCAACAACTTATCCCTACCGTTGCAAAGAGAATAGAACAGGAACGGCTTGAGAGGGAGAAGGGGTTAGTTACGGTTTGGGATCGAGAAATGAGACCTCTTGAGGGGGATAGGAGGATTCGTGAGTCGAGAGTTAGAACGCATAAGGAGAGTGATGAGATGCCTACTGGAAATCTTGTTGTGGAAGAAAGTATAAAGGAAGAGGAGAAAACTTGGCCTTTGGGAATTGATGTCCAGAAGACTAAGTCTGTGGTAGGGTTTTTTCGGGGGTGTGTGTTAATTGTAGTTTCCTTCTGGTCAAGCGCCGATAAGTCCGGGGGGTCCTGTCCGTGTGGATGCTCGGACGTTAAGTACTACTTTAGGACCTATGCATAGATTCGATTCGATACAGGATCAACGACGGACAAAGAACAAGGATGACGAGGTCACCGGTAAAGGATGTTGTTGTATTGTTATGTAGTCGCAACGACAACCATTCACCTCGACAGATGAAGGCACAACGCCACTATACATACCAGGAGATGTGGAAGGAGATGTCTCGAGTGTAAAGGAAACGCTCGATGGTATAATAAGTAATATTTTCTGTTATTTGCTTTATTTGGGAAAGGTTTTATTATCCACAAACGGTCTTTGGCGAGCGCATGGCAGTATTGATTGATTGGAAATGGGTGTAGCATACTTTTCAAACTTTTTGCATAGAACATAAAACTTTTCACAAGACTTTCCTTTCGAATTTGAGGGAACCATTTTTCTATAACGAGAGGAGAATGAGAGACTAACTGTCTGAATGCTTCATTGCAATCTGATGAATTACTGAAGTCCTTTTGTAAATACTACAGATTCACGATTCCCAGGTTGTCCTACATATGCGGTGGAGTGGGTGTTTAGGCGGATGGACGAGGACCATCTTGAGGTGGTTTTGGTAGTGGTGCGGTGGCGGCAATAGGAGGTTCCTCGGTTTCTTCTTTTCTAGGCACAAGTCTTCCGAAACCAGATTCTTCACCCAGGATCTTGGAGAGATCGACACCCTGAGAGTTAGTTGAGCTTGAGATGCAGATGTACCTTTGTGGGATATTTACGAGGACCGAGGAGTTTCTCGACATCTCGATAGGTGAGGACTTCGAATTCCATAAGTTGTTTAGCGAGTTTTTCAACTCCCTCACGATTCTCCGTTAATAATTCATGTGTACGTTGATATGCTTCCATGATAATCTTCTTAACTTCCTCATCCTAACAATTAGAACTCCTCCTAAGAAAGGACATACAATAATCCTAGCAGTTTCTTCCGAAAACGGTTTTTGGATTTCTTCTGGATTGGAGGCATAGTAGATTGGACCCACTCTCTTACTCATTCCCCATGTAGTCACATAAGTCGTTGCCCAATTCGTTACCTTTCGGAAATCATCACTTGCACCACTACCCACAGCATCCTCGCCAAAGAACATCTCTTCAGAAACACGACCCGCTAATGCCATCACCATTCGGTCCAATACTTTTCTCTTCGAAGTCATATATTCGTCCTGCAATCAGAAAGAGGATTCCCTTATAATACCTTGGGAAGATAACTAGCATAACCTAATGCTCGCGCACGCGGTACAATGCTCACTTTTAATAGAGGATCAACCCATTCTAAATTCCATCCTGCAACTGCATGACCAGCTTCATGATATGCTACTTGAGTTTTATCTTCGGGGGATAAGACTCGAGATTTCTTCTCCAATCCAGCTGTTACTCGTTCGATTGCTTGTTCAAAGTGTTTCAAGGCAACAGCATCCGCCTTATATCGTGCTGCAATAAGAGCAGCTTCATTACATGCATTCGCAATATCTAAATCAGTAAAGTAACAAAATAGAGCCCATACCAGCACCAGTAAATCCAGCAGTCAAAATAGATAATCTCTCAGCCAAATCGGGAATTGGATCCGCCAATCTGAGTTTCTTCAAATGCACTTCAAATATCTGTTTTCGACCCGAAAGATCCGGTCCATCAATAGCAATATGTCGATCGAATCGGCCAGGTCTCATCAAAGCTGGATCCAAAGTATCCACCCTATTAGTACCCGCTAGAACAACCACATGTTCCGTAGTCCCAAAACCATCCATTTCCACTAAAATTTGATTCAAAGTTTGTTCTCTCTCATCATTTCCAACTCTAAATTTTCCACGATCCCTAGATTTGCCAATCGCATCAATTTCATCAATGAAAATAATAGATGGTTGATGTTTCCTTGCTTGCGCAAATAAATCACGAACCCGAGCTGCTCCTACACCAACAAACATTTCCACGAATTCCGAGCCTGAAACAGAAAGGAAAGGAACTCCCGCTTCGCCTGCAGTAGCTTTTGCCAAGAGAGTTTTACCGGTCCCGGGTGGTCCTGAGAGGATTGCTCCACGAGGGATTTTAGCACCGAGTCGTTCGTAGATTTGTGGTTCTTTAAGGAATTTAACAAATTCCACAATTTCTTCTTTGGCTTCGTCTAAACCCGCTACATCTTTGAAAGTTACGTTAATCTTTTGATCCACGTTGAACATTTTGGCTTTGGATGAGGCGAAGTCGAAGAGGGAACCACGTCCACGACCGGCTCCAGGCATGTTGGGGCCCATCATTCGTCGGGATACCCATGCTATTGTGCCGAAGATGATTACGAGAGGAAGGACGGCAACTGCGAAGTCGGTCCACGAAATTTGTTGGGAGTAGGATACTGGAATACGATCTTTCGAGGGAATTCCAAGTTCAGATTGGGCTTCATCGAGACGACGTTCAAAAGCTTCGACACTTCCAATGGTGAAATAGTAGCTTCGAGGGACAGTGCCTTCCGGGAACACTTGTCCAGTTGCATTTGAATGTAAAATAACTTTAACTCTGTTATCGTTGATAACCGTCAACTTGTCCACTAATCCCTTATCAAGGAACGCAGTGCGGAATTCCTGCCAAGTGATTTCCTTGGAATCAGCACCCCGAAAAAGTCTGATAACCGCATAGAGTAATATGGTGGCAAAAATAAGTTGTGCGGGATGGATATCGAATTCAATGTAATCCTTTTTCGGAGGAGGTTTTCCAGATTTGTCATTGGGATTCTGTTGTTGCTGTTGGTTATTTGCATTTGTTTGGTTCTGGTTCGACTGCCATTCTGGTCCTGGCCCTTGGCCTTTCTTGCTGTCTCGAAATAGTCGCTCTATTTTTTGTTGCACTGTTTCATTCTTCTCTTCCGGGTCATCTTTTGCCTTGTCCGCATTCTGTTTCTCTGCATTTCCGGGTTTGTCGTTTTGAGGTTCGCCGAAAAAGTTTCCGAATGGGGATTGTTCCGTGGGACCCTTCTTTTGCTCCTTTTCGACGTTCTCATTTGACTTTTTGTTCACCGGAGGGGGAGTTTCATCCTTCTTGCCGTTGTCGTTCTTACCCTTATCGTGACTGTTGTTGTTTTGGGTGGCATAACATCGTTGAAGCAGGGGCTGCCACCGTATTGAAGGCCTCGTTAGATATAGATTCGGTCCGCTACGTAGAGTTACATGGTAGAATCTCGTTGAGCCGAGCCGGGAGGGTATCGGGACACGGCGGACGAGGAGGGATAGATTAGCGCTCATGAGCGCCGAACAAGTAACGCTTCTCCAGGCCCCTTTATGTAAAGAGGCTGTCGATGAGCGGAGGAGGAGATGATTTGATGAAGATGAGGATTTGAAGGAGGACGGCAATGGATGAAAATGACCTTCTCGAAGATTTCAGCAACTTAGTTGAGGATGACGACCAGTCCGGATTATGTCAGCGCAAGTGCATTGACCCATAATTATCTCTGCAAGATAGTACCTCCTCTCAACATCTTCTGACACATGGAGGAGGAGAAGACAGGTATTACAACATAGTGTGGATTGCAGTTTTCATTATTTAAGGTATTCAAAATAATTAGAAACTACTCTCCTACATTCGATCTGACCTTTCACATGCAGCCCCCATGAAGCGAGCCACAAATCGCGCTCCTCGGCCATAAGGAACGCGAGATCCCAGGCAGCCAGCCACTCCTGACCTGGAGTTTCGTCCATGAACTTGAGGTACCGGGATTGGCGACATCATCTCTCTTACCTACACTAGAGCGCCACTTCGGCAATTCTTTTGGTACAACAAGCGGCTCTGGAAAAGGTTCTCGCAAAGTAGCACCGACGTGGGATGCGGACAAAGGGAGTCGAGGATTTGTACGACCCAGTCATTTCGTGGAGCAAAATCTAGACATGTATGGACTGCAATCCGTTTGACACACTTCCCCATAAGCCTTTCGCTCCACCTCTTCAAACGAGCTGTCGGGCACAGTTGGAAGAACAACCCCAAGTATCGATCGGCTCAGACACGTTTCTTCCTCAATGACGAAGACCTGTTACCTCTCCGTATCATGAAGCGACTTAATCCTTATGCAAAGGAGAACCTGAGCTGTTGGAAAGACATTCTGCCAGCCCGAATTAAGTGAACCCGATAATGCCGAGGTGTGCATCGGCGACATTCAGCCGGTCTCCACACGAATTAATTTGCAGAAACTATTGCGGGGGAACCGCATACAAATACCCCACCAATGCGCCCTCCGGAGTCCCCATCGAGACCCTGAACCACCCCCCTCCGCCATCCAACTATGATTCCAACAATTGCCCTCGAAGAAGCGGTGTTGCATCCTGATTACACTGAACTGTCGACAAAGTTCACTGGTGGTCATTCGCCAATTGTCGACAAGTTGCTTGATATCCATGGAGACAGATTGAAGACCATGGACGCTACTGGCAACGAATTCCAGGTCCTCAGTTTGACTTCGCCAGGACCACAGGGCGAGACAGACGTTGCTAAGGTAATATGCTCCTGCCTGCATCAACTGATTTCAGGCTGAAGAATTGGCAAGAGTATGTAATGATTGGATGGCTGAAGAAGTCAAGAAGAATCGTAAACGTTTCGCTGGATTCTGCTCCCTCTCCATGCACCGTCCTGCTCAAGCTGCTCAAGAATTGCGTCGTTCTGTAAAAGAGTTGGGTCTCGTTGGCGCAATTGTGAACGATTGGCAAGCTACCGGTACGGATGGCAACGGTATTCTTCTCTACGATACTCCAGATTTCGATCCCTTCTGGGAAGCTGTCCAGGAACTGGATGTTCCAGTTTACTTCCATCCAAAGGTTGACTGTATTAACGATCTCAACTAATTGCAGTGGCCAAATGAATATCAAATGGAGACTATTTACAACCAGAGAAAGTGGCTTATGGGAGCTACTTGTCAATTCCATGTTCAATTGACCATCCATCTCCAAGCTTTGATTCAAGGCGGCGTCTTTGATCGATATCCAGGTGCTAAAATCATCGCTGGCCATCTTGGTGAAAACTTGGTGCGTTTCGCATGTCATCTGATGCTGATTGTAGCCCGGCCATATCTGGAGAGCTGATCAACATGCCAAGAATTGGGGTAAATGGATGGGAGCTCCCATGAAGAAGACTTATGATTACTACTTCCATAATGTACATCAGCTAACGACTTCTCTGACTGAGATTAGAACGTCTGGGTTACGACCTCTGGCAATTTCAACACTCCTCTCCTGTTGTTCACAATTGATCGTATCGGCGTCGACCGCGTCCTCTACTCCATTGGTATATGACTTGCTATCTCTCTTTCTAATGGTAGATGCTCCGTATGAGAGAATCGAAGAAGCACAGGAATGGTGGAAGTCTTTGGAAGGCAAATTAGATGAAGCCTCGCTTCGTAAAATTGGACGTGATAATGCCATCAAGCTCCTCAAGCTTCCTCTACACTAGACTAGAAAAGTTACAATCTGACAATATATGTCCTTTCGTTCTGAACAGGTGCGAATCTGATGGGAACATTGAAACGACACTGCGACCAGATAAAGATAAAGAAGTGTTCAGTTTGCTTCTCAATATTCAATTGAGTAGTTCTCGTATAGATATATACACGATTCTCTTTTGATAATAACCCCCGCACTAGGAATCAATCTCTCATTCAATTACACATTCCATCTCCCTTCACGAACACTCATCCCGAGTTCGGAGAGTATCTAAATCGTCGCCGCCCCTACACTCATAGAAGAAATTGGATTTGAAGACCCCAAAGTAAGATTCGCAATGCTCCTTAGCACGATCCCATAAAATACATAATTATTTTTGTTCTGCTGAATGCGAAGGGCGAGCAACTACTTTACTCCCTTGGCCAGATGAACTACCTTCGGGAGTTCCACGGCCGTTTTTTGGCGGTTTTGGGTGTGAGGGGTGTCGCGGACTGTTGTGTTTGAAAGGCTTGTTGGGTTTACCGTGATATTTATATCCTTCTCGATGAGGATAAAAAACATCATCTTCAGTGCTGTAGGCAGGAAGATTAAGAGCCTCCGGTGTTGCTGTAATATCCAGACTTTTAGGAGTCTTTGGAGGTGAATCCACAGGAACCGGAGTTATTGACGGTATTTGAATTCTGAAAGATGACACAGCAGGAGGTTTTGAAGCTAAGCGGTCGCGAGGGTGAGGTTTGAAATGATTACCAATTGCAATTAGTCTTGATTTTGCATCAGGGGTATCCAAGATAGGTCCAACCTCAGGAGGAAGTTTGATGATTGGCCGCGATGTAGTTGCAATGGGGACAACTGGATCTCTTGTAGAAATAGAGAATACTGGTTTGGGAAGTGAAACTTTGATGACACTATTAGTGTTTAATTCCTCATCGACATCGCGTGTGCTGATTTCCAGATGTGGCCGGCTAGATAGGCCGGACATACCCGAGACCCTGATCGTGACTGTTTCGGGTTCTTCTGGATCTGTTCTTGTCTGAACTTGTGGCTCTAGTACGGTATCCTTCGTTAGCGATGAAATATCATGAGTCGGCGTAGGTTGGGTCGGGGCTGAAGTGGTCTGCATGGTCTCTCGTAGTCGAGCTAGGACGGTATCAAAATCTTCTACTGAAGGCAGTTTGGTTCTAAAGGGTGCGAGAGGCGGCGACGACATCGGTATTGTATGCGAGAACGCGCTTCGAGGGGCCATACCACCTATTTGCGGCGCCGGCGCAAGAGACTGTCCAGGTGAACCAGGTGTTGGTTGTCCATATTGTGAAAGATATTGATGTCGCTGTTGACCTTGTTGTGCATTGGGTGGAAATGTTGACGTATTGCCGGTTAACGGAGAGATTGCTGGATTTGTCGATGGTGATTTAGTAAGATCGTCATAGGAAAATAGACTTGGTGGAAACACCGACCGATCTGCCGAAGGCTGAATCGGATGTACCACGCGTGGTGACATATCCACCACCGTCGACGCCGGCGACGGGAAAAATCTAGATCGATCTCTGCTACCTGGAGCCTTGTCGCCAAGACCTGGTTGCGAGGGACTTTGTAATCCTAAGCCTTGTCCTGCAGGTCCAACAACCGGTGATTTGGCATCGGCCAAGGGACTTGCTGACGGCGATGGTAATACATTTGACAAATTTGATGTAGATCCAGATGGTTCCTGCCGACTCTTTTGAGCAGATACTTCTAAATTCCTTGATGTATCCTCAGAATATCCACTTTGTAGCACACTGACCACAGTACGCCCAGCAACATCTCCCATATTTTCCGGGTCTTTGATTTCAACTCTTTTCCACTTGTCAACTAAACTTATGGTTCGGGGCCCATTTGATTCCCGTTCCTTCTCAAGTCTTTCTCTTTCCAGATTTCGTTCTCTTTGTATTTCCTCATCATGAAGTCGTCGAGTCTCAGCATTGCCAGCGAAATTGGCCCAACCTTGAAGTGGTGGCGGAAGATTTGAGGAACTAATTGGCGCTCTGGGTGTTCTTGGTGAACTTCGACTGCCACGACGACCTGTATCCCCTCCAAGTGTGTGATTAAGAACAGCTAACGTGTTTGGATTTCCGAAGAGACCGTTCTGTTGATGTTTCTGATGAGAAGCACTTGCTTGACTAGGCCCAATTGCACCCCATGCAGACCGTTTCGGAAGACTTTCTTGTCTAGTTGGGGACTCCTTTCGGATAATTTCACCCTTGTCTGTCCACGTCTCCGAATCGCTTCGTGCTATTCTAGGTTTGGGATATGTCTCGTCGGCATGTGCTGAGGTCTCGGAATGCGCTGGTATCGCAAGTACTGGGAAAGGAGAAGCTTTCGGTGGAAGAGGAGATGCTTTTTGTGGTGAAGCTGTAGATAACGCAGGCGAGGCGGTTGCTGGAGCGGGAGATGCCTTCGAAGGACCTGGCGACGATTTGGACGCATCAGATGCTGCAGCAGAATCTGGAGCAAATCGTGCAGCGAGTTCAGCAGCTTTTCTTCGAGCTCGTTCTGCTGCCGCCGCTCTTTCTTCTTCGTCTTTCGCTCTCCTTTCTAGTGCTCGTTTCTTGCTTTCTGCCATTTCTTTCTGTTGAAGAGCAATCAGATCTACAGGTGACATTTGATCCAGTGGGGCAGGGACTTCCACGCTGGGAGATGCATTCGATAAAGATCTATCAGCATCACTAATCGCCGATTGTGAGATGAACGAATCTCGTCTGGGGCCATGATGACTAGGAGTGTCGCGCTCAACAAAAGAAGTTCTCCGCTGTGATGGTGTTGGATACCCCTTGTTATCATCATACGACACTCTAGCCTGTCGCACTTCATCAGATTTGGCGAGAGATTCTCTGCGACGACCTGCGCTACTTCCTCGTCTCCCTCCTCGCTGCATGATTTCAATATTCCTCCGGCCTTGACGTTCTTGTTCGCGCGGAGCAGCAGAAGGTTGAACACTCTCGAATCTGCCAATTTTGGGATTGTAAATTTGTCGTGGACCATGAATATTGTCGTCTGGAGATCGATTGTCTCGTCTGTCATATGTAACGTCGGCAAACCGCTCATTTTTCGAGACGATAATAGTTTCCTCTTGTCGTTCAGGCATCCGACTCAATGCAGCTGATTCCAGTAAATGTGGCGCAATTGGTTCAATTTCAATATGATTCTCATCCAGTGCTAATAAGTCACCAGCGTCCTTTGCTTCCTCGACATCCTCATCAGACCAGTCATCGTCCATCTTGATATTAGTCATACTCAATAAGATGAACTTACATCAGCCCATTTATTAGCATCGTCACCAGCAGTTCCAGTCAGTCGGGCAGTAAGATGAACACCCTGTCGCTGTAATTCTTCTTCACTGTATTCTTTCTGTGCAGGAGGCTGTCGTCTCCAACCCCACACATCATTTCCAGTGCCACCAGGTCTACCAAGACTAGGACTACTCCCTCTCCCTGACTTTGGTGTTGAAGAGCCACTTCCCTGTCGTTGCATCGAAGGTCCTCCCATATTCCCCAGCCGATTCCGAACCATCGGTTTCAACGCCTTGCTAATTGCTGACGGGGCTTTTTCTAGTATCAGATGATGTCCGAGTAATAAACTGAGAGAGATTATGAAAAGGGAGCATACGTTTTTCAGAGGCAAGGGTTCGTGGAGTTGGTGACTGGGATTGAGAAGTAGATGTGGCAGGCATTAAATTTTTCAGAAAATCTTTGTTGAGATTAATTTTTTGGATTGAACTGGCTTTTTTAAAGACTGATGGTTTGCCTGGAGTAGATCGTGGTGTTGGAGGTGTCCCTGTACCATCTAATGCAGGGGTACTGTTCCCTGTATTACTCTCCGCATCGGGTTGTGGTGACGATGTCGGCTTTGAAGGGTCCGTGACTGAAGGGACTGAGTGGTTGTCACTCTGTGAGTCCGTCGGTACCTCCTAAATTGTAAGTTACAGAAACAAATTGATAGCAACTGTTGTTGTTTGAGCATGCTCTTCTTGCGACTGACTTTCCACCGGTTGCTCTGTGGAAGGCGGATTTTCGAGAACATGTTGGTCGTCTTGTTCCTCACTCTTTCCCTCATTCTCATTCTTCTCACTCACAATTTGGATATCCTCTTCTCCTCCTACACCCTTCTCCCCTTCCCCTTCCTCCTTTATATCTTGTAAATCCTCTTTTAGGGCTACCTCGACTACACTAGGCGCCTCGTCGATTGTATTATGACTTACTCCACTCTCTCCAGTCTGCTCGCGAAAGGTCAGCATTCGACTCGAAATGCAAGAAGGAAATAAAGGAGGGTTACCAAAGGTGACTCTTTGGATTCCTGGCGGGAGTTGATTTCATTGTCAACGTCCACAGGTATCTCATCCATCACCGTGTTCTCTTTTCTTCTCCTTGCGCTGCAATTTGGAGGATTTCTACCAGGCCTTGATGGTGGGTTAGGGGATGGACGAATCCGGGCATCACTTCACCAGATTGGAAAATTCTCATCTCACCAGCAAACACAGGACGTTTGACACGAGATCTCATGATCGGTATTGTTTGTCTCAAAGAGTAAAAGAAGTTAATTTCTAAGTGACTTTTTGTGACAACATGCAGGGAATAAAGATGGCAATACATACACGAACCACGATAAACCGCAAGACACCAAATGCTAATTCCAATCACAATATCCCTGAAGTCCCCAAGCAACCCACCATTCCCAAACAA
>Ga0335073_10009768_pt1 | contig 13464 bp, 15 predicted proteins | sample Lox_Sample_22_FD_207093 | JGI IMG/M metagenome (GOLD analysis project Ga0335073, IMG submission 207093) | Soil microbial communities from Loxahatchee National Wildlife Refuge, Florida, United States - Lox_Sample_2.2 | ecosystem: Environmental > Terrestrial > Soil > Wetlands | place: USA...
ACTTCTTTCAGGTCCTGTTCACCGCGGCGGCCCCGCTGCGAGACGGCATCGCCAACGCGCTGACCTGGCTGGGCGGCCAGGTCGCCGAGCACATCGGCAATCCAGTGCTGCGCGGCCTGCTCGGCCAGGGAATCATCGGCGGAGTCGGCACCGTGCTGCAATTCATTCCGCAGATCGTCTTGCTGTTTTTCCTGCTCGCCCTGATGGAGAACGTCGGCTATATGTCGCGGGCGGCGTTCTTGATGGATCGGGTGATGGCCAAGACCGGGTTGGAGGGCCGCGCCTTCGTCGCGATGCTCTCCTCGTTCGCCTGCGCGATCCCCGGCATCATGGCCACCCGAACGTTGCCGTCCTCGCGCGACCGGATCGCCACCGCCGTCACCGCGCCGCTGATGACCTGCTCGGCCCGGCTGCCGGTGTACACCTTGCTGGTCGGTCTGCTGGTCGCACCGCAAACACAGTGGTGGGGGCTCAGCGCACAGGGCGTCACGATGTTCCTGCTGTATCTGGGCGGCGGCACGTCGGCGTTGATCGCGGCGTCGGTGGTCAAGTCGACGATTCTGCGTGGCGACTTGCTGCCGTTCACCATGGAGCTTCCGCCCTACCGGTTCCCGTCGCCCAAGGTGCTGCTGGCTGCGATGTGGAGTGCGGCCAAGGTGTTCCTGCGCAAGGCCGGAACCATCATCCTGGGCACGTCTTTGATCTTGTGGGCGCTGCTCAACCTGCCACTCCGCGAGGCTGAGACCAACGGGCTGTCCCCGGCCGACGCCGGCGCCTACGTGATGAATCACAGCTACGCCGCCGACGTCGGCAAAGCTGTCGCCCCGGTGTTCCAACCACTGGGCTTCGACTGGCGCACCGACATCGCCCTGGTCGGCTCGCTGTCGGCGCGCGAAGTGTTCGTCTCCACCCTGGGCCAGGTGTCGGCGGCGGCAGACCCCGCCAACCCGCGTGAGGCGTTGTCCGCCATGACCGACGATCACGGCCGCCGGGTGTTCACCGCGCCCACCGTCATCGCGCTGATGACGTACTTCATGTTCGCGTTGCAGTGCATGTCGACCGTCGCCGTTATGCGCCGCGAGACCAACTCGTGGCGGTGGCCTGCCTTCGCGTTCTCCTACATGTTCGTCTTGGCGTGGGTGATGGCGTTTGCCGCCCGCACGGTTGCGATCGGGCTGGGCGCATGATCCCGATTCACGCCACCGCGACCGCGGATCCGCAACAGTTGCGCTGGGTGATCGCCGCCGAGCGGATGCCGCCAGCCGGCCGCGTCCGCCGGGTCCCCGGCCGCCTCGGCGCCTTGCTGGACGACGGAGTGATCAGCGAAATGCTAGTCCGCACAGCCGATGTGCTGATCACTCTGAGTGCCGGCCACCGCTGGCGGGAGCTGGGCGATGAGGTCCGCGAAGCACTCAACGACGCACTGTTGGACCCGACCGGCTGGCAAATCGACACCGCGACCAACACCGACCGGCTGGCGGCGATCGCCACGGAACTGCTCGCCGGTCCGATCGGCGCACTCGCCGAATCGCATGGCGGGTCGATCGAATTGGTTTCGGTGGTCGGCGACACCGTGACCGTTCGGCTGTCGGGCGCGTGCCACGGGTGCGCGGCGGCGGAGTCGACATTGCATGGCAAGCTGCAGAGCGAGCTACGTCGACGGACGGGTCAAGACATCACGGTGTGCACTGAAAGCCGTTCGACAGCAATGCCATTGGGTAAGAAGCTGCTGTCGCTCATAGTCCGCTGAGGTATTTCTCGTCGAAGCCCGTACTCTTGGACCTCGTGATGGCGAACGCCACGGGCAAAATCACCGACGCAGTGCGAGGCCTGACCGCCACGGTCGGTGCGACGGTGCGTCAGGTATCCAGGCGACGGATGGTCGCCACGGGTGCGGTGATGGCCGCCGTGGTCGCGGTGGTGCTGCTGGTTCGGCTGCCTACCGCGGTGCAGATGCGGGACTGGGCGACCTCGGTGGGCCCATGGTTCCCGCTGGCTTTTCTGGCCGCCCACATCGCGGTGACCGTATTGCCTTTTCCCCGAACCGCATTCACGTTGGGCGCCGGTCTGTTGTTCGGGCCGGTGCTTGGCGTAGCACTGGCGGTGGCGGCCAGCACGGCCAGCGCGATCATCGCGCTGCTGTTGGTTCGGGCGGCCGGTTGGCAACTCAGCCGCCTGGTTCGCCACGACGCCGTCGAAAAAGTCGATGCCCGTCTGCGTGACCGCGGCTGGATTGCGGTCCTGTCGCTGCGGTTGATCCCGGTCGTGCCGTTCTCTGCGATCAACTATGCCGTCGGCGCATCCACAGTGCGCGTGGTGCCCTACACGCTGGCGACGCTGGCCGGCATGCTTCCAGGGACGGCAGCCGTGGTAATCCTGGGCGACGCGCTGACCGGTGACGTCAGCCCAATGCTGCTGCTGGTATCGCTGTGCACGGGATTGCTGGGACTCGGACTGCTGACCTACGAAATCCGGCACCACCGACGGCATAAGGGCGCACGGGTGACGGAAGTTTACGCCGACGACGAAGCCTGCGCGACAGGTGCGTTTGAACTATAGACTTCCAAGAGTCGTAGTAGTTCGCAGAGGCGGACTCTGGAAGGCGGGCAGAAATGGACATCAAGCACCTGGCGGCCGCGGCGCGGGTCGCCGTCGGCGTTGCCCTCGCGACGCTGACGGGCGGTGCAGGACAAGCCAACGCCGTACCGTTGGACCCGCCGCCGCCCTGCCCGGATTGTCAACCAGATCCAGGCGGCCTGGCCGATACCCCAGCCCCTGCACCTCCGAATGTGCTGCAGCCGTATACCCCAAAGCCGCCGGTCTTCCGCGTCGGCCCTGGAGGCCCCAAAGGTGGCGGCGGGCAGCCGATGTACGAGCAGCCTCGCCCTCACACACCCGCGCCGCCTCCGCCGCCCCCGCCAGCCGACGACCCCCCGCAGTAACGCGGACCCTGACCGCTGGGTCAGCCTGCACCACTCGCCAATTGACGGGCCTCCTGCTCGCTTTCGACCGCGGGCGCGGATCCGGGCAACCGCTTGCCGGCAACTTCCGGCGTGAACACCAGCGTCACCGCGCCCACCAACCCCGCGAAGATCAACATGTAGGCCGGTGTCATGGCGTTGCCGGTGCCGGACACCAACGCCTGCGCGATCAGCGGGGTGGAACCACCGACCGCCGATATCGAGACGTTGTAGGCGATCGCCAGCGCTCCATAACGCACGTCGGTGGGAAACAGGGCGGGCAGCATGGCCGGCGATGTGCTGTCAAAGCAGAGCTCCATCAGCCCGATTAACAGCACACCGATGAAGATCAGCGGATAGCCACCACCGGAGCGGATGAGTAGGAAAGCCGGGATCGACGCCGCAACAAGCAGTCCGGAGCCTGTCCACATGATCGGTTTGACGCCGACGCGGTCGGACAGCATCGCGACGAAGACCAGAAAGACCATCAAGACCGTCAAGGTGGCGGTGATCATCACGAGCCCGGCGGCGTGTCCGAGGTGCACGACCACCTTGAGGTAGGTCGGCAGGTAGCCGGTGAGCATGTAATCCGCGGCGGTCGACGTGAGCACGAGAGCCGCACAGATCAGCATGGGCTTCCGTTGCTCGACGATCGTGCGCCGAAACTGGTTGCGGTCGTCGGGACCCGACACGTCCCGGGCAGCATTAGCCTGCTCGTAGGCGGGTGATTCGTCGAGTCGCAGCCGCATGTATAGGGCGATGCAGCCGAACGGCGCACTGATCAACAGCGGAACCCGCCATCCCCACGCCAGCATCTCGTGGCTCGGCAGCCAGGCCTCAAGCGCGGTCACCAGCAATCCCGCCAGCACGAACCCGCTCAGGTTGCCCAACGGCAGAAATCCGACCACCATCCCGCGCTTGCGGTCCGGAGCCTGCTCGACAACGTAGGTCATCGCGCCGACGTACTCGCCGCCGGTCGACAGGCCTTGGAAGACTCTGGCCACGACGAGCAGGATCGGCGCCCAGACACCGATGGTGCTGTAGCCCGGCAGCAGACCCGTCACCGTCGTTCCGGTTGTCATCAGCACGATCGTGATCACCAAGACCCGCTTGCGCCCGACCCGATCGCCAAGCGGACCGAAGATGAACCCGCCGAGCGGACGCACGACAAACGCGGCGGCCAACGTGCTGAATGTTGCGATGAGGTGCACCGCGCTGACGCTGTTGCCCGGATAAAAGACCTGCGCGATGGTGGTGGCGATGTAGCCATAGACCCCGAAGTCGTACCACTCCATGAAGTTGCCAACCGAGGCCCCCTGGATGGACCGGCGCATGACCTCAGGACGGGTGACCTGGATCTCACCGCGGGACCAGTTCCGGCGACGACGGGTGCCCTTGTGCCCGCGTGCGGCGTTCATGGGCAAGTCACATACCCATTACCTGCTGGCGGCAATGCTTTCGTGATCAACGACGCTCGCGGAAGAGGTCGGCCACCGGGTATTCGCCGTAGACTCCGCGCTCGTCACCACGAAGGACCCAGCGATGTTGCTGCTCAGCCCGTGCAGCGATCGCAGCGGCACGCCGGGCAGCGACGTCCGCCCGGGCACGCGCTGCCCGCAGCTGCGCGCGCACCACATAGAACAGCACGACGAGTGCGACCGCGCCCAGAATCCACCAGATGAGCCTGATGATCAGTGCGATCAACATCAGCAACCCGAAGAACGATGTCAGCGTTCTCATGCTCGTCTCCGATCGCGAATCCGGTCCAACCGACTCAGCGATGTTAGAGAGGAGATCCGACAACATGGAGGCATGACGTCCACACCACGCTCGTCATCCAAGCTCGCCGCAGTCGGCGCGCGCATACTGCGCTACCGCCCGCTGATGCGGGCTCCGATCTGGGTCTTCAAGGCCCGTGCCGGGGCTGTGCTGGGCCCCCGGCTGCTGATGCTCGAGCACATCGGCCGAACATCGGGGGTTCGGCGCTACGTCATCCTCGAAGTCGTCGGCCATCCCGCGCCCGACAGCTATGTCGTCGCGTCCGGCTTCGGCGAGAAGGCCCAATGGTTCCGCAATATCAAAGCCAACCCGCGGGTGCGGGTCTATGCCGGCAGCCGCGCGCCCATGCCGGCCACCGCGCGAATCATGACCCCGCAGGAAGCCGATCGCGCGCTCAGCGCGTATGCCAGTCGGCATCCGAGGGCCTGGGCACGATTCAAGCCAGTACTTGAGCGCACCCTGGGTAGCCCCATCACCGAGACCGATTCGCCGCTACCGATCGTGGAGCTGCGGCTCGGTTAGCTGCCGTCCGGCCCTTTCACGGTCAGCACCGCATAGGTGGCTAAAAACGACGCCGCCGGAAGGGTATTCACGATTCGGTCGCGGACGCGGATATGTGCGCCCACCGCGAGCGCAAAGTACAGCGTGAGCATAGCCGTGGTCAGCCGCGCCAATGCCGGAATCCTGCTGGCCGAGAGCAAGCCGATCACCGAGGCGGCCTTCGCAACCGGCAGGATCCAGCGGATGTTCTGCGGAACGCCGTACTGGTCAAGGGCTTTGGTGATCGGCCGGATCGGGATCGCGCATGCGACCGCGTCGCCGGCCTGGAAAGCGGCAAGCGCCGCATACGTTTTCGGCGAAGTCAAAGCGCTCATGTCACTGTTGCAGTGCGGACGGCGGCGGGAATGCGCCCTCGACCGGCTTGTGTGCGTCGGCCTCGGCCTTGGCGACCGCCTGGAGGATCGCCGGGTCGGTCTCGGTGGAGAACCAGTCGGCAACGTCGGCGTCGTCATCGGTTGCGGCATGCTTGGGCACCTGGTCAGCCGGGTCGACCGGCGACGGCTCGAACCGGAACACCCCGTCCGCACCGGGAGCGCCCAACGACTTGGCGAATCCTTGTAATGCCGCACTGAAGTCGCTGGGCACCACCCACACCTTGTTGGCGTCGCCGCGCGCCATCTCCGGCAAGACCTGCAGATACTGGTAGGCCAGCATCTCGGGAGTGGGCCGGCCGGCCTTGATCGCAGCGAACGTCTTCTCGATCGCCTTGGCCTGGCCCTGCGCCCGCAGGTAGGCCGCGGCGCGCTCACCCTGTGCACGCAGCATCCGCGACTGCCGGTCGGCTTCGGCGCCCAGGATCGCGGCCTGCTTGGCACCTTCGGCGGCCAGAATCTGAGCCTGCTTGGCACCTTCGGCCTCTGTAATCGCGGCCTGCCGGTTCCCTTCGGCGGTCAAGATCATCGCCCGCTTCTCCCGGTCCGCCTTCATCTGCTTTTCCATCGAGGCCTGAATCGACGGCGGCGGGTCGATGCTGCGCAGCTCGACGCGGGCCACCCGCAGGCCCCAGCGGCCGGTCGCCTCGTCGAGGACACCGCGCAGCTGGCCGTTGATCTTGTCGCGCGACGTCAGGGTCTGCTCCAGGGTCATGCCGCCGACGACGTTGCGCAGCGTGGTCGTGGTGAGCTGCTCGACGCCGACGATGTAGTTGCTGATCTCGTAGACCGCGGCCTGCGGGTTGGTGACCTGGAAATACACCACGGTGTCGATGTTGAGCGTGAGGTTGTCCTCGGTGATCACCGGCTGCGGCGGAAACGACACCACCCGCTCACGCAGGTCCACCCGGGCGCGGACGCGGTCGATGAATGGAACCAGCAGGGTCAGCTGCCCACTGATCGTGCGGCTGTATCGGCCCAGCCGTTCGATTACCGCCGCTTCGGCCTGCGGGATCAGCGCGACGGATTTGGCCACCACGATGAACGCGAAGCCCACCAGCACCGCCAGAGTTATCAGACCAGCAACCACAATTCCTCCTCTTGCTCCAGAGGCCTCACGTGCTTTTCCATACCACCGCGGTGGCCCCGTCAATCTGCAGGACGGTCACCCGCTCGCCGGGTTCGAAGACATCGCCTTCGTTCATCGGCCGCGCGGTCCACACCTGGCCGTCCACTTTCACCTGACCTTCGTCATGGGCGACCCGGTCGAGGACCAGTGCGCTTTTGCCCTCCAGCGCCTTGATGCCCGTCGGCAGCCCTTTTGCGGGCGTCAGATGCCGCCGCAGCACGGGCCGGACCAGCACCAGCAGGAGCACTGAAACTACCAGGAACACTGCTCCGTCGGCCCAGATCGGCAAGCCCAGCAGCCAACTGGATCCGGCCGCGGCCAGCGCACCCCCGCTGAGCATCAGCATGAACATGTCGCCGGTCAGCGCCTCCGCGCCGGCCAGCCCGAATGCGACGATCAGCCAGATCAGAGCCGCAGGCATGCCGTCAGGATATCGCGTGGCCAGCCTTGCCCACGACGAACAACTAGACTGCGAAACCATGTGGTGCCCCAGCGCAACGCTCTCGGTCTGGGCCAACGCCTGGCTTGCCGGCAAGGCCGCGCCCGACGATGTCCTCGATGCGTTATCTTGTTGGGCACCAACACATTCAGTTACCGCGTACGACGCGGTCGCCGCGGGCCACACTGGACTGCCCTGGCCAGACGTGCACGACGCGGGGGCGGTGTCGCTGCTGCAGACGCTGCGCACGGCGGCCGGCCGGCCCGCGACACGCGCACCTGCGATCGCCGTGGTGCTGCCGGTTCCCGGGGATGTCCGCGGGCTGGCGCCGGGCACCCAGTTCGAGCGGGATGCCCTGATCGCGGGCGAAGCAGTGATCGTCGCCAATCCCGACGACCCCGGCATGGCCGTCGGACTGGTGCCCGAATTCGGTTATGACGAATCTGACGACGAACTCGTGGTACCCGAATTGTGTGCGTTGTCCTGGACGGTCTACTCATTGCCCGGCGCCCCGATCCTCGATCACACCGGGCTGGGCGATGCCGAATACACCCTTCGGCTGGCGGTGCGATCAGCGGCCGATGCGTTGACCACAATCGGGCTGGGGTCCGCCGGCGCCGACATCGAGGATCCGCGCGGGCTTGTCGAGCAGCTGCTGGAATCCGCACGGCAACACCAAGTTCCCGAGCCTGCGCCGTCGCGTGCCTTGCGCGTGCTGGAAAACGCCGCACACGTCGACGCGATCATCACGGTTAGCACCGGGCTGACTCGGATCGGAACCCAGTCGTTGTCCGAGGCCCAGATTGCCACCGACGCGCTGCGTCCGCTGGCTGCGGTGGTCCGGTCAGCGAGAATGGCTGCGCTCACCGCGATCCTGCACGCCGCCTGGCAAGGCTAACCGCCGATCAGCCGGTCCGCTCGCCGGCAACGCAATGCGGCGGACGGCACGCCTCGCCGTTGATGCTGGCCGCGCAGCCCGGCACCGGATCGGGTCCGGTCACCCGGGCAGGCGCACGGCCATAACGCAATTCGTCGATAAGGTCGGCGGCCAGGCGGGCAAAACGCCGGTCGGCGTTGGGTGTGCTGGCCCGCGCGAACGCGATGCCCGCCGCGTCGGCTTGCGCGCGCAACTCGGTGTCGAGGTCCCACACCACCTCGATGTGGTCGGAAACGAATCCGATCGGGCAGACGATGACGGCCTTGGTGCCGGCGTCGGCCAGCGCCGTCAGGCGATCGGCGACATCTGGCTCTAGCCACGGCACCTGCGGAGGGCCCGATCGAGACTGCCAGGCCAGGTCGTAGTCGGTGTAACCAGCGGCCGCCGCGACAAGACCTGCGGCATAACGTACTTGGCGGCTATACAGATTAGGACCGAGACGACTATCGGCGGCCACTGGGACGGAATGCGCGGTGAAGACCAGTCGTGCACCCGCGGGCACTGTCTCCGCGGCAGCACCGACACTGTCGGCGAACATCTCGACGAAGAGCGGGTGGTCGAAGTATCGCCGCAGTTTGACGAGTTCCGGCGCCTCAGGCCCGGCGGCCCGCCTGGCACGGTCGATGTCTTCGGAATACTGTGTGCAGCCGGAGTATCCGCTCCACGCGGACGTGGCGAACACCGCTGCGCGACGAATACCGTTGTCGCGCATATCAGCAACGGTGTCTTCGATGTAGGGCTTCCAGTTGCGATTGCCGAAGTAGATTGGCAGGTCCAACTCCGCCTGAAGCTGAGTGACCAGCGCGCGATTGATCTCGTTGATCGGCGACACCCCGCCGAAGTGCAGATAGTGCTCAGCGACTTGGTCAAGGCGTTCGGGCGGCACATTGCGGCCGCGAGTGACGTTCTCCAGGAACGGCCTGACCTGCTCGGGCCCCTCCGGCCCACCGAATGACAGCAGCAGGACCGCGTCGAATTCCATTGCGTGCTACAGTAATTGCGTGCTGGCGCCGCCGTCGGCGTAGATGATCGTCCCCGTCGTCGCCGGCAGCCATTCGGAAAGCAGAGCGCATACCGTCTTGGCAACCGGAGTGGGATCCTTCATGTTCCAGCCGACCGGAGCGCGCTGATCCCAGCCCTCTTCGAGCAGCTGTATCTGCGCGCCCGCCTCGTCGCCGAGCGCGCCGCCGACGATCGCGCTCATCGCCAACGTCCGGATCGGACCCGCGGCAACAAGATTCGAGCGGACGCCGAACTTGCCGGCTTCGCGCGCCACGAAACGGTTCACCGACTCCAGCGCGCTCTTGGCGACTGTCATCCAGTTGTAGGCCGGCATCGCCCGGCTCGGGTCGAAGTCCATCCCGACAATAGAACCACCGGGATTCATAATCGGCAGCAGCGCCTTGGCCAGCGAGGCGTAGGAATACGCGGAGATGTGGATGCCCTTGGACACATCCTCGTAGGGCGCGTCGAAGAACGGGTTGACGCCCATCCCGCTCTGCGGCATGAAGCCGATCGAATGCACCACGCCGTCAAGCTTGTTGCCTTCGCCGATCTCGGCCGTCACCCGCTCGGCCAAGGTGTCCAGGTGCTTTTCGTCCTGCACGTCGAGTTCGATCAGCGGAGCCTTCTCCGGCAACCGGTCAGCGATGCGCTGGATCAGTCGCAGTCGGTCGAATCCGGTCAGCACCAGCTGCGCGCCCTGTTCCTGAGCCACGCGGGCGATGTGGAACGCGATCGACGCGTCGGTGATGATCCCGCTGACCAGGATCCGTTTGCCTTCGAGCAGTCCTGCCATGTCCGTCCTAATTTCGTGGTTTCGTCAGTGGCCCATGCCCATGCCGCCATCGACCGGGATGACCGCGCCGGAGATGTAACTCGCATCCTCGGACGCCAGGAAGCTGACCACCCCGGCGACCTCGGCGGCGGTGCCGACCCGCTTCGCCGGGATGAATTCCAGCGCCCCCTCCTGGATCCGCTCATCGAGCGCACGGGTCATGTCGGTGTCGATGTAGCCGGGAGCCACCACATTCGCGGTGACATTGGCCTTGGTCAGCTCTCGGGCGATCGAGCGGGCCATCCCGATCACGCCCGCCTTGGAGGCCGCGTAGTTGGACTGATTGCCGATCCCCCAGGTGCCGGAGACCGAACCGATGAAGATCAACCGGCCGAACCGCTTTCGCTGCATGCTGCGCGATGCCCGCTGGACCACCCGGAACGCCCCGGTGAGGTTGGCGTCGATGACCTTTTCGAATCTCTCTTCGGTCATCCGGATGAGAAACGCGTCCGCGGAAACGCCGGCGTTGGACACCACCACCTCAACCGGACCCTGGTGCTCCTCGACCGCCGTGAATGCGCGGTCGACGGCTTCGCTGTCCGTGACGTCACACTCGACGCCGAACAGTCCCTCGGGCACACCCGATCCGCGGTGCGTGACGGCGACCTTGTGGCCGTCGGCGGCCAGCCGCTGTGCGATCGCCAGCCCGATCCCCCGGTTCCCACCGGTGACCAGAACTGAACGGGATACGAACGCGGGTTTGCCGCCGTCGGTGGCTTGAATGGCCAAGTCAGTCACCCGGTCAACTTATCGCCTCGGTGCGGTGGGGCCGAAATCTCCCCTCGCATGTCGGCACGGAGGCGACCGGACGTCAGGCCGGTAGCCGCCGGTTGATCAGCAGGGCCGCGAGCCCGGCCAGCGCCAGCACCAGCGAGCCCAGCCGCAGCCATCCGACGCTGGCATCACCGCGGATCGTCTCGTAGCCGATCTGCTGTTGCAGTGACGCGTAGACCTGCTTGAGCTCCTGCAGGTTCGAGGCGCCGTAATGGTTGCCGCCGGACAGCTCGGCCACCTTCTTCATCGTGCTGTCGTCGACCGGCACCGGCTGGCGCTGGCCGTTGATCTCCACGAAGCCGTACGGGGTGCCAAAGGAGATCGTCGAGATCGGCACGCCCTGGTCTTTGGCGGTGCGCGCCGCGGTGAAGGCACCCTTGGGGTTGTCCGGGTTCGTCGGCATCGTCTCCTTGCCGTCGGAGAACAAGACGATCCGCGCCGGTGGCGGTGTGTCGCCACCGCCGATCACCGCGCCCACGGTGGCGATGGCCTGCAGCGCGGTGAAGATGCCCTCCCCGGTCGCAGTGCGGTCGGCGAACTGCAACTTGTCCAACGCGGCTTTGGTCGCCTCCCGGTTGGTCGTTGGTTGCACCAGAACCGTCGCCGTCCCGGCGTAGGCGATCAACCCGAGATTGATGCCCGGGGTGAGCTCACCGGCGAATTCCTTCGCGGCCGCCTCGGCCGCGGCCATCCGGTTGGGCTCGACGTCGGTAGCCCGCATGGACTGCGACACGTCGATCACGAGCATGACGACCGCGCGGTTGCGCGGGATTCGCACATCATGCGTCGGGCCGGCCATCGCGATCGTGAAGAGCACCAGCGCCGAGACCAGCAGGATGGCCGACAAATGACGCCACCGGGTGGGCTGCTTGGGGGCGACGCTTTCCAGCAGCTCCATGTTGGCGAAGCGCAGCATTCGGCGGTGCCGGGCAACCTGGACGATGACGTAGAGGGCCACCAGGCCCAAAACGACCAGCAGGAAAAGGAAAAACCAGGGGTGGGCGAAGCCGGACAGCGTCATCGGCCCGAGCAACGGCAGTGTCATGACAGACCCGTCTCGATGTGTACGGCCGTCACTGGCGACCCGCCAGTGACCCGCGGCGGCGGGATTCGACGAAACGGACGATGTCGGCGATCCAATCCCGGTCGGTGCGCAGCGACAGCAGCGGCGCTCCGCAGCTGCGCATCGTGCGGGACACATCGGCGCGATGCGCGGCGGCGGCCTTGGCGAAGTCATCGCGCAGCTGCCCGTCGATGGTGAACTCGCGGGTGACACCGGATTCGGCGTCTTGCAGGATGACGTCGCCGATGTCGGGCAACTCGACGTCGCGGGGATCGAGCACTTCGATGCCCAGCACCTCATGGCGCGCAGCGATGGCCCGCAACGGACGCATCCAGTTGATCGGGCCGAGGAAGTCACTGATGATCACGGCCATCCCACGGCGCCGTTCCGGGCGTCGCAACGCGTCGATCGCCACAGCCAAGTCCCCGCGCACGCCCACCGGTGCTTTGGGCATGGTGGCGATCGTGCGCAACAGTGTCTGCTCGTGCTGACGTCCGGAGCGTGCGGGAACTCGAGTCATCTTGTCTCCGTTAGCAATCAACGCGCCAAGACGGTTTCCTCCGCCACTGTTGAGGAAGGTGATGGCAGCCGCGGCAGCCACCGCGAGATCACGCTTCTCACAGACCGACGTGCCGAAATCCAAACTGGCCGACATGTCGACGACCAGCCAGGTCTCCAGCTCGCGGTCGGCGATCATCTGCCGCACATGCGGGTGCATCGTGCGCGCGGTAACCGCCCAGTCCATCCGGCGGACGTCGTCGCCGGGCTGATACTCGCGTGATTCCCCGGGCTCTGATCCCGGACCGGGGATCAGGCCGAGGTGGTCGCCATGCAGGACGCCGTCGAGCTTGCGCTTGACCGTGAGCTCGAGCGTGCGCAACGCGGCCGACAGCTTCGGGTCGTCGATCTGGCCCCGCTGCATCGACGGCGGGCGCACAGTAGCCGCGCCGGGCGCGGCGGGGTCAGTATCAGTCACCGACTGCTAGCCGCGCCGGCGGCCTGCATCACCGGAGGTACCGAATGGCCCTGTTGCGGAACGGCATTCACCTGAGGCATGCCGACGGTCTGCAACACCCGGTTGATGACGATCTCCGGCGAGATCTCGTCGGCGAGCGCGTCGTAGGTGAGTACCAGCCGATGCCGCAGCACGTCGGGAATGACCTCGACGATGTCCTGCGGAATGACATAGTCGCGACCGCGCACCAACGCCAGCGAGCGCGCGCCCGCGATGATGCCCAGCGAGGCACGCGGCGAGGCGCCGAACGAGATCCAGCTCCTGACGTCGTTCATGCCGAGTTGCTCGGGATGACGCGTGGCGGTGACGACGCGCACCACATAGTCGACCAGCGCGTGGTGCACGAAGTTGTTCGAGGCGATGTCCTGGAGTCGCAGCAGGTCGCCGGTGTTGAGGATCTGCTTGGGCTCCGGTGGTTTAACGCCCATCCGGTAGATGATCTCGCGCTCTTCTTCAGGTGAGGGGTAGCCCACGTTGATCTTGAAAAGGAACCGGTCGCGCTGAGCTTCGGGCAGCGGGTAGACACCCTCGTGCTCGATCGGGTTCTGCGTGGCCATCACCAGGAACGGGTTGGGCAACGGATACGTCTTGCCGCCGAT
>Ga0335073_10009769_pt1 | contig 13463 bp, 8 predicted proteins | sample Lox_Sample_22_FD_207093 | JGI IMG/M metagenome (GOLD analysis project Ga0335073, IMG submission 207093) | Soil microbial communities from Loxahatchee National Wildlife Refuge, Florida, United States - Lox_Sample_2.2 | ecosystem: Environmental > Terrestrial > Soil > Wetlands | place: USA: Florida...
GTGCGTGTCTCGAGGCGCTGCGGCGCAGCGCCGCACGGCTGACGGTGTCCATGCGGCGGGAGCTGCGCGCGCTCGATGCGCGCCTCGAGGGCACGCGCGGCCGGCTCGCTCTGGTGCACCCCGGAGTGCGGCTCGAGCAGCAGACGCAGCGCCTCGACGACCTGGCACGGCGCCTCGCGGGCGCCGTGCGCGCTCGCGTGCAGCGCGAGCAGCTCGGGCTCGCGCAGCTGCGCGGGCGGCTGGTGCGCCGCTCTCCCGAGCGGCTGCTGCACGCGCAGCGATCGCGCGAGCAGGACCTGAGTGTGCGCCTGCGGCACGCGGTCGCCCGCCGCGTGAACGACGCGGCGCAGCGGCTCGCGCTCGCGCAGCGTGCGCTCCACTCCGTGAGCCCGCTCGCGACGCTGGCGCGCGGTTTCGCGATCGTCACGCGCGCCGACGGCTCGCTGCTCGGCGACGCCGCCGGCGTCGCACCCGGCGAGACGATCGAGGCGCGCCTCGCGCGCGGCACGCTCATCGCGCGCGTGACCGGCACCCGGGAGGGGCCGTGAGGAGGCATCGCGCGCTGGCGGCGCTGTCGCTCGCGGCGCTCGCCTGCGCCGCGGCCGCGGCGCCCGGCGCGACGGCGCCGCCGCGCTCCGGGATCGCCCCGGAACAGCTGCCGCAGGAGGAGCGCGTTCCGGGCGGCGTCGCGCTGCTCGCCGTCGGCGATGCGGCAGGCGCGGCCCCGCGGGTCAGCTTCGAGGGGCGGCGGGTGCTGGTGATGCGGGTGGCGGGCCAGTGGCTCGCCGTCGTCGGCATCCCGCTTTCGCAGGCACCGGGCCCGGCCGCGGTGCGCCTCGAGGGCGCCGGCACCGTCGGCTTCGAGGTTGCCGACAAGCAGTACACCGTGCAGCGCCTGACCGTACCGCCGCGCCAGGTCGACCTCGCACCGGAGGACCTCGCGCGCGTCAAGCGCGAGCAGCCGCGCATCCACCAGGACGTGGGCACCTTCTCGCAAGCGCTGCCGGCGACGTTGCGGCTGCTGGTACCGGTGCCCGGGGTCCGCTCGAGCTCCTTCGGCTCGCGCCGTGTGTTCAACAACGAGGCGCGCAGCCCCCACAGCGGCATGGACATCGCCGCCGACATCGGCACGCCGGTGCGCGCCGCGGCCGACGGCCGCGTGCTCGACACGGGCGGGTTCTTCTTCAACGGCAACACCGTGATTCTCGATCACGGCGGCGGACTCGTGACGATGTATTGCCACCTGAGCGCCATCGGCGTCGCGCCCGGGCAGCGCGTGCGGGCCGGGGACGTGATCGGCAGGGTGGGCGCGACCGGACGCGTGACCGGGCCGCACCTGCACTTCGGCGTGGCGCTCAACGCCGACTTCGTCGACCCGGCATTGTTCCTGCCGCCGCCGCAGGCGGCCGCGCCGCATGGCTGAGCCCGCCGCCGCCGCCGGGCACGATCTGAAGTTCATGCGGGCGGCGCTCGGGCAGGCCAGCGCCGCCGGCGAGCGCGGCGAGGTGCCGGTGGGCGCGGTGCTGGTGCGGGGCGGCGAGATCATCGCCGCCGGCGGCAACTCGCCGCTCGCCAGCCACGATCCGACCGCGCACGCCGAGATCGAGGCGTTGCGCGCGGCGGGGCGTGCGCTCGGCAGTTACCGCCTCACCGATACGACGCTGTACGTGACGCTCGAGCCCTGCGTCATGTGCGCCGCCGCGATCGTGCATGCCAGGGTGCGCCGGCTGGTGTTCGGCGCCTTCGATCCACGCGCGGGCGCCGCCGGCAGCATCACCGACGTGTTCGCCCTGCCGCAGCTCAATCACCGCGTCGACGTGTTCGGCGGCGTGCTGATGGAGGAATGCGCGCTGCTGCTGCAGCAGTTCTTCGCCGCGCGGCGTTAGGGGATCAGGCCCGCGGTGGTGGCGGATGCGGCGCGCGCGCCGGCGGCCTGTGCGGCGGGCGCCTGCGCGGCGGGCGCCGGCGCGGGTACGGCATCGCCCGGCTGCCACTCGAGCAGCGTCAGGAATCTCTGGATGCGGTCGACGAACTGCACCGGCTCCCAGCCGCGCGCGTAGCCGCGCCGGGCGCGCGTGTACCAGCGCCCCTGGGCGAGGAGAGGCAGCTCCTCGCGCACCTCGGTCCAGGAGTCCGGATCCTTGCCGAGGGCCTGGGTGATGATGCGCGCATCCTCGAGATGGCCGAAGCCGACGTTGTAGGCGGCGATGGTGAGCCAGGTGCGGTCGGGCTCCGGAATGCGGTCGGGGATCATCTGGCGCACCTGGGCGAGGTAGCGCGCGCCGGCGAAGATGCTCTGCTGCGGGTCGGTGCGGTCCTTGATGCCCATCGCCTGGGCGGTGTCGGCGGTGAGCATCATGAGTCCCTCGGCGCCTTCGTCGGAGACGGCGCGCGGATCCCACTTGGACTCCTGATAGCCGACCGCCGCCAGCAGCCGCCAGTCGAGACCGACCTGCGCGGCCGCCTCCTCGAACCAGGCGCGGTAGCGCGGCAGCCGCTCGGCCACGTGGGTCTGGAACTCGCGCGACTCCTCGTACTCGAAGCGGCGCGTGTCGCCGCTCGCCTCCTGCACCAGCTGCGAAAGCTCGCCCGACTGGGCGAGGGAGCCGAAGAACTGGTCGACGCTCTCGAGCAGCGCCGGGGCGCCCTTGCGCACGATCCACTGCACCGGCCGCGTGTCGGGCAGGGCGAATCCCACCAGCACGTTCGGGTACAGGTGCCGCGCGAAGGAGAACTCGCGCGCATCCGAGATCGCATACTCGGCGTTGCCCGAGTCGACGTCCTCGATGGGGTCGGCGGAGCTCGGCGCGGTCTCGACCCATTGCAGCGTCGGCGCCACGGTGCGCCGCAGCTTCTCGAGGATGCGCTCCTGGGGGCTGCCGGCGCGTACCGCGAGACGCGCCGACTCGAGCTGCAGCGTCTCGCGCGGGCGCACGCCGCTCCTCTGGTAGACGACCAGCTGCGGGATGTTGGCGTAGGGCACGGCTGCATCCCCCACCTTCTGCCATTCGGGCGAGTCGGTGAGGGAGGCCGCGGCGATGTCGGCGCGGCCGGCCGCCAGCTCCTCCTGCATGGCGGCCTCGCCGGCGACGGCATAGAGAGTGAGCTTCACGCCGAGCTGCGCGGCGTAGCGGCTCGCGAGGCGGTACTCGAGGCCCTCGCTCCCCTGGGCGCCCTCGTAATAGCAGGTGGGCAGATTGAGCGTGACCACGCGCAGCTCGCCGCGCGCGCGCACCGCATCGAGCGCGGACGGCTCGTGCTGCGTGCAGCCCCAGAGGAGCAGCACGCCGGCGGCGGCGACAGTCAATGCCCGCACGAAGGAGGCCCTCCTGGCGAACGGCTTTCCGTTAGAATACCAGCCCCGCAAAAGGGTCCTGGCTGCGGAGCCGGAGAGGTACCGAAGCGGTCATAACGGCGCCGACTCGAAATCGGATGGTCGGGTAAAACCGGCACGTGGGTTCGAATCCCACCCTCTCCGCCAATCCCGAGCCGCCGTCAGGATTCCGGCTTCTTCAGCGCCTCGCGATAGGCGGCACCGAACGCCTCGACGAAGGTGTGCGGCAGATGGTCCGCCGGCATCTCGATGAGGTTGCGGTAGAAGTTGACGAACAGCTCCCAGTACTGAGCCTTGTCGGCGGAGCGCGCCTTGCCGCGCCGCGCGGCGCGCTCGAAGCGCGCCTCGAGCTCGGCCGGATCGAGCCGGTCGAGGAACTCGACGAACGCCGCGCGCGTCGCCTGGGTGGTGGCGTGCTCGTGCTGCTTCGCCTCGCCCACGACTTCGCGCAGCCACTGCACCGAATCGAGGCTCCGGTTCTCGTGCTGCACGAAGAGTCCGACCAGCAGGTCCTCCACCATCGAGTCGGCGAGCGAGGGGCGCGGGTCGTCCGGCTCGCGCGGCGGCGTCTCGATGCGGTAGCGGTTGCGGGTGCTGGCGCGCGTGCGTTCGAGGTCCTTCAGTCCGACCAGGGTCTCGCGGAACAGCCGCCCGGCAAGGTGCAGCAGGCGGCTCTGCGCGTCCGCCGGCAGCTTCTCGATGTCGATGCCGGCACCGCGGCAGAAGGCATCCAGCCCCGAGTGCACGTCGGCGAGCGCCATCACGCCGTTGCCGCTCTTGGGCTCGCGCGCGACGGCCTCGGCGAGCCGCGCCATGCGCTCGCCATGCGCGGCGGCCTCCGGGTCCGGGAGCGGCGCGCCGGCGGCGGCGGGACTCGCGTCGGCCGCGATGAGCGGCACCTCTTCGGCGAGCGCGCGCACCGGGCCCGATTCGACCGCCTGCCCGTAGGCGTTCACCGGCAGCGCCGGATTGCGCCGCGGATCCGGCACCAGCAGCTCATCGAGGTTGAGCACCGCGCCGATATCGCGTTCCGGGGTGCGGTCGAGAGAGCGCAGCGAGTGGATGCTGGTCGGCACCGCCGCCGCCGCGGGGTCCTCCTCGGCGGCGGCCGCGGCGGCGCGCTGCGCTTCGAGCGCGGCGACGATGTGGTACTCGCCGATGCGCAGCACGTCGCCGTTCGCCAGGCGGTAGCCGCTCGAGCCGCGCTTGGAGAGCGGCTCCATGTCGTCGTTGACGTAGACGCCGTTGGTGCTGACGTCCTGCAGGTAGAAATGGCCCTCGCGGAACTGCACGCGGGCGTGGTGCGCCGAGACGTAGCGCAGCGGGTCGGGCAGCACCCAGTCGTTGTCGGCGGAGCGGCCGATGGTGCCGCCTTCCACGGAAAAGACCGCGGTGCCGCGGTCGGCAAGCGACCGCCGCTGGTCACTGACGACACGCAGCCGAAGCGTCATGGTTCCCCGACTCAAAGGAGTCCGTCCGTTATTGCAGAGACCGTCCCGCGCCACGGGGGCGCGGCAGCGTCCCCGGCACGCCCGGACATATAATGCCAGCGTCAAAGCTACCCGACCCCCCGGCAGAGGCCATGGCAGCCAGTCACATTTTCCGCATTATGTTCGTGAATCAAGGCAAGGTTTACGAGGTGTACGCCCGCAAGGTGAGCCACGGGGACCTGTTCGGGTTCATCGAGGTCGAGGAGCTCGTGTTCGGCGAGCGCTCCTCGGTCGTGCTCGACCCCGCGGAGGAGCGCATCAAGGGCGAGTTCTCCGGCGTCAAGCGCACCTTCCTGCCGCTGCACTCGATCCTGCGCATCGACGAGGTGAAGAAACAGGGCACCGCCAAGATCACCGCGCTCGAGGCCGGCGCCAACGTCGCGCAATTCCCCATGCCGCTGTACTCGGCGCCCCCCGGAGAGAAGAAGTGAGGCGCGGGTAGCGCATGCTCGAGATCCCGGGCGCTGCGGCGCTGTCCGCGTTTCGTATCGCCAAGCTCCTCGGGCGCCTCGCCGCGCTCGAGCCCGCGGTCACGGGCGTGGCGACGCGCTTCGTGCACTTCGCCGATCTCGAGCGGCCGCTTGCGGTGGGCGAGCTCGCCGTGCTGCGGGAGCTGCTCACCTACGGCCCGAGCCTGCCGGCGCAAGCCGGCGGCAGCGCCGGCGCACGGCTGCTCGTCGTGCCGCGCGCCGGCACCATCTCGCCCTGGTCGAGCAAGGCGACCGACATCGTGCACGTGTGCGGGCTGGGCTGCGTGCGGCGCGTGGAGCGCGGCATCGAGTACACGCTGCGCGCGGCGCCGGCGCTCAGCTCCGCACAGCTCGAGCGCCTCGCGCCGCTGCTCTGCGACCGCATGACCGAGATGACGCTGCGCGATGCGGGCGCCGCCGCGCAGCTCTTCGGGCACGCCGCGCCCAGGCCCCTGCTCGAGGTGTCGCTCGCCGGCGGGCGCGCAGCGCTCGCGGCGGCCAACGAGCGGCTCGGGCTCGCGCTCTCGGCGCAGGAGATCGACTACCTGCTCGCGAGCTTCAGCCAGCTCGGGCGCGACCCGACCGACGTCGAGCTCATGATGTTCGCGCAGGCCAACTCCGAGCACTGCCGCCACAAGATCTTCAACGCCTCCTGGGTGATCGACGGCCGGCCGCGCCAGGATTCGCTGTTCGCCATGATCCGTCACACGCACGCGGTGAGCCCGGCCGGGGTGCTGTCCGCCTACCGCGACAACGCCGCGGTGATCGAGGGCTCGAGCGGCGTGCGCTATTTCCCCGACCCCGACACGGGCATCTACCGCGGCAGCGCCGAGCCGATCGACATCCTCATCAAGGTCGAGACGCACAATCACCCGACCGCCATCTCGCCGTTTCCGGGAGCCGCAACCGGCGCGGGCGGCGAGATCCGCGACGAGGGGGCGACCGGGCGCGGTGCCAAGCCCAAGGCGGGGCTCACCGGCTTCTCGGTGTCGAACCTGCGCATTCCCGGCTACGAGCGGCCGTGGGAGCGCGCCTTCGGTGCGCCGGCGCGCATCGCCTCGCCGCTCGCGATCATGCTCGAGGGCCCGATCGGGGCGGCCTCCTTCAACAACGAGTTCGGCCGGCCGGCGGTGGGCGGTTATTTCCGCACCCTCGAGCTCGAGGTGCCCGGAGATGCGGCCGGGCGCGCGCGTGGCTACCACAAGCCGATCATGGTCGCCGGGGGCTTAGGGAACATCCGCCGGCCGCACGTCGAGAAGGCGGCCGTCCCGGTGGGCGCACGGCTCGTGGTGCTCGGGGGGCCCGCGATGCTCATCGGGCTCGGCGGCGGGGCCGCCTCCTCGCTCGGCAGCGGCAGCTCGAGCGCCGATCTCGATTTCGCCTCGGTGCAGCGCGGCAACCCCGAGATGCAGCGCCGTGCCCAGGAGGTCATCGATCACTGCTGGTCGCTCGGGGAGCGCAACCCCGTGCTGCTCATCCACGACGTCGGCGCCGGCGGCCTCTCCAACGCGGTGCCCGAGTCGGTCGCGCACGACGGACACGGCGCGCGCATCGACCTGCGCAGCGTGCCGAGCGCCGAGCCCGGCATGTCGCCGATGGAGCTGTGGTGCAACGAGGCGCAGGAGCGCTACGTGCTGATCGTCGCCGCGGACTCGCTCGAGCGCTTCGGCGCGATCGCCGCGCGCGAGCGCTGCCCCTACGCGGTCATCGGCGAGATCGACGCCAGCGGGCGGCTCCGGGTGAGCGATCCCTTGTTCCACAACTCCCCGGTCGACATGCCGCTCGAGATCCTGCTCGGCAAGACGCCGCGCCTCACCCGGGACGTCGCGAGCCTGGCCCCGCCCACGCGGCCGTTCGCGAGCGCCGGCATCGATCTCACCGAAGCGCTGTACCGCGTGTTGCGGCTGCCGGCGGTCGCGGACAAGACCTTCCTCATCACCATCGGCGACCGCACCGTCGGCGGCCTCGTCAGCCGCGATCAGCTGGTCGGCCGCTGGCAGGTGCCGGTGAGCGATGTGGGCGTGACGCTCGCCGACTACCAGGGAGTTGCGGGAGAGGCGCTCGCCATGGGCGAGCGGACCCCGGTGGCGCTGCTCGATGCGCCGGCCTCGGGCCGGCTCGCGGTCGCCGAGGCCCTCACCAACATCCTCGCCGCCGATATCGGTTCGCTCCGGGAAATCCGCCTGTCCGCCAACTGGATGGCCGCGAGCGGCGAGCCGGGCGAGGACGCCGCGCTCTATGCCACGGTCGAGGCGGTCGGCAGGGAGCTGTGTCCGGCCCTCGGTATCGCCATCCCGGTCGGCAAGGACTCACTCTCCATGCAGACCCGCTGGCGCGACGGCGGCGCCGACAAGAGCGTCGTGGCGCCGGTGTCGCTGATCGTCTCGGCGTTCGCGCCGGTCGCGGATGTGCGCGCCACGCTCACCCCGGCGCTCGACCTCGAGAGCGGCGCAAGCGCGCTCTGGCTCATCGATCTCGCCGCGGGCCGTAACCGCCTCGGCGCCTCGGCGCTCGCGCAGGTGTACGGCGAGCTCGGCGAGCAGCCGGCCGATCTCGACGATCCGGGCCGGCTGATCGCGCTCGCCGCCGCGCTCAGGGAACTGCGCGCGGCGCAGCTGCTGCACGCCTACCACGACCGCTCCGACGGCGGCCTCGTCGTGACGCTGCTCGAGATGGCCTTCGCCGGTCATTGCGGGCTCGACATCGAGCTGCCCGAGGCGCGTGGGCCTGCGGCGGCGCAGCTCTTCAGCGAGGAGCCGGGAGTGGTCGTGCAGGTACTCGCGGCGGATGAGGCGCGCTTCAGCGAAATCCTGGCGCGCCACGGGCTCGCCGCCGCGGCGCTCAGGCTCGGTACGCCGCGGCCGGAGCTGCGGGTGCGGCTGCGGGTCGGGCCGGCGCAGATCGAGGAGGCGTGGGAGGATCTGAGGCGCGCGTGGTCGGAGACCTCGTGGCGCATGCGCGCGCTGCGCGACGATCCGCAGTGCGCCGACGAGGAATTCGCCGCGCAGTGCGACCCGCGCGAGCGCGGCCTCGCGCTCGAGCTCGCCTTCGATGCGGGTGAGGACGTCGCCGCCCCGTACGTGGCGCGCGGCGTGCGGCCCAGGGTGGCGATCCTGCGCGAGCAGGGCGTCAACAGCCAGATCGAGACCGCCGCGGTGTTCGCCCAGGCGGGATTCGAGCCGCACGACGTGCACATGACCGACCTGCTCGCCGGGCGGCGGCGGCTCGATGAGTTCAAGGGGCTCGTGGCCTGCGGCGGGTTCAGCTACGGCGATGTGCTCGGCGCCGGCGAGGGCTGGGCCAAGTCGATCCTGTTCCACGGCGCGGTGCGCGCCGAGTTCGAGCGCTTCTTCGCGCGTTCCGACAGCTTCGCGCTCGGCATCTGCAACGGCTGCCAGATGTTCGCGGCGCTGAAGAGCCTGATTCCCGGCACCGCCCACTGGCCGCGCTTCGTGCAGAACCGCAGCGAGCAGTACGAAGCGCGCTTCCCGCTGGTCGAGGTGCTGCGCTCGCCCTCGGTGCTGCTCGAAGGGATGGCGGGGTCGCTGCTGCCGATCGCGGTGTCGCACGGCGAGGGGCGCGCGGAGTTTGCCTCGGCGGAGGCCGCCGCGGCCTGTGCGGCGAGCGGACTCGTGGGCTATCGCTACGTCCGGCACGACCGCAGCGTCGCGAGCACCTATCCCGCCAACCCGAGCGGCAGTCCCTTCGGCATCGCGGCACTCAGCAACGCCGACGGACGCGTGACCATCACCATGCCGCACCCGGAGCGCTCGTTCCGCTACCTGCAGAATTCCTGGCGGCCGCGCGATGCCGCAGGCTACAGCGGCTGGATGCGCCTGTTCCGCAACGCAAGGCGTTTCGTGGGTTGATCGGGCCAAAGCGCGCCTGACGGCGCTGTTGCGCGACTTTGGCCGGCCGCGCCGCCACGCATCAGCCCGCCGCGAGCGGTGTGACCTTGTGGGTGCCGGTCTCCTCGAGGAAGAAGCGCCGCACCATGATCGCCTGCTGCAGGCGGCCCTTGCGCACGTAGGCCTCGTAGAGCAGGTCCTTCATCACCTCGAGCATGATCCCCGCCTGGTAGCCGTCGAGCAGCGGCACGGCGGCGCGTGCGTCGAGCTCGGCGCCGAACAGCACGTTGCGCATGCAGGTGAAGAGCTCGGGGGCGATGTCGGTGAGCTCGCGCAGGCCGTTGAGCTCATCGAACAGCCGCAGCTTCCCCGCTTCGCCGAGGTCGGCGAACATCGCCTGCGCGGTGCGCCGGCACATGGAGGCGAAGGCGTTGAAGGCATCGTGCGTGAAGCACACCAGCGCCTCGCGGAACAGCGCCTCGACCGCCTCGGGGATGTAGGTGAAGCTGAACTTCTCACGCGCCCGCTCGACCTCGGTGAACTGCGGCGACAGCTCGATGCGCGCCGCGCCGTACACCCGCACCGTGAAGCGCAGGAACACCGGCGCATGGCAGGCGTCGCACAGGTACACGACTCCGGCCTGGCTGGGGCGGTAGAGCTGCAGGTCCTCGAAGCGCGGCACCGCGCACGGCGTGATGTGCGCGACCGTCTGGCAATGCGGGCAGGTCACCACCAGGTTCTGTTCCCGGTCGTGATGCAGGCGGCTCGCCGTGTCGATATAGAGGGACATAGCCTTCATCGGGCGCTGCGCGGACTGTTGTAATCCGTCCGTCGCGAGGCGCAGCCCATGGTAACCGATTCTCCGCGCCGGCCGGGCGCGGCGCGCGTTATGTCACAGGGTGAGCGGCGCGTGCGAAGGCGAGGATGCGGTCGGCGAGCGCCGCGTACTCGCCGCTGAAGTGGTGGCCCTCGCCGACTTGCGCGCGCGTCACGGCGCCGCCCGCCGGCAGCCCCGGGCAGATCGAGTCCGCTTCGCCCGCACCGTAGATGCACAGCACCGGCAGCGGGGCGAGCGCGGCGACCTCCGGAACGGTGCGCGGACCGCCGTCGCCGCCGCCCACCCAGTCGGCGACGCTCACCTCGAAGGAAGCGTTGGCATCGATGCCGAGGAGGCTGACGCTCACGACGCGCGCGCGCAGGTCCGCCGGCAGGCGGTTGACCACGAACGGCAGCACGTCGGCGCCGAAGGAGTAGCCGACCAGCAGCACGCGCTGCTTGTGCCAGGTCTCCAGATAGTGGCGCATGAGGCGCGCCACGTCGCGCGCGGTCTCCTCGGGCGTGCGCTCGGACCAGAAATACTTGAGCGAGTTGAGTGCGACCGTCGGCACGCCGCCTTGCGCCAGGCGCGCCGCGAGCTCCTGGTCGAGCCCGGCCCAGCCGCCATCGCCGGTGAGGAGCAGCGCGAGCTCGGGCGCGGAGCCGCCGGCGGGCACCTCGTTCACCGGCAGATCGCCGATCTCGGGCGCACGCGGCGCGGCGGCGGCCGGCGCGGTGAGCTTGAGGTAGGCGGCGCGGAACTGCGGCATCCAGTTGCGCTCCACCGAGAAACCGTGGCCGACCAGCGGCAGCCGCACGATCGCGCCGTTGGCGACCTGCGCGGCGAAGCCGGCCGCGGTCGCGGCGCTGCACACCTGGTCCTTGTCGCCCTGCAACGCGATCCACGGCTGCCTTAAGTTTGCGGCGGGCGCGAACACCAGCTCGTGCTGAGTGTTGGCCGTGTAGCGCACCCCGGCTCCCGGACACAGCTGCGCGCCGGCGAAATCCTGGTCCGGGCAGAAGCCGAGGCTCAGCGCGCCGGCGAAGGTGCCGGGCGGGGACTGCACCAGCGTGGCGTACACGACCGTGGCGCCGGAGGAATAGCCGACCAGCACCGGCACGTGGTACGCGCGCATGCCGATTTCCTTCTGCACCTGGTGGCTGAGCGCCTCGAAGTCCGCCGCGATCATCTGGCAGGGCGCGTGCGGTGCGTGCGCCGCGGCGCCGAGGCTCGCGAGGTAGTGGCGGATGTCGGCACCGATCACCACCGCGCCGCTGTCGCGCAGGGCGCGCGCCATGTTGATGACGCCGAGCTCCCAGCCGCCGTCGCCGGAGAGAAAGATCGCGACGCTCCTGGGCTCCCCCGGCGGGATGTACACGCTCACCGTGCCGAAGCGCCCGGCGTGCACGTGCGCATCGGCGCCGTCGGCGGGCGGGGTGCCCGCGGGGGTGCCGGCGGGCGCCGGCGTCAGCGGCGCGAGCAGCGCCACCGTCAGCCACAGGGACTTGAGGCTCATCGCGCGAACAGCTCCTTCACACCACCGGCAATCAGCGTCGAGACGTCGATCAGCACGCGCGGCAGCGCGATGCCGCCGCGCGCCACCAGGTAGCGCGGCTCCCAGGCCGGATCGAACTTGGCCTTGTAGCGGCGCAGCCCCTCGAAATTATAGAAATGCTCGCCGTGGCGGAAGATGAAGTTGCCGACACGGTGCCAGGCGGGCGCGAGCGGATGGGTCTCGAGTCCCGAGAGCGGCGCCATGCCGAGGTTGAAGCTGCGGTAGCCGGCGCTCCGGCCCCAGAGCATCAGCTCGATGAAGAGGTAATCCATGGTGCCGCGCGGTGCCTCGGGACCGAAGCGCATCAGGTCCACCGAGAGCTCGGCACGGGTGGCGGTGGTCCAGAGATTGGCGAAGCCGGCCAGTGCGCCTTCGGCGCGCACCACCGCGAGCGGGAACTGCCGCAGGTACTGCGGCGAGTACGCGCCCACCGAGAAGCGCTTCTCGCCGGTCGATTTGGCCTGCAGCCAGGCGTCCGAGACCCGTTTGAGCTCGGGCAGGAGCGCTTCCACACCCGCGGGCGGCACCACCTCGAAGCTCGCCCCGTCGCGCTGCGCGCGCCGGTGCGCCTGGCGCAGATCCGCGCGCGCTGCGCCCTCGAGCGAGAAGCCCTCGAGCGGCACGCGCGCTTCCTCGCCGATCTTGAGCGCCGCGAGACCCAGGTCGACGTACAGCGCCAGGCGGTCGGCGCCCACCTGATAGAACACCGTGTCGCCGCCGTGATGATCGGACATCTCGCGCAGCCGCCACACGAGCTCCTCGGCCCCCTCGCGCGCGCCCACCGGGTCGCCGAGCGCGACCCAGCTGCGGCCGGCGATCTGGTACATGAGGAAGGTGCTGCCGGCGTCGCTGAACAGCAGCCGCTTGTCGCCGCTGAGGGCGGCGTTGGCCAGGGTGCTGTCGCAACGCGCGATGAGCGCGCGCGCGCGCTCGAGCTCGTCCGCCCCCGCGACCGCGGGCTCGGGGCGCGCCGGGCGCAGCATGTTGAGCAGCACGTAAGCGATGCCGAGCACCACGATCGAGAGCGAGGCACGCAGCACGCGCGGCGCGTTGGCATCGAGCGCGAAGGTCCACCACAGCTCGTGGCTGTACTCGACGCGGCGGTTGGAGACCATGCCGAGCCACAGCGCCAGCGCCACCACGCCGGCGATGCTCGCGATCCATACCGGCGTGAAGCGCTCGGAGAGGATCGCGGTCGGGCGGTAGAAGGCGCGCCGGCCGAGCGCCAGGACGCCGAGTACCAGCGCGAGCAGCGTCGCCTCCTCGAAGTCGAGGCCCTTGAGGAGCGAGGCAAGGATGCCCGCCACCAGCAGCCACACCGTGATGTGGTAGGCGCCCTGGACGCGGCGGAACAGGGCGCGCGACAGCACCAGCAGGCCTAAGCCGATCAGGCTGCCGGCGAGGTGCGAGACTTCGAGGACCGCGAGCGGCAGGAAGCGGTCGAGAAAGGCGAGCCGCTCCTCGACCGCGGGCGTGGCCCCGGAGAACAGCAGCAGCGCTCCGGCGAGGAAGGTGAGGGCACCGGCGATCTGCGGCACCACCGGCGCGATGTACACCGAGGCGAGCTCCTGGGCCCGCATCATGCGGCTGCGCTGGAGGGCAAGCTCCTTGGTGCCGAACAGCAGCGTACCGAACACCAGCGGCACCAGGTAATAGACGCCGCGGTAGGCGAGCAGCGAGCCGAGCAGGGCATCCGCCGGCACGCCCGGTATGGTGAGCAGCATCACCGCCTCGAACACGCCGACCCCGCCCGGCACGTGGCTCACGATCCCCGCGATGACCGCGAGCGCGTAGGTGCCGAGCAACGGCACGAAGCCGATGTGGGCGTCGCTCGGCAGCAGCGACCAGAGCACCGCCGCCGACAGCGACAGGTCCGCCACCGAGAGCGCCAGTTGCGCCAGTCCGATCGCCGGCCCCGGCGCGCGCAGCGCCCAGCCGCGCAGCTCGAG
>Ga0335073_10009770_pt1 | contig 13463 bp, 17 predicted proteins | sample Lox_Sample_22_FD_207093 | JGI IMG/M metagenome (GOLD analysis project Ga0335073, IMG submission 207093) | Soil microbial communities from Loxahatchee National Wildlife Refuge, Florida, United States - Lox_Sample_2.2 | ecosystem: Environmental > Terrestrial > Soil > Wetlands | place: USA...
ATCGTCTAAATTGTTTCCTCTCTCAACGCAGCAAGGGTCAATATCGTTCAAGTGCGATACCTTGGCTTCAATGCTTCTCTTCTCCGACGTTCAAAAATCCCTCGAAAAGCTGACCTCTTAACCCATTGAAATTAGGAGTGAGATCTGCCCCAGTCCAAGTGTTCAATATTCATCTGATTATCGAAGGCGTCCCATCCGAAGCCATTGAGGTCGTTCATCACACATTGGGCAAGCCTGTTCCTGCTAACCTTGCTGAAGTCGTCTTGTTCGGAATAGACTCCAATGTCAAAGGCGTAACGTAACCGTTGAAAGTCGAGCCCGGAAATTCATCGGCACGGTGCCCACGAAGCCGAATTGCGGCGAGTCGGGAAGTGCGGGGCAGTGTCATATGACCAAGTTCGACTAGGGGATCGCCATGCCTGCTGGACAAACGGGTGAATACTCAGTTGGTTCTTTGGTTCGCGTTCGCGAGCGCGATTGGGTAGTCCTGCCTTCAGACGACGAGGACATCCTTTGCCTTCGCCCACTGAGCGGCAGCGAATCTGAAATCTGCGGCATTCACCGCTCAATCGAAGGCAGGAACGTTGACCCTACCGAGTTCGCACCACCACAGCCTGAAAAAGCCGGAGATTTCATCGCTGGCAAGCTGCTACGCAATGCCGCCCGACTTGGGTTGCGGAACGGCGCAGGCCCGTTCCGCAGCATCGGTCGTCTGTCTGTTCGTCCACGTCCCTACCAGTTCGTGCCCCTCATCATGGCGCTCAAGCTCGACCCGGTGCGGATGCTCGTAGCGGACGACGTTGGCGTTGGCAAGACGATAGAAGCTGGGCTCATCGCACGAGAAATGCTCGACCGAGGCGACGCTCGTCGCCTGTGCGTGGTCTGCCCACCTCACCTGTGCGATCAGTGGCAAACCGAGCTTGAGACCAAGTTCCACGTACACGCCAAGGTGGTTCGGACGAGTACGTGGGCGCGGCTGGAGCGCGATCTTCCCCGCCGTGATCTGAATGTCTTCGAGCACTACCCGCACCTCATCGTAAGCGTTGATTTCGTCAAGCGAGATTCCCGTCGTGGTCTTTTTATTGGGCACTGCCCCGACCTAGTGATCGTGGATGAAGCTCACACTGCAACGGAGCCCGGTGGCATAGGTTCTCGTGAGCAGCAGCAACGGCATGAGCTTGTTCGAGAAGTTGCTAGAGATCGAGCACGACACCTTCTCCTTCTCACCGCGACACCCCATAGCGGGATCGAAGGTAGCCTTGATCCTTCGCGTTCGAAGCTGGGCAAATACCTCCGTCAAAAAACTCTATGGGGTCTCAACAACAACCTTACTTCGGATGACGGCGAAAAGCTGATTAGGGCACTCGTTGACATTTTGAAAGGCAGCTATGTAACCGTCGTGCCCACCGAGCAGGGGCATGACGGGATTCAACTCCAAGCAGGCGCATTGCAGTGGAAACTCGGGGACGGAACACCACCGCCTTCCGATCCTGTGCGCAGCAAGAGGATGATCTCTGAGCGGCTTCGCCAAGCCGAGCGCCAAGCAAACCAGTTTTTCGCTCAACTGTATAAGGAAACGGCGCGACGGCTAGTCGGGGTCGAGGGAGGAGCCCACACCGGGCAAATTCCAGCGCAGTTGCGCCAAGACCGTGAGACACGCTTCGGTCGCGGCGATTTGGCAGCTCTCTTCTGCTCACCAACGATGGAACTGGGTGTTGATATTCGCGACCTGAATGTTGTGCATCTTCGTAACATCCCACCCACACCAGCGAACTACGCGCAGCGCAGTGGTCGCGCTGGTCGTGGCGGTCAACCTGCTCTGGTGATGGGCTTTTGTAGCGAGGGAAGCCAGCATGACCAGTATTTCTTCCGAAAACCCGATTTGATGGTGGCAGGAGCGGTCGCACCCGCCCGGCTCGAATTGGGGAACAAGGAACTGGTCGAAGCACACATCCATTCGGTGTGGCTGGCAGCGACAGGTTGTTCCTTGGGACGCGACATGACAAAGGTGCTGGATTTGGAGCAAGCGGGTTTTCCCTTGCAGGCGGACATCCAGCACAGGATCGAGCTTTCGGAATCGACGCTTACAAGAACACTCGCAGAAAGTAAGCGCATCGTGGATGCGTGCGGAGAAGACCTCGTCCGAGCGCCTTGGTATCGAGATGAGTGGTTGAGAGAAACACTGTTGAACGCGCCGAGAGCTTTTAGCAATGCTTTCGACCGTTGGCGGGAGCTTTATACGGCTGCTGTTCGACAGCGAGACGAGAATCAAGCCGTCTCCAATCGTCCGACCGCAAGCAAGGACGACCGACGAGCAGCGGACCGCCGGATTGAGGAGGCAAAGCGGGAAATCGACCTGCTACTCAACCGAAGCGAAGAATCGGTGGAATCAGATTTCTATCCCTATCGTTATCTTGCCAGCGAAGGATTCCTGCCCGGCTATAACTTCCCGCGCCTGCCACTCAGGGCATTGGTGCCTTCGGGCAAAGATGTGCATGTGATTGACCGTCCCCGCTTCCTCGGTTTGGGAGAGTTCGGGCCGCGAAATGTGATTTATCACGAGGGCAGGAAATACCGCATGGCGAGGTGTGTGCTTCCTCCGGGAGGAGTCGAGAGCCGTATGGTGGAAGCTAAGTTCTGCGGAGCCTGCGGCTATTTCCATGATCGGGAAAACGCAAAAGCCGACCGTTGCGACCACTGCGGAACCTTGTTGGATGGAGCCCACAGTCAGTACATGCGGACGCTGTTTGAAATGACGACCGTCCGTGGCTTTAGAGTTGAGCGCATCACCTGTGACGAAGAAGAACGACTCCGTGAGGGCTTCGAGATCGAAACCAAATACAGATTCGCTCCGTCACCGGACGGCAGAGCACTTCAGCAGCGGGCTGTTGCCCAAGATGCAGAAGCGCATGACCTTCTCCAACTGACGTTCGCGCCTCAAGCCGACCTCTGGCGCGTCAATCAGCGGTGGCGGCGTTCAGATCGTGGCGGCTTCACTTTGGATATGAAGACCGGATACTGGGCTCGACGCCCTGACGATGATGATCGAGCACCTGATGCGACAGGAAATGACCTGCTGACTGGTGTTCGCCCTTACGTGCGTGACACGAGGAATCTGCTTCTGGCTGGTCCTGTAGGCGATGACCTGAAGACCACAGATCGCTTCCTACTAACGCTTGGTTACGCATTGCAGCGAGGCATGCAACTGCTCTTTCAGGTGGAGCAGCAGGAAATCGCGATGGAACTGATTGGCGAAGGCGAAAATCGGAGACTGCTCTACTGGGAAGCTGCGGAAGGGGGGAACGGCATTTGGCAGCGCCTTATCGAGTATCCAGACGCCCTTGGGAAGGTTGCGGAGAAAGCCCTCGAAGCGTGCCATTTCGACCCAAGCACGGGAGAAGAAGCTCCGGGCTGGTCGGAGAAATGCAGCCGGGCGTGCTATGACTGCTTGCTCAGCTATTCGAATCAGCCTGCCCATCCGCTGATTGACCGACATCTGATCCGCGACTTTCTGTTAAGGCTGATCAACTCAAAAACAATAAAGACGGCAGAACGAAGCCGCAAGGAGCAGTATGTTTGGCTCGAAGAGCGCCGAGATCAAAACTCTAGCTTGGAACGCGATGTTTTAAAGCTCTTGTTCGAGACGGATCGGAGGTTGCCAGATCGCGCTCAGTATCGACCCGAGCAAGAAGTCTATGCAGAGGCGGATTTCTATTACGAACGCAACGGGCTGCCGGGGGTATGCGTCTTTTGCGATGGGCCTGACCATGACCAGCCCGACAGAAGGGAATCCGACGAGCGTGAGCGGGGCAGATTAGCTGATCTTGGCTATCGAATCATGACGATCCGATACGATTCGCCTATTGAGGATCAATGCGCGACCAACGAGGATGTGCTAGGGAGTGGGATCAAATGAAACCATCATACGACACCGCTGGACTGATGAAACAGCTTCAACAGCAAGCGGACGTCTTGAAGGCGCTCTTGATCAGTCTACCTGACCACGATGCCATAACGGACGTGTTTGACTACATCGTTGGCGCACAGTACGGACTCGTGACTGCGATTGAAATCGGTTTTGTGGATAGACCCGGAACGTGGCACAGCACGTATCGTCCTCACTTACCTCAATATGTAGAACACATCGCGATTCAAGAGCGAGTGAACAATCTCTGGCTTGCGGGTTTCTACTTCAACTCTGGAATTCAGCGACTCGCCGCTTGCTTCGACCGCATTCCGAAATTGTTGAAGGCTAGAGGCAGGAATGCGTCTGCTAGGATGAAGAACGTTAACCCTAATAAATATGGTGATTGGAAAAAGGTCTACGAAGAAATTAACGCCTTCAAGCACGAAGTCACAGGAAGAGCTAAAGGTCGCTTGGTAAGTATGCCCCAAGCCGTGCAGGCACTCGAAGAAGTGTTGGCTCTCCTAAAATCCAATGAAGCAAGACTCATGGCAACGTACAAGTGAACGGGACTTCGATGCCCGGTGAACTCCGGCAGCCACGAGGCAAGCTCTGACAGCCGCCGCGATTCGGATTGCTGGTGGCACACGACGATGAACACTTCTGACCTCACGAGTCAATTTCATTTGGCGTGGGAAATAGGGACTCGGCTGCCCACCGAGGCTCCCTCTCAAGAGCTAGGCGTTTTCAGGGAAACTCTCTACCAGTTGGCGGGAGGAAAAGGTCAGCTTCATCTGTCCAGTCGTGCAACGACCTGTCCAGTATTCGCCTTCCAACATACGGGAGGCGATTACCAGCAGGATCAGTATGACCAAGGACTTCAGCAGGCACTTCACAAGCCACCTCAGCATCCGTTTCTCCCTTCTGGCACCATTAGCGGAAAATTGGTATGAAGCAAAACCGGAGGCGATCAAGCGCACAGAGCCTTACCGTGCTGGGAGCGGACAGCGCCGTACACAGTTCCGACCGACAGTTTCATCATTCCGGCAATCGTGCGCCATGAGTGCCCAGAAGCTCGGAGTGAGTTGATTCGAGCAACATCGACAACCTTCGTTGGACGCCCAAGGTGTTTCCCTTTGGCTCTGGCGTGCCGAAGGCCCGCGCGAACTCGCTCAACAATCAGATTGCGTTCCAGCTCGGCAACTGCACCAAGAACGGTAAACACCATTTTGCCGGTAGGTGTGCTCGTATCGACCTGTTCGGAGAGGGAAACAAATTGAACGCCGAGGGAGTTAAATGTTTCGAGAGCCCGGAGCAAGTGCGAAACGGATCGAGCAAACCGATCGAATCGCCACACGACGACCACATCGAATCGCCGCTCGTGAGCGTCCTGCATCATCCGGTTTAAGTTAGGCCGTGAGTCTTTCTTGCCAGAGTAGCCATTGTCGACGTAAGTGTCGTGAACCTCCCAACCGCGACGTTGGCAATACTCCTCCAGTTCCCGGGTCTGCATGGTCGGATCCTGGCCGGCGTTGATCGTGGAGACTCTGGCGTAGATTGCGGCGTGGACCTGGGTGGGAACAGCACCATCTTGTCGTACTATTCTTGCAGCCATTTCGACCTCCTGCGTAGGTCATTTGGTTAGGGGCGCGTCGGTGTTACCAGCACCGTCACGTCCCGCTTACTTCAGTTCCTTCGCTCTCTCCTTCAAATACATGTCTATCGCCCGACGGATCAATTCAGCCACAGGTGCGCCGGTCTTTTCGGACAGCGCCTGGAGCTTCTCGACCTGTTCTGGCTTAAGAAAAAGAGCCGTACGCTTCATGGTCATGTAATATCATTTAGGCATATATATGTCAATAGAGGATCATTTTGAGCGTCTGAGCATTTCCACGCGCTCAGGTGTAAGGGCCGAGACGGCATGCGCTGTAGCTAGCCCGCAGTGGTATTTCGAACAGGTTTTGGGGAGTCTCAGATTAAAGCCGGGACATCAATTTAGAAATGGTCATTCCAAAGGCGGTGGCAAGCAGTTCGAGATTGCGAATGCAGATTTCCTTGCGGCCATTTTCGAGGTCAGAGATAAAGCTTCGGTCCATACCAACATGTTCCGCCATATAGACCTGTGTCCACCCCTGTCGTTTGCGCAGAGTGCGTATCCTCTTGCCAAACTGAACGCAAATGTCGCTGGACACGCCTGTAATTATGGCTGTAGGCTTTAGACGATAAATCGGCTATAGCCGACATTAACCTCCAAGGCCAGGTGCAGGCCGCAATGGAGTTCTCCCACCAAGCGGTTTGGGCAAAGCTCAAAACTCCCACAGAGTTCATCGCATCACTGATTGCCCTATTTGGTTTGATCTACGGGATTGCCAGGGCGCTCGACGACGTGCTTACACATGTCCACATACGAGTAGCCCATAGCTGGTGGGCATATCAGGTTTGGCACTCTTGGTGGTGCGTTCTGGTGCCGATTCTCATGGTGACCGCAGGGCGACTCTACGCCAGACGAATCGTCGGTCACTTACTGTGGGCTGTCGGTGCGATCTGGCTACTAGTTCTCGCCTTCGTGGCAAGCATAGCGTTGTATGTCGGATTGCTAACGGCGCTGGCTGTTTCATTCGGATGGCTGGTTGGTACAACCCTGAGCGTGGCCGCAATTATTCCTTTAACTCTGGTCGTGCTCCTCGTGGGAAGCTTGGTTGATCGCGCTCGGAAGCAATCGCGACTATTTGACCGGCTAGTAACCGAAATTTGCTGGATGCCAGATAGAACGGCGAAGACTGAGTGATGCCAATGGCCCTGGAAGTCACAGTTCCTACGACGGGCACAATTCGCACCATTGACGTGCTCCGTAGTTTGGGTTTTCAAACTGATACCACGGTCATAACCGATGATGGGCCAGGGCTAAGCGCCAATTTCGGGGGGCTCAGGCTCGCGGCGGGTGCATATTGCAAGTTTCTGACAGAAATTGTGATGATCACGGGTGTGTTAGCGACATCGCGGAGCTGGGCGGCAATCCAAATTGAAATGCCGCGCTACGTCGAATCAGCGCACTTTGTCACAGCATGGATCGTTTGGCATCTCGACCAGCATTCAGAGTTCAGGAAAGTCCACAATCTACTTTGGGTCGAGGACGGCAGAAACCATCAAGGCCTGCTTCCATGGGTAAAGTCGACGGCGGAATGGGAGGCCTGTCCGAAATGCATAGTCGAGCGAGCGTGGTTGCGACTTGCATTAAACAAACTGGGAGAACACCTTGCCAGTCTGCCGGATGATGCTAAGGTAGCCTTCGCCTTTGATGGCTCAGTGTTCTCGATGCGGTGTGGCGGGGAGTTCATTGCGTTGGCCGGGCGGGGCGCACCCTGGACGGTGGGCTTCGGCGTTCGCGCTGGCTCCTTGCGACACCTGCCAAAACGCCTGAAGCACGAAAAAATCCAAATCTCAATTTGGGAGTCACACATCGAGTTCGGCAACCGGATTTACCCGGGCACCCTCGATGAGGTGGGGCCAGTTGATCCCGCGAAAGTACAATAATTGACCCGATCCGCTAAGTTTGTAGTTGGGGCAGAAGAGATGAGATTTGTCACAGCATGGTGGTGGCAAGTCGGGCGCCAGGGATTCTTCTCCTTGCCACTGGCGCACGGAAGCCAGGGTGGACTGCCCCCGCGGTCGAGTTCTCTAGGTAATGGTCGTCGTCAAAATTTAGACGCGGTGCATTGCCTTGCTTCGCTTGCCACTATGTTCTTCAATATGTTTCGTCTGGATATTTACGCCGGCACCTTGGGTGCAATCCACCCATCCTTCTTAGGTCTCGGGTGCATTCCCTTGCTTGGCTGAGTTGTACCAGGGTGGGATCGCCCAATTCGCGCTGGAGACGCCACATCTCACCCGGGTTTTCCTCGAACTTGCGAATGAGTTTCTGTAGCCACGTGTGACTAATACCGAGCTGACGGGCCCAGTCGCGACACGAGGGCTTGTTGGGATCGCGGCTTGTGTACCACCAGAATGCATATCGCCGAACCATTTCGGCTTCTTCCGCGCTTCGCCAAGGACGCGGACGATGCCACCGAGGACTGTTTACTGCCTTTACCAGATTTCTAATCGAAGATTCATAACTGGGCATCAGCCTTCCCTCCCTCTGCTTTAGCGGAGTTGCCAGCCTCATCCCCACCGGATCTAAAGGACTTAGCGTTTTGCGAGAGGATCTGTGGCAAATTATCAGCTCGATCTTTCGCGTTAACTCCCGTGTACTTCTCGAGGAGCTCTTCCGTGAGTACCGGGGGGATTGTTGTGTCGTACTTGTCGCACTCATCCCATATTCGCCGCACCCAAGCACCGAACATTTCGTCCTCGCGGCGCGGCGTTTCCTTCACGATCGCCGCAAAACGCTTCCTCTTCTTCAGGCCGGCCGCAGCGCACTTCTGCAGGACCTCCTGTGCTCCCGGTAATCCCTGCTTAACGAAAAGTTTCATCATTTTGAATTCTGCCGGATGCACCGGGCCGCGTTTGGCATCTTGCCTTATGCGCTCGATCTGGTCGTGCAATCCGGGAGTTACCATGACCTCGAGGCATTCGCGCATCGTCATCTCTCGGCCTTCGGCCTCTGCGCGTGCGCGAATCGCCACTGCTTTTTCCAGTGCCTTCTCCTTCGCCCTGTGGTAACGCTCTTTGAATTCCCATTCTTCCAGGCCGTCGAGATAGTGCTGCAGCAGCTGGTGCGAAGTGCCAAGCTCACGAGCCAACTCCCGCAATGACGGTCTCAGCGACTCCGGGGTCTGCTTCCATGCTATAAGGTGCTCGCGGTACTCCTGTGCGCGTGATTCCTGTTTTGATTTTCTTCCTCTCATATTTATTTCTCTCCTCGTCTAAAAATTAGATTTCTATTTACTTGGTGTGCGCATCTCCAATTGCGCCACGTCTTTTACTGTGTCCGACCTCTTGCCTCCCAACGCTTGAGCCAATCCAGGTATTCGTGCCCACACTTCGGCGGGTGGATCCTTTTCCTATCCCCGACGTCGTAGCATCCTGCGCACGCAGGGGAACCACAGGCCGCTAGGAGCACCTCCGGGTGCTGCATGCGAGGATCGGCCTTTCGAGTTAGCTGGGGTTGGTTTTGCACCCCAGCGCCCACGGCCACGACTGCCTGCTCTATTGGCTCCCGTCGACTCATGACCGTCATGGCCAACTTCAAGTAGCGTCCCATTCTCGTCCTCCCTCTCGCGACATAAGCGATACAAGCGACAAAACTCATCACGTTGCGTCTTTTAGCGCTTATGTCGCTTTTGTCGCACTTGGCACCATGGCATGCCACCTTTCCACCGGTCGGCCGTTGGTTTGTTCGTGTTCGCAACTGGCCATCCCGGTTTCGGACAAGGACCGCAGTGCAGCGTCGATCTCCGGTGCTCTGCCGTGGCGCCCGAACACGTCCCGTATTTCGGTGCGGGTAAGACCGTCCGTTTCCGTTCGCAGTTCCTTCAGAATTTGGTCGGCTACCGGATTCCCTAGGGCATCACCAAAGATGTAGCGGGCCGAGGCCTCTGCATACTCCCAAAGGGCTAACGCCGCCAGAAGATGCTCGGCACGAATCATGGGAGCACCGTCTAATAGCGCATACACCAACGAAAGGCGAAGGACTTGCGCCTCGGCCCGGCCCGTCACGCTGCCAAAGAGCCCGGGTTTGCCGTCCGAGAGCTCGGCGTAAACCTTGTGCCAGATCTCTCGCGCCTGGTCGTCTCTCTCCAATTGGCCCGCACTGCGGGCCACCTCCGCCATGCTGGACAACCGCCGAGATAACGGTCCAAAGTCGACCCCGCTTATACTTCCGCCCTCGGGCAGCAGCTTGCTGCGCTTGCAAGCAACCCACAGGAACCTGTTAGCGAATCCGTTGGCGGCTTCCGTCGAGTTCAGATAACGGAGGAGCTCATCGCGGGTAATGTGTCCGACGATCGATATGTGTGCACCAGTCGACTGCGCCGGGCTGTTTTTGGTTAGGACGCGTAAGTCACCTGTATCCCAGGCTTGACGAATGAGCGGGCTCAACGTAGAACCCTCGCGACCCATTACCTTCAAGGTCGACGCAAGTTCAGGTTCCACAACCAAGAGTCTTTTGTCCGACACACCGGGGTCTTCTATAACGGTTTGGTAATCGACAACACGGCCACGTTCTTTAACGGGCTGTTGCTTGTCGATCTGATTGCGTACACCCCAGATCAATCCTTCACCGCTGGAAAGCCCTGATTGGACCCTTCCCCGCACCCATTCTGGATCAACAGCTTGCAGTACTCGGCGGATATGCCCCCAGGAAGTCCCCTTCCTACCCTTGGCGGACACACCGACCAACGCCGCGAACAGATTCACACCGTGACGGTCGGCCTCCACGGCCGTGTACGGTCCGCGACCGACAAGATTTCCGAAGCCGACTAGCAGTTGAATTAACAACGCAGCCGGGTCGGCTTCAGTGTGAGGTTCAATTGCACGCACGATCTCGCCAGCGAGTCCGTGAAAAGCTTGTCTATCTAGTGACTCTGGCCAGCTGGGCTGGGGCGCCCAGATAGGGGCCCGAACGGTCTCTGGGCCCGGTATTGCAGGCTCAGGCCATTCCGTTTGTATGGAGTTAAAGATCGCTTCGCGCTCGCGGCTACGCAGCATAACGCCTCCATATCTGGAACACTTCGACCGGCGTCGAGTCCTCCTCCAGCCAGTTGCTCGCCTTCGTAAACATCAACCAATCGAACATTGCGGACAGGTGCGACTCCGCATGATAGAAGTGAGCTAGCGCATCCCACGCCGTCTCACATTCTGGGAATCTTGGGAGAACCTGGACCGCTCGCGATGCTGCCCTCGACAGACAGCGGTAACGGTCCGAGACAGAGCGGATCTGCCGATCGCGCCAGGCCTCGAACCGTTGGACCTTCAACTCCAACCGTTGGCGGCGCCTCACTGTGGCGCGGATTGCCGGTGTCGACGGAGAATCGCAGTGAAGCAGCCCGGCCTCCCGGGCAAGTGTGACAACGTTTGCCCGCCATTTGCACCGGTGACAAAAGGCCACCTCGTTGGTGAAGGCAACGGTGCCCCGCGAGTGTCCTTGGCAATGAATACAGTCGGCCCGGTTGACGCCGCGAACAACAAAGCCCGCCTTTTCCAACAGACCGAGCATCGAAAAGGACTGCGTGTTCATCGGCTCTCCTCCCGGGCGGGAACAGTGTTCCGCTGAATGAATTGGTGCACCGCGTCCGCAGGAATGCGGATGGCCCGACCACATTTCACAAAAGGCAGTTTTCGTCTTAACAGCCATGCACGGATTGTCGCCGGTCGTAGATTTAAGGCGTCCGCGACCTGTTGTACGTTGAGAAGTACGCTCTTCATCATCCTTTAGCTCCTGAATCGCACGACCTGAGTTCGTGTGCGACCAGTCACAAGGATCGATGTCCCCACTAATGGGCTGTCTAGATGGGGAAAAGGGGGAAGAAGCGGGGAAACGGGGGGAAATGAGGGGAAAACGCCGCTACCGCCGTTTTGCCTTTGCTTGCAGACGCCGGATGAACTCTGTTGGGTTAACGGTCAATAGAGCATCGAAACGGCTCTTTGCCGACACTGTTGTTCTTGCGTCATTGCGCTGATACCGCTGAAATTCTGTTGGTCCCTTGTAACCAGCAACTCTCCAGATATCACTCTTCGTTATGCGCTCGCCCGCTTCCTGGTTAACCCTGTCCAAAAAGGCTTCGATCTTCGCCAGGTGATCGTTGGCATTTTTTGTTGTTTGCTTTTGATGTTCGGGAGCTAACAGTTCGGCTAACCGAGGTAGGGCCTTTCCCAAGATCCGACCACGTGCGTTGCCTGCCACCATTATGGCAGCCAAAAGTTCCTGAAGAACCTTATTCCAATCCTGGTCGTTTGAGGGAGGCGGGTAGAAATTTGGGTTTCGCTCACACATGCAAGCGAGGTCGTTCAAGAGTCTCTGGGACCGGCGAATATATATCTTTTCTTCAGCCGACCCCCTAATCGACAGCCAAAACGAGGTGTCTTTCAGCCCCTGACGGATTAAGGGGTATGCAAGCTCTTGCGGTCGCGCAATTTCGCGCTCTGGTTCATTACTCAGCTTGGCCTTTCCCATTATCCTCCACCGTTCTTCAATTCTATCACTCGGGCTTGACAAATAAACCTAAACAGTTTAGGATACGGATATGAATCAGGCAGACCTCCAGAAATTCACAAGTTGGCTTGGCAAGCGAAGCTATGCTGCCCGTGTCGAGCGTCTGGGCATCGAGCGAATTCGCGTGATTGCGCGGGAAAACGGGAAAAAGGGGGGTAGGCCCCGGAAGAACGGAGCATCAAAGTGAGCGTATATAAGCGCGGGGATACATGGTGGTACAAATTTCGTTTCGCGGGGCAGCCGATCCGCGAGTCCTCAAAGAGCAACTCTAAAGTTGTCGCTCGTGAAGCAGAACGTGCTCGACGAAGGCAACTCGAGCAAGGCTTCAATCGCATCGATCGGCAAGCTCCCGCGCAGTTGTTTTCAGTCGCTGCGGATCATTGGCTCAGTACGAAGAAGGTTCACTTGTCTCCACGTAGCATTGCAATTGAGCAGGCGAATCTGAAGCACCTAAGCCCGTTTTTCGGCAAAATGCTGATTTGTGAGATCCGCGGTGAAGATGTTGCCCGTTACCAGGCGTCGCGCCAAGAAGACAACGCCGCATCCAAGACCATCAATTTGGAGGTCGGTACAATGAGGGCGATCCTGCGCAAGAACCGGCTCTGGTTTGCTATCCAGCCGGATGTGCGCATGCTTCGTGTGTCGGAAAACGTTGGCCGCGCAATAAGCCGAACTGAAGAGGCCGCGCTACTGTCTGCGTGTCAATCGAGCCGTTCGCGATCACTGCACACAGCGGTGGTGCTGGCCCTCAGCACTTGCATGCGCTACACAGAGCTTCGATTGTTAAGGTGGAGCCAGGTCGACTTCGGTGCACGCCAAATTATTGTAGGCGCTTCGAAAACAGAAGCCGGAACCGGTCGAGTACTATTCTTGAACGATCGCGCGCTTGCATTGCTGAAATTCTGGGCTGGTCTTTTCCCTGACCGCCAACCCAAACATTATGTGTTCCCGTACGAGAAGTACGGGCTAGCACAGCGGAAAGATCAACAGAAAGGGTCGACGCAGGCTCATGTGCACAGTACAGACCTTACGAAGCCGATAGGCCGCTGGAAAGAAGCGTGGGAAACGGCCAAGAAAACCGCCGGGGTAAGTTGCCGTTTTCACGACCTTCGACACACAGGATGCACGCGCATGTTGGAGGCGGGAATTCCGTTCTCGGTAGTGGCGTCGGTCATGGGATGGAGCGCAAGCACCACGGTGCGGATGTCACGGCGATACGGGCACATAGGGCAGGCTGCTCAGAGGCAAGCGATGGAGACTCTGTCGGGAGGCACTTTCAAAGTTGATGGGGCACAAAATTGGGCACAGTCTGAAAACGAAACGTCGAGTCCTCATCGTAACTGATTGAAAAGTGTGGCTCCCCGGGCTAGATTCGAACTAGCAACCCTTCGGTTAACAGCCGAATGC
>Ga0335073_10009771_pt1 | contig 13461 bp, 13 predicted proteins | sample Lox_Sample_22_FD_207093 | JGI IMG/M metagenome (GOLD analysis project Ga0335073, IMG submission 207093) | Soil microbial communities from Loxahatchee National Wildlife Refuge, Florida, United States - Lox_Sample_2.2 | ecosystem: Environmental > Terrestrial > Soil > Wetlands | place: USA...
CCACCCCCGCCCCCATCGACACCACCCCGGCCCCGATCGACACCACCCCGGCCCCCATCGACACCGCCCCCACGGACACGGGCTCGCTCGACACCGGCAGCATCGACAGCGGCTCGCTGGATAGCGGCTCCGACGACAGCAGCTCAGTCGACAGCGGCTCCCTCGACGACAGCAGCTCCCTCGACAGCGGCTCCCTCGACGCCGGGTCGTTCGACACGGGCGGTGGTGACGGTGGTGGTGACGGCGGCGACTGACTTAGCCACCAGACAGGGGATGGAGACAACGGCGCCGGGCCAACCGCCCGGCGCCGTTCGTCTGCGTGCGGGCGGTAGGCTCGGACAGCCGTGCCGTCCCCGACCCTGAGCATCGCCGGCGGAGCGCTCGAGTTTCTCGACATCCCGGGCGACCCTGACAGGCCCCCGCTCGTGTTGCTGCACGAGGGGCTTGGGTCGGTCGGGCTGTGGCGGGGATTTCCCGGGCGGCTGGCGGCTGCCACCGGCCGGCGAACGGTGGCGTTCTCGCGGTTCGGCCATGGCCAGTCGGACCCACCGCCCATGCCACGGACGCCCGCATTCATGCATGAGGAAGCGCGCGAGGTGCTGCCCGAGGTCCTGAAAACGCTCGCCCTCGAAGAGCAGCCCATCCTCGTAGGCCACAGCGACGGCGCCTCGATCGCGCTGATCTATGCCGCCGACCATCCGGTTCACGCGGTCGTGGCGATCGCGCCGCACGTGTTCGTCGAAGAGATCTGCCTGACCGAGATCCGCCGCGCGCGCGAGACCTACGAGACGAGCGATCTGCGCGAGCGGATGGCCCGCCACCACCGCGATCCGGACGCCGCGTTCTTCGGCTGGAACGACGTCTGGCTCCATCCGGACTTCCCCCGGTGGGACATCACCGACGTCCTGGAGCGGATCAAGTGTCCGCTGCTGCTGATGCAGGGCGAGCGCGACCAGTACGGGACGATGGCGCAACTCGACGCGATCGAGCAGCGCGCCGGAGGCCCGGTCCGCCGGGTTCATCTCGACTGCCAGCACTCCCCACCGACCGAGCTGCCCGACGAGACGGTCAACGCGATCGCCGGGTTCGTGGCGATGCTCGGCGCCGACCAGATCCGCCTCAAGGAGGAGCCCTACGACGGCCTGGGAGGACAACAGCTCGTCCCCGCCTACGTCGACGAGATCCGCGCGATGTATCCCGACTGGACGCCGGATGTCCCTCCCCGCCTGACCGCACACGACGTCGAGCCACCCAAAGGGCGCTGGCTGGTGGCATACCGCGGCGAGGAGCCGATCGGCTGTGCCGCGCTCAAGCGCCTCGACGAAAGCACCGCCGAGATCAAACGGGTGTATGTCGCGCCGACGGCACGCGGCGCGGGCGTCGCGCGCGCGCTGCTGACGAGACTCGAAGAAATCGCGCAAACCGTCGGCTACGAGCGAATCCGCATGGACACAGGGGCACGCCAACTGACATCGGTGGCGCTGTTCACCTCGATCGGCTACGAGCAGATACCCGACTACAACGGCAACCCGGTCGGCGCCTACTGGTTTGAGAAGCGGCTCGCGTGACCGACGAACCCGAACATCGCGTGACGATCAGGCTGGCCGGGCTGCGCGACGCCGAGGCGATAGCGCCGCTGCTCGGCCAGCTCGGCTACCCCACCACCGCGGACCAACTAGCCGAGCGGATCGAGCGGCTCGCGGATCGTCCGGACGGCGAGGTACTCGTTGCCGAGCTCGATGGCGAGGTCGTGGGCCTGGCCGCGTACCAGCTGATCGACGTGATCGAGCGCCCCGATCCGCAGTGCCGCATCACCGCCCTGGTGGTCGACGATCGTTACCGGCGACGCGGAGTCGCCTACGCGCTCCTCCATACGATCGAGGAGACGGCCCGCGACTTCGCGTGTTTCCGGCTCGAGGTGACGACCCGGGCGGACCGGGCCGACGCCCTGGCCTTCTACAGGGCCGCCGGATTCGACGAGCGACCCCACCGGCTGGTGAAACCACTTCCACACGAGGACGATCTCTGACTAAGATCAGAGAATGACCGGAGCGCTCGTCGATCAGGTCCGGAGCTTCAACCGGATCGTGACCCAGCGCGTTGGAGCGCTGGACGAGCACTATCTAAAGAGGAACCGGCCGCTCGGCCAGGACCGGGTGCTGTGGGAGATCGGGACGGAGGGGTGCGAGGTACGGGCCCTGCGGTCGCGGCTCGGCCTCGACGCCGGGCACCTGAGCCGCCTGCTGCGTGCGCTCGAGGACGACGGTCTGGTCCTCACACAGCCGAGCCCGGCCGACCGCCGGATCCGCCGAGCTAGCCTGACCCGAGCCGGCCGGCAGGAGCGAGCCGTCCTCGATCGACGCAGCGACGAGCTGGCGGAGTCGATCCTCGCCCCGCTCGACCTCGACCAACGGGACGAGCTCGTCACCGCGATGCGGACCGTCAGACGCCTCCTGACCACATCAACCCTCCAGATCCAAACCGTCGATCCAACACACGAGGACGCGAGACGGTGTCTCCGGGCTTACTTCGCCGAGCTCGACCGCCGCTCGGACTCCGGGTTCGACCCGGCCAAAGGGATCTCCGCCGAACCCGAAGAGGTCACCCCTCCCGCGGGGCGGTTTCTCGTGGCCTACCTCAATGGCGAGCCGGTGGGGTGCGGCGCGGTCAAGCACCACGCCGGCGCGCCGTCGGAGATCAAGCGGATGTGGGTGGCCGAATCGGCCCGCGGCCTGGGGATCGCCCGCCACATCCTGGCCGACCTCGAGACCGACGCCAAACGTGCGCGCGCCACCGCCACCCGCCTGGAGACCAACACGCACCTCGTCGAGGCCATCGCGATGTACCGCTCGGCCGGATACGTCGAGGTCCCGGCGTTCAACGACGAGCCGTTCGCGCATCACTGGTTCGAGAAGCAGCTGACAGTCACGGGCTGATCGTGGCAAGCTCGCAGCCGTGCGACTGACCTTCATCGGCTCGGGCGACGCGTTCGCCGGCGGAGGCCGTTTTCAAGCCTGCATGCTCCTCGAAGGCGGCGACGAGCCGATGCTGCTCGACTGCGGAGCAACCACGCTCGTCGCGCTCAAGCGCGCCGGGATCGACCCGGGGTCGATCGGGTACGTCGCGCTCAGTCACCTCCACGGCGATCACTTCGCCGGCCTCCCCTGGCTGATCCTCGACGGGCAGTTCTCCAAGCGGACCAAGCCCCTAGAGGTCGCCGGTCCGATCACCACGGGCGAGCGCGTAGAGCAGACGTTCGAGGCGCTCTACCCAGGGACGGCGGAAGTGGATCGCGCCTTTCCGACGACCTTCACCGATCTCTCCGAAGAGACGCCATCCCAGTTCGGCCCCGCGCGGATCACCGCGTTCGAGGTCGCCCATTCGAGCGGTGCGCCGTCGTACGCCCTGCGCGTCGAGTACGCCGACAAAGTGCTCGCCTACTCGGGCGACACGGAGTGGACGGACGCGCTGATCGACGTGACCAAGGACACCGACCTGTTCGTGTGCGAGTGCAACTTCTTCGAGAAGAAGGGCCCCGGGCACATGGACTACCGGACGCTCATTGCGAAGCGCTCCCAGCTCGGCTCCGACCGGATCGTGCTCACCCACATGAGCGAGGAGATGCTCGGCCACCTCGGCGAGGTGGAATTCGAGACGGCCTCCGATGGCGCGGTGATCGAGCTCTGACCGGCAGATCCGCGATCGCCCTCCTCGCACTTACTCTGAGCGGCGGGGCGGCCCACGGGCACGTGCTGCACGTCGGGCCGGGCGAGCAGTACAGCCGGCCCTGTCAGGCGATCGCCGCCGCAAAGCCCGGGGACGAGATCCAGATCGACGCCCGGGGCAACCCGTACCGCGGCGACGTGTGCGCGTGGTCGACAAACCGCCTCACGATCATCGGGGTAAACGGACGCGCGCACATCGAAGCGGCGGGTAAATCCAGCGAGGGCAAGGCGATCTGGGTGATCGCCGGCAACAACACGACGGTCGAGAACATCGAGTTCTCGGGCGCGCAGGTGCCCGATCAGAACGGCGCCGGCATCCGGCAGGAGGGCGCGAACCTACTCGTCGAGCATTGCTACTTCCACGACAACCAGGAGGGGATCCTCGCGGGCGACAACCCGGCGAGCAGCATCGTGATCGACTCGTCCGTGTTCGCCCGCAACGGCGCCGGCGACGGGTTCTCCCACAACCTCTACATCAACCACGTGCGCAGCTTCACGCTGCGCTACAGCTACTCGACCGACGCCCGGGTGGGGCACCTGGTCAAGTCGCGCGCCCTGCGCAACTACATCCTGTACGACCGGCTCACCGGTGAGCACGGCACCGACAGCTACGAACTCGACCTGCCGAACGGCGGCCTCAGCTACGTGATCGGAACGACCATCGAGCAGGGGACGCACACCCAGAACCCGAACATGCTCGCGTACGGCGAGGAGGGGAACCCGAACCCGGATTCGCATCTGTACGCCGTCAACGACACGTTCGTCAACAGCCTCCACCACGGTGATGCGATCTTCGTCGGGTCACAGGTCACGCAGCCGGTGTTCGCGGAGAACGACGTCAGCACCGGCAGCACGGCGTTTGTGTCGCAGCGCACCGCGCACACACCCCACGACTGCATCACCGCCCACCCAGAATTCGCCAGCCCCGCCCGCTACGACTACAGCCTCAAAGCGACCTCGTCTTGCCGGCGAATTGGAGTGCACCCCGGCAAGGCGCAAGGCTTCGCCCTGACACCCCGGTTTCAGTATGTGCCCACAGCCGACCACACAACACGCACGGACGCCGGGACCACACCCGGCGCGTTCGGCTAGCGGCCGGTCCAGTTGGGCGCGCGCTTCCCGAGGAACGCGCTCATTCCCTCCTGGGCATCGGCGGCGAGCGCGTTCTCGGTCATGACGGCCTTGGTCTGCCCGTACGCGTCGTGCTCGCTGCGGTCGATCTGGTCGTAGAACGCACGCTTGCCGACCGCGACCGTGTAGGCGCTCGACCGTGCGATCGCGTCCACCAACGCGGCCACCGCGTCGTCGAGCTCACCAGCAGGCACGACGCGATTCACGAGGCCCCAGTCGAGCGCCGTCGGAGCGTCAATCGTCTCTCCGGTCAGCAGCATCTGCAGCGCGCGCTTGCGTCCGACCGCGCGGGACACCGGGACCATGGGGGTCGAGCAGAACAGGCCGATCTTGACGCCCGGCGTGCCGAAGCGGGCGCCCTCCGCCGCCACCGCCAGATCGCACGCCGCCACAAGTTGACAACCGGCTGCGGTCGCGATCCCGTGTACCTTGGCGATCACGGGCTGCGGCAGCTCGTGAATCGTCTCCATCATCACCGTGCACGTGTCGAACAGGTGGGCGAAAAATGCCTCATCCCGGTCGATCATCTCCGATAGGTCGTGGCCGGCCGAGAACGCCGGACCGGCGCCCTCGATCACGATCGCACGCACGGAATCTCGGGCGGAAAGCTCGCGGAGCGCCGCGATGAGCTCCTCCATCAGCTCGAGCGACAGCGCGTTTCGCTTCTCGGGCCTGTTGAGCGTGATCCGCGCCGCGCCCGGGTCCGAGGCCACGAGCACGTTCCGGTATTCGATCCCGGGGGCCGAGCTCACACGCCCAGCGTACCGCCGCTCGATGGTTCGCGGGGCGCGACGGTGGGCATGATGACGGAAGTGAGCGTCAGCGATGCGCGGATCGAACGGCCGGGAGGGGTGCTTGGCCGCACCTCCTCGACGCGCCGACCAAGCGCTCGCCCTTGGCTGTCCGCACGACTGGGTTGGTGCGGCTTGGCCGGCATGCTCTCAACCGGGTTGGTGATCGCCGTCTCGGCCGGCAGGACGAGTTGGTTGCTTCCGACCTCGGCGCGACCGGTACCCGGCTCATTGGCCGGGCTGTTCGGGCGCTCGGGCGTCGATCTCGAACTCGGCGGTCTGATCGCCGTGCTGGTGCTGATGTTCATCTCGTACGTCGCGACGATCCGCGGGGCCGATCAGCTTTCGCCGCGAGCCGTCCTGATCGCGATCGCGGGCCTGAACGCCGTGCTCTTGCTGGCTCCGCCGCTGCTGTCCACCGACGTATTCAGCTACGTGGCCTACGGCCGCATCGGTGCGATGTACGGAGCCAACCCGTACCTGCACGGCCCCAACGCAATCGCGGTGGATCCTGCTTACACGTTCATCGCGGCCCGGTGGGTGGCGACCCCGACGGTCTATGGCCCGCTCTTCACCGCGGTGAGCTACGTGCTGGCGCCACTGAACGTCGGGCTGAACGTGCTCGCCTACAAGGTGATCGCCGCCGCCTCGAGCCTCGCGATCGTGCTCGTCGTGTGGAAGACCGCCCGCATGCGTGCCGTCAACCCGGTCAGAGCCGTGGTGCTCGTAGGCCTCAACCCGGTGATCCTCGTGTTCGGGGTCGGCGGCGGTCACAACGACCTGTTGATGCTCGCCCTGCTGCTCACCGGGGTGTATGTGCTGCTGCGAAACAACGGACAGGCGAGCGGGGCGCTGATTGTCGCGGCCACCGCGGTGAAGCTGACCGCCGGAATCCTGCTGCCGTTCGTGTTCGCCCACAACGCGAGAGGACGCGGCGGCCGCGGGCTTCGTGCTGTTCTCACGGGCGCCGGCGTTGCCGCTGTGCTCGGCGGCCTGCTCAGCTTCATCGTGTTCGGCAGCGGCCCGTTCCATCTCGCGAGCACGCTCGAGCAGGTTCAGCACGGAGGCGGTCTGAACAGCTTTTCCGGCTTGGTGCTGACGCTGCTCGGGCTCGGCCATCTCACCGGGCCCGTCGGGTTGGTGCTCCAGATCGCCTTCGCGATCTGCGTGGCCTGGCTCGTGATCCGGGTGTGGAGGGGCGACCTGGATTGGATAACCGGCGCCGGCTGGGCGACCGCCGCGCTGCTGGTCACGGCCGGCCTGCTTCTCCCCTGGTACGTGGGCTGGCTCGTGCCGTTCGCCGCGCTCAGCACCGACCGGCGGCTCGCCGCGACCGCGGTGCTGCTGACCGGCGTCGGGTTGACGACGCTGTAGGCGACCTCCGACCGCCGATGGAGCGTCCCGTCCATGCCGAGCGGGCCGCGCGCGCCTTTGCCGCCATGCAAGCGGGATTTCGGTCGCGCGACGGTCTGTATCGGCGCGACGGCCGACTCCACCTACCCGGTACCGCCGCACACCTCTGGCCGTTCTCCCGGGCTCTGGTCGCGACGCTCGATCTCGCCGGCATCGAAGATGGTCTGCCGGGCTTCAACGCCGAGGCCGAGATCAAGAACGGTCTCGCCGCGCTCGAGCACTACTGGGTAGCAAACGCAGACCCGCCCGCATACTCCTCCGACGTCCGTGGCACGCGCATCGGCGGGGATCGCTATTACGACGACAACGCATGGGTCGGACTCGCGCTCGTCCAGCTCGAGCGCATGCGCCCGCGACCGGGATCTCTTGAGCGCCCCGGGGAGCTGTTGGAGTTCGCACGCAGCGGTTGGGACCAGCGCGACGGCGGGGTGTTCTGGGTCGAACAGGGCCGCGGCATCGGCGCCAGGAACCACGACCGCAACACGGTCTCGAACGCGCCGAACGCGGAGCTCGGGTTCCACCTGTCCGAACTAAAGGGAGAAGCCGTCACGGAGCCAGGACGCGCAATGTACGACTGGGTGCTGAAGACGCTCGACGCGAGCCGCAGTACCGACTCACCCGGGACCGGCCTCTTCTGGGACAAGGTGCGAGGCGACGGCAGCATCGACGAGACGCTATGGACCTACAACCAGGGCTCGATGATCGGGGCCAACGTGTTGATGGCTCGCCTCGAGCAGCCGCCCCAAGACGTCGTGTACCTCGATCGCGCCGAGGCGATCGCGCGCAAGTCGTTAACCCACTTCTCTGAAGACGAATACATACGACAGCCCGCGGCATTCAACGCGATCTTCTTCCGCAATCTGCTGCTGCTTCACCATGCCACGCGCGACGCGACGCTCCGGACCGACATCATCGACACGATCCGCAACTACACCGACCATGCCTGGGATCGAACGCGCGACCGGCACGATCGGTTCCACCTGTCAAACGGTGGCGTGACACTCCTCAACCAGAGTGCGATCGTGCAGTTACTCGCGCTGCTCGCCTGGGATCCGAGCGCCTACGTGAAACTCACGTAAGGGTCACTCGCCGCGTCCCTGCTTTCGATACCGCGCCACCGCCAGCGGCGCGAAGATCGCCGTGATCGCGATGCTCCACACCACCGCCCCCCACACGTAATTGTGCGTGGGCAGTCCGAGCCACAGCGCGCGCATGGCGTTTCCGGTGATCGTGAATGGGTTGACGCGCGCGAAGTCCTGTAGGGCCGCGGGCATCGATGCCACCGGGACGAACAGCGAGGAGATGAAGGTGAGCGGAAAGATCGCGATGAACCCGACCGAGTTGGCCGTCTCCGGCGTCGAGGCGACGAGCCCGACGAACGCGAACACCCACGAGAACGCGTAGCCGAACATCAGCAGGATCACGATCCCGGCGACGACGTGAAACACGCTGGCGTTGAACGAGAAGCCGATGATCACGCCGGTGATGAGCAGGATCGCGATCGAAAGCGAATTGGTGACCACGTCGGACAATGTTCGCCCGCCCAGCACCGCCGCCCGGGCCATCGGCAGCGATCGGAAGCGGTCGATCAGCCCCTTGTGGACGTCCTCATTCAGCCCGAGGGCTGTGACGAATCCGCCGAACGCGATGTTCTGAACGATGATCCCGGGCACGAGGAACTGGACGTACGGTATGCCCGGCGTACTGATCGCGCCGCCGAACACGTAACGGAACAGCAGCAGGAACATGATCGGCTGAACCGTGAAGGCGAGCAGCAACTCGGGAGCGCGGGGCAGCCGGATCAGGTTGCGCTCGGCGATCACGAGCGTGTCCGACACGAGGCGCCTCACACCGCCACCTCCTCCTCCGACTCGGCCGAAAGAGCCTCCTCGGCGGCGTGACCGGTGAGCTTCAGGAACACGTCGTCGAGCGTCGGGCGCCGTAGCGCGAGGTCGTCGACCTCCACCCCGGCCTCGCTGAGCCGCCGCACGGCCTCGACGATCGTCCCGTGGCGCTGGCGGACGCCGATCGTCACGAGGATCCCGTCGCACGAGGGCGACTCGTCGGCGATAGGCAGCAACGCCTGCACGGCCGCCTCGGCGTCGGCCGGGTCCTCGAGGCGGACCTCGAGCCGCTCCCCGCCGACCTGGTCCTTGAGCTCGTCCGAGGTCCCCTCGGCGATCACCCGCCCGTGATCGATCACCGCGATCCGGTCGGCCAGCCGGTCGGCCTCCTCCAGGTACTGGGTGGTCAGCAGCACGGTCGAGCCTTCGGAGACCAGGTCCTCGATCACATCCCACATCCCGAGCCTCGAGCGGGGATCGAGGCCGGTGGTGGGCTCGTCGAGGAACAGCACGGGCGGCTTGGCGACGAGCGCCGCGGCAAGGTCGAGGCGGCGTCGCATCCCGCCCGAGTACGTTTTCACCGGGCGCTTCGCGGCATCGGTCAGGTCGAACCGGTCGAGCAGCTCGATGCCGCGGGCCTTGGCCTCGCCCCGGCTCATCCCGTAGAGCCGGCCGACCATCACGAGGTTCTCGAGCCCCGTCAGGTTCTCGTCGACGGCCGCGTACTGGCCGGCCAGCCCGATCCGCTCGCGCAATTCGTCCGCGTCGGCCACCACATCGAGGCCGAGCACCGAGGCCGTCCCGCCGTCGGCACGGAGCAACGTCGTCAGCACGCGCACGAACGTGGTCTTGCCGGCGCCGTTGGGCCCGAGCAGGCCGAGCACCGTCCCCGCGGTCACATCGAGGTCGACGCCGGCCAGGGCTTGCACGTCGCCGAACGACTTGACCAGACCGCGGACGGTGATCGCTGGGGCCTCAGATGTCATGACACGGACACTACGAGATTGGACGACCCCGCCCAGCGACGGCGGTTAGCATGGGCCTCCTCGTGAGCGAGGTTGAGGTTTCCCCCGAGCAGGGCGTCAATGGGCCGGAGCCGGGCGTGACGGCACATGCAGCTACAGACTCGCCGAAGCCGTCAGAGTCATCGGTCGCCGACGTCGTCGGCGCCACGATCGCCGCCCAGGGGGTCAAGGACGCGTTCGGAGTGCTCGGGAGCGGCAACCTCGTAGTGACCAACGCGATGGTCAGGCACGGTGCCGCGTTCCACCACGCCCGCCATGAGATGAGCGCGACCTGTATGGCCGACGGGTACGCGCGGGTCACCGGCCGTGTCGGCGTGGTCAGCGTCCACCAGGGCCCGGGGCTGACCAACACGATGACGGGGCTCGCCGAGGCCGCCAAGAGCCGGACGCCCGTGCTCGTACTCGCGGGCGAGACGCCCGCGGCGGCGCTGACCTCGAACTTCCGGATCGACCAGCACGACCTGGTCGAGTCGGTCGGGGCGATCGCGGACCGCGTCCACAGCGCCAGGACCGCCGCCGACGACGCCGCCCGGGCATATCAGCGGGCGATCACGGAGCGCCGCCCGGTCGTGCTGATGTTGCCGATCGACATCCAGCCGCAGCCCGCGGTCCAGACCGAGCCGTCCCATCCTCCGCTACCGCCGCTCAGACCCCCGGAGCCGGCACCTGAATCGGTCAAACAGGCCGTGGACCTGCTGACCAACGCACGAAGACCCGCCATCATCGCGGGCCGGGGCGCGGTGCTCGCGAACGCCGGCGCGGAACTGGAGCGTCTGGGAGAGATGACCGGCGCGGTGCTGGCAACCTCCGCTCCTGCCAACGGACTCTTCGCCGGCCTCCCGTACGCGCTCGGGATCTCCGGTGGCTTTGCCAGTCCATTCGCAACGAGAACCCTCCCCCAGGCCGACGTGGTGCTGGTGGCGGGCGCCTCGGTCAACCACTGGACGACCAAGCACGGCGCGATGATCGGCCCGGACGCCAAGGTCATCCAGATCGACGTCGACCCCCGCGCGATCGCGCGGAACCGCCCGGCCGACGTCGCCCTGATCGGGGATGTCGACGCCGCGGCGAAGGCGCTCACCGCCGCGCTCGGAACCCACCGCAACGAGGGCTTCCGGACACCCGAACTAGCCGCGCAAATCGCAAGCCACACCTGGCGCCACGACCCCTACGAGGACGCGTCCACCGAGGACACGATCGACCCCCGCACGGTGAGCATCGCGCTCAACGACCTGCTGCCCCACAACAAAGCGGTCGCGGTCGACTCGGGCCACTTCCTCGGCTACCCGTCGATGTTCCTGGACGTACCCGACGCGCGCTCGTGGCTGTTCCCGAACGGATTCCAGGCCGTCGGGCTCGGCCTCGGCAACGCGATCGGGGCCGCGATCGCCCGGCCGGAGCGGCCGACGGTCGCCGCGATCGGCGACGGCGGCGCGTTCATGGCGCTGGCCGAGCTGGAGACCGCAGCGCGGCTGAAGCTCACGCTGCTCGTGGTGATCTACGACGACGCGGCGTACGGCGCCGAGGTCCACCACTTCGCGCCGATGGGGCACGACGTCTCGCTCGTCCGCTTCCCGGATGCCGACCTCGCGGGGATCGCGCGCGCCGCCGGCGCGAAGGCCGCGACGGTCCGGCGCACCGAGGACCTGGATGTCGTCACCGAGTGGCTCGCCAACCCCCATGGCCCGCTCGTCTTAGATGTGAAGGTGAACCCGACGATCTGCGCGGAATGGCTTGAGGAGGCCTTCCGCGCCGGCTGAAAATAAGTGGTCGCTTTCCACACCACGCTCGCTGCGTCCTTCCCAGGCATCCGCCGGTGACCACTCTCGGTGTCGCCGTACTTACGAAAGACCACTAAGGAGACAACCATGTCCGCGACCCAGCCCGCGACCGCCCTGCTCGAAGCGATAACCAACGGCAGCGTCGAGATCGTCGACTGCACGCAGCCGCTCACCGAGTCGACGCCGGTGATCCAGCTTCCGCCGCCGTTCGCCAACACGCCCGGGCTGTCGCGCGAGGAGATCAGCCACTACGACGACCGCGGTCCCGCGTGGGCGTGGTACACGCTGACGATCGGCGAGCACGTCGGCACCCACCTCGACGCGCCGATCCACTGGGTGACCGGGAAGGACGGCGCCGACGTCGGGTCGCTGGGGCCGAACCAGCTGGTCGGGCCGGCGTGTGTCGTCGACAAGACGGCCGAGACCGAGGCCGACAACGGCTACCTGCTGAGCGTCGCCGACCTCGAGGCGTGGGAGGCCGAGAACGGCCGGGTCCCCGACGGTGCGTGGGTGCTGTTCCGCACCGGCTGGCAGTCGCGGGCGCAGGACCAGACCGCGTTCCTGAATGTCGGCGAGAACGGGCCGGAGACCCCAGGACCGGACGTCGAGGCCTCAAGATGGCTGGCGGAAGCCCGAAACATCCTCGGCTTCGGCACGGAGACTGTCGGGATCGACGCCGGCGCGGCCGGCGGATTCGACCCGCCGTTCCCGCTCCACAACTTCCTGCTCGGCGCCGGCCGGCTCGGGCTGACGCAGCTCGCGAACCTCGACAAGCTGCCGGTCACCGGCGCGCTGCTCGTGGTCTCGCCGCTGCGGCTCGTCGGCGGAACCGGCAGCCCCAGCCGCGTGTTCGCGTTCGTGCCTAAGGGGTAGCGGCACCCACCGCGCGCGCCCGCCCGACCGACGTCACTGCATCGAAGTGGCGCTGCGACGGCGCCGCCAACTCGGCGTACAGCGTCTCGAAGATGTCCGCCGCGCGCGAGCGGGGGCCCGACAGCGGCGCGAGCTCGTCGGGCAGCTCGGGGTCGAGCTGCGCGAACCCCCGGAACATGTGCATCAGGCGCGTCCGGACGAGGAAGGCGTCGCGGTCGGACACCACCGGAGCCTCCGGTGTCACGTATCGCTCGAACCCGGAGCAGAACGCGTCGTAGCGCTCGGCGAGCCCGCTCAGATCCCACGCACGAGCGACCAGAGCCGGCAAGCCCAATCCAGCGGACGATGTGCGCGCGACGAACACGGTCGCGAACTCGGCCACGCCGAGCTCGCCGACCAACTCGACCACCTCTGAGGAATGATCGTGGGGCGAGACCCAGACGCTGTCCTGCACCGATCCAAAGCCCAGGAAGCGCAGCCGGCGCCCGAGTCTGGTCCGCTCGAGCCGCCGCTCCTCGGGGATCTGATGCCAGAGGACGGTCCACGGGCCGGCGTCCGCGGGCAGCCGGCCGAGGGTGAAGATCCGTCCATCGCCCTCGATCAGCAGGCGCTCGCACCGCGGGGTCAGGCGGTAGTGGACCAACCGCCCGGAACGCACCCGCGCGATCAGCCCGCGCCGCACGAGCCGCGTCAGCGCGGCGCGGGCAGCGCCGTCGGAGAACCCGAACTCTCGCAGCAGCATCACCAGACCGCCCGACCACACCGTACGCCCGAACGGACGCACGTACGTCCCGAGCAGCGTGACGACCAGATCCTGAGGTTGGAGGGGCTCGCCGGCGGTCACGGGCGCGAGGTCACGGGCGCGAGGTCACGGGCGC
>Ga0335073_10009772_pt1 | contig 13460 bp, 13 predicted proteins | sample Lox_Sample_22_FD_207093 | JGI IMG/M metagenome (GOLD analysis project Ga0335073, IMG submission 207093) | Soil microbial communities from Loxahatchee National Wildlife Refuge, Florida, United States - Lox_Sample_2.2 | ecosystem: Environmental > Terrestrial > Soil > Wetlands | place: USA...
GTCGGCGACGAGACGCCGTGGCAGAACGCGATCCTCCTGACCTCGACCAAGACCGCCGATCAGCGCGAAAAGCTGGTCGAGGCCTTCCTCAGGGCCTATCGCAAGGGCGCGCGCGATTACTACGACGCCTTCTCCGCCGACAACGGCAAGCGCAAGGACGGACCGACCGCGCCCGCCATGCTCGCGATCCTCGCCAAGCACCTCAATCAGCCCGAGGACCAGCTTGCGCAAGGCATATCCTATGACGATCCCGACGCGCGGCTCGACGTGAAGGACGTGCTGCGCCAGGTCGACTGGTTCAAGCAGCACAACATGCTTCCCGCCGACGCGGACGGCGCGGCGATGATCGACAAACGCTATGTCATCCCGCTCGATGCCGGCGGGTGACGCGAGGCCGCCTTTGGCACGGCTTGCCGCCGCCGCGGCGATCCTGCTCGCGCTTTCGGCGCCGGGCCATGCGGCGGACCAGATCAAGCTCGGCTTCGTTTCCGGCCTGTCGGGTTCGGCCGGGATCGGCGGGCAGGAGGAAAAGCGCGGGCTCGACATGGCGCTGCGGCGTCTTGGCAACAAGCTCGGCGGGCTTCCGGTCACGGTCTATACCGAAGACGACAAAGGCGACCCCAACGTCGCCGTCCAGATCGCCTCCAAATTCGCCGACGAGGACAAGGTCGATATCGTCACCGGATTCCAGGGCTCGAACACCGCGATCCCGGCGGTGCCGCTTCTGCTCGAGGCCGGGATCTGGGTCGTGGGCTCGCTTGCCGGCCCGCAGGAATTCGCCGGCAAGGGATGCCGCGAAAACGCGTTCTGGACCGAGATCGAGAACGAGGATTGGGACGACGCGCTGGCGCTCTATCTCAACGACAAGGGCGTGAAGTCGGTCTATTTCATGGGCGCCGACTACCAGGCCGGGTGGGAGAAGATCGGCGGCGCGATGAAATTCTACAAGGGCAAGTCGTTCGGGCCCGTCTATACGCCCTGGCAGCAACAGATCGATCTCGCGCCCGAAATGTCGCAAATCCGCGCCGCCAATCCCGAGGCGGCGGTGGTGTTCTATCCCGGCGCGTCGTCCATCGCCTTCGTCAAGCAGTTCGCCGAGGCCGGCCTCAACGACAAGATCAAGCTCTATGCCGAGACCTCGCTGTCGAACGAGCTGAACTTCGCCGCCGAAGGCGATGCGGCCATCGGCATCACCGAGACTACCAACTGGTCTTACGATCTCGACAACCCGGCGAACAAGGAGTTCGTCGCGGCGTACGAAAAGGAATATGGCAAGCGCCCGACCTTCTTCACGGCGAGCCAGTACGACGCGATCAACCTGATCGACGCGGCCGTGAAGGCCGTCCACGGCAAGATCGAGGACAAGGACGCCTTCCGCGACGCGCTGCGCCACGTGTCCTTTTCCTCGATCCGCGGGCCCTTCAAGTTCGACACGAACCACTATCCGATCCAGAACATCTATCTGACCGAGGTGGTGAAAGGCACGGACGGGAAACTGCGCCTTGCGCTCAAAGGCACCGCTGTCGAAAACTGGCGCAACCCTTATCACGACCAGTGCCCGATGAAATGGTGAAAGCCGCGCGGACGTGAAGCCGAAGATCAGCCTCATCACCTTGGGCGTCGAGGATTTGGGCCGGGCGCTCGCTTTCTATCGCGACGGATTGGGGTTCGAGCCGCACAACGCCCGCGACGGCGATCCATGCATCATGTTCCGGCTGGAAGGAACCTGGCTCGCGCTTTACCCGCGCGCGAGCCTCGCGGAGGACGCAGCCATGTCGCCCGAGCGATCGGGCTTTCCCGGCTTCACCTTGGCGCACAATGTCAAAAGCAAAGAAGAGGCGGACACGGTCTTCGCCCAGGCGATCGCCGCCGGAGCGAGGCCGGTCAAGCCGCCCCAGAATGCCTTCTGGGGCGGCTATTCCGGCTATTTCGCCGATCCGGACGGCTTCCTGTGGGAAGTCGCGTTCAATCCTTTCACCGACCTGACGTGAACGCCGCCCGGCGGCGCCCTGGGTCCGGGGTCTCGAACGGCTGTCAGAGCTGACCGGGCGGCTTGTAGGCGCCGCGAAGCTGCATCGACTTCTGGCGGACCTTGCCAACTTCTTCCATCGTATAAAGGCGCGTCAGCACGATGTTCTGGATGCTGCCGGCCGAAAGCGCGACGCCGCACATCGCAGGCGCCATATCGGGATCGGGAACGTCGAAGATCAGCAATACGCCTGGACCGTTGGCGGCCCTTGCATACATGCCGACAAGCTTGCCGCCGGCGGCCGCAAGCAACTGCTCCACCGCGGCTTGCCGGTTCGTATTGGGATTTTCCCTCATCGCGTTCAAAGCGTGTGGCGTATACTCCGCCGTCATTGAGAACAGCATGTCTTGCCCCCTGTCATAGCCATTCTGAATTGAATTTTATTTTGATGGCCGGGTCGGCGCTTTTGCGTCACGCCCGGCATGGAAACGATTGTGCTCTCAAAGAATATTTGAAGCAACGAAATTCGCTCAAATAGAAGTGGCGAGCAATATTAGGTCGCACGCAACCTTGGATCGCCGAGAGGCCAAAGTTCGGACGAGGCGCTCTACTCGATCACGTCGTCCGCACGGACGAGGACGCTGGGCGGAATGACCACGCCGATCGCGTCGGCGGCTTTCTTGTTGATCACCAGCTCGAATGTGGTCGGCTGCTCGATGGGAAGGTCGCCCACGGAGACCCCGTGCATGAGCTTGACGACATAGCCCGCCAACTGCCCGTAGGTTGAATTGATATTTGGTCCGTACGACATCAATCCACCGGCATCGACATATTCACGCGCATCGAAGACGGCCGGCAGGCGATTTTTCCGGCATTGCTCGGCAATGAGCTTGAGGTAGGTCACGACCGTTGGATTTCGGAATGTCATGAGGCCGTCCACCTTGGCGGCCGATGCATGCGCGAACGCGGCGGTCAGGTCGCTCGCGGATTCCGCATTCAAAGAGACGAGGTCGACGTGAAGCTGAGAGGCCGCGGCAACCGCAACCTGCCAAGCGTGTTCCGCGCCATCCGGGCTCGGGAAATCATTCCGCAGCAGGACCCCGACGCGGCTAGCGGACGGAACGACCTCTTTGAGCAAAGCGAGACGCTTGGGATTCATATCCTCGGTCATCGTATAGATGCCGGTGACATTGCCGCCCGGACGTGCCAATGACCGGGCCAAGCCCGCCGCCACGGGTTCGTCGACCATCCGCCCGACGATCGGTATGGTCTTTGTCACACGGGCGGCGGCGGCGATCGAAGGCTGACTGGTCGCCACGATGACCTTGACGCCGCTGGCGACGAGGTCTGCCGCGAGACCTTGCAGCCGCGCCTCGTCTCCATCCGCATAACGTTCTTCGAGGACAAAGTCGGACCCTTCGATCACGCCCAGCGAACGCATTCCGTCGCGAAAGGCCTTCAGCTGTTTTGGCGTGTGCTGCCGGCCTTGGATTTTGAGCCAACCGATCCGGACCGGGGCCCCCGCATCGGCGGGCCAGGCCGCGCGGGGGATCGCGAGCAGCGCGAGTGCCATGCCGGCAAGGCTGCGGCGCGTGATGAGGAGCGGCGGCCCCGCCGCCGCGCTCCGTGTTGCGACCCGTCCGTTGCGGCAGCGTCGATGAGGCATCACTTCTGGACAGATCGCTCAGAACCCGAACAGCCGGGCCGGATTGTCCACGAGGATCTTCTTCCGCGTGGCTTCGTCAGGCGCATACTCGGCGACCCAGTTCAGGAGGTCGCCGTCATTCACCTGCTTGCCCGCCTCGTAGAGATAGGCGTGCGGCCAGTCGGTGCCCCAGATGATGCGGTCGGGCGCCTTGGCGATGAAGGCGCGGGCCATCGGGACCATCTGTTCGAGCTTGATGCCGACGGCGAGCTGCCGGTCGGCGCCCGAGATCTTCATCCAGATGTTCTTGTTGCCCATGAGGTCCATTATGACCTTGAATTCCGGCCCGTCGACGCCCTTGTTCGGGTCGGCTTGACCGAAATGATCGATGATGGTCGGCATGTCGAGACGCGCGATGAGATCGGCATTGTTGACGAGGTCGTGCGCGTCGATATGGAGACAGACGCACCATGGCAGATCGCGGATCGCAGCAACCGTGCCCAGCAATTCATCGGCATCGAATTTGCCGTTCAAGGCCGGGCGCATGTTGAACCGGATGCCGCGCACGCCCTGGGCATGGAGCGCCTTGTTGTCGGCGGCCGTCGATTTGCGGTTGCCCCGCACCATGCCTTTGAGGCGCCCATCGGCCTTCGCGATCGCGTCGTGCATCGAGCTGTTGTCGAAACCGTGGACCGCCGGCACCACGACGACGCCGCGCTCGATGCCGACGATCTTCGCCATCGACAGGTAGTGCTCGACCGGCGCCGCCGGCGGCGTATAGAGCCGCGTCGAGGCCCACGGGAATTTCTCGGGCGGGCCCATGATGTGGAAATGGGTGTCGCAGGTGCCGGCCGGCGTGCGGAAGCGCGGCGGCCGGGGGTTCGGATCGGGCGGGAACGGCACTTGCAGGTTCGAGTTCATCGTCTCGTCTCCTCGGGGTTCAATAGGATTTCGGCAGGCCCAGAACGGTTTCGGCGATGTGGCAGAGCGCCAGGTGCGGGCTGACGGGGGCAAGCCGCGCGATCATCACCTCGCGCAGATAGCGCTCCACGTGATACTCCTTGGCGTAGCCATAGCCGCCCAGGGTCAGCATCGCGGTCTCGCAGGCGCGCACGCCCGCCTCGGCGGCAAAGAATTTGGCGGCGTTGGCGGATGGTCCCGCCGGAAGGCCTTTCTCGTACCGCCAAGCGGCGCTTTGGACCAAAAGCTCGGCCGCCTCGAGCTCGATCCAGCGCTCGGCCAGCGGATGCTGGATCGCTTGGTTCTGACCGATCGGACGGCCGAACACGACCCGTTCCTTGGCATAGGAGGCGGCCCGGGCGAGTGCGGTGCGGCCGATCCCCACCGCCTCGGCGGCGATCAGAACGCGCTCGGGATTGAGGCCATGGAGCAGACACTCGAACCCCTGCCCTTCGGCGCCGATCCGGTCCTCCTCGGGCACGTCGAGCCCGTCGATGAAGAGCTGGTTCGAATCGACCGCCGCGCGGCCCATCTTGTCGATGGCGCGGATTTCGACGTGGCGCCGGTCGAGGTCGGTATAAAAGAGGGTAAGACCGTCGCGCCCCGGACCGGTGCGGGCAAGCAGCATCATCTTGTGGGCGACCTGGGCGGTCGAGATCCAGATCTTGGCGCCATGCACGACATAGCGGTCGCCGCGCCGCACCGCGGTGGTTGACAGATTGGTGGTGTCGAGCCCGGCATCGGGCTCGGTCACGGCAAAGCAGGCCTTCTGGCGCCCGGCCGCGACGGGAGGCAGCATGCGCGCCTTCTGCTCCTCGGTGCCGAATCGGACGACCGGGTTGAGGCCGAAGATGTTCATGTGCACCGCGGACGCGCCCGAAAGCGCGGCGCCCGACTGCGCGATCGCCTGCATCATCACGGCGGCCTCGGCAAGGCCCAGGCCCGAACCGCCATAGGCCTCGGGGATGCAGATGCCAAGCCAGCCGGCCGCGGCCAGAGCGTCGTAAAGCTCGGCGGGAAAGCGCGCCTCGCGGTCGCAAGCCAGCCAATAGGCATCGTCAAAGCGTCGGCAGATGCGCTCGACCGCCTCGCGGACCTGGGCTTGCGTATCGCTCGGCGCGAAGTCCATGATGGAAGTGAAGCCGAAGGAGAATGGTGATGCAACAACAGGCTCCCGCCGCCAAGGGACCGCGCGTCTATCTCGACTACAGCCAAGCCGAACTCGATGCCGCCTATGACCAGGCCGCCTATGCGCCCAACGGCCCGATCCTGCAGGAACGGCGCCTCGCGAACTCCGAGGCCGTGCGGGCGCGGATCGGTCAGCCGGAGCGGCTCGCTTATGGACCGGCCGAGATCGAGCGGCTCGACGTCTTCCGCGCCAAGCGCGACGGGGCGCCGATCTTCGTCTTCATCCATGGCGGCGCATGGCGCAACGGGCTCGCCAAGGACAATGCCTATGCCGCCGAGACCTTCGTCTCGGCCGGGGTCACCTTCGTGGTGCCGGATTTTGCCTTGGTCCAGGATATGGGTGGTAACCTATTACCAATCCAGGACCAGATCCGCAGGGCATTATCATTTGTCGCGAAAAATGCCGGCCGGATCGGCGGCGACCCCGACAAGATCCACCTCGCCGGCCATTCCTCCGGCGCCCACATGGCGGGCTGCGCGCTGCTGGCGGATTGGGAGCGCGACTACGGGTTGCCCGCCGGCTTCATCAAGTCCGCGACCTTGTGCAGCGGGATGTACGACCTCGGCCCGGTGCGGCTCTCGGCCCGCAGCAACTATGTGAACTTCACCGACGAGATGGTCGACCGGCTCAGCGCGATCCGCCATATCGACCGGATCCGCACCAAGCTCACCCTCCTCTATGGCACCCGCGAGACGCCGGAATTCCAGCGCCAGCCGCGCGCCTTCGCCGACGCCATCAAAGCTGCCGGAAAGGCGGTGGAGGTGGTCGTCGCGCCGCACTTCAACCATTTCGAGATGGCGGAATCGCTTGCGAACCCGTTCGGGCCGTTTGGCCGCGCCGCTTTCGATCAGATCGGCGTGCGGCTCATACCGGCTTGAAGCCGCGGTCGAGCGCGACGTCGATCAGCAGCGGCGCAGCGCCGGCAAGGCCCTGCCGCAACAGGTCGACCGCCTCATCGACGCTCGCGGCGCTTTCGGCTTTGACCCCGAGAGAGCGGGCAAGGCCGATATAGTCGATCTCGGGCTCGACCAGGTCCATGCCGACGAAGCGGTCGGTCTGAGCGGCGTGGCCGCGCATGGCGTTCACCCGCTGCTTCAGGATGCGGTAGGAGCGGTTGTTGAAGATGACCCACACGACCGGCACCTTGTAACGCGCCGCCGTCCACAGGGCTTGGCAGGTGTACATCGCGCTGCCGTCGCCGATGAGCCCCACCACCGGACGGTCCGGCAGCGCGATCTTGGCGCCGATCGTCGCCGGCAAGCCCCACCCGATGCCGCCGCCGCGCAGCCCGAAAAGGCTCTGGGCGTCATCGCACCGGATCAACTGCCGCATGCCCGCGCTCGACGAGATCGTCTCGTCGATGATCACGGCGTTCTTGGGCAGCGCGCGGCCGATCGCCTCGATGAGTGCCAAGGGCTGCACGGGGCGCTTCGCCGCCACGGCCCGCGCCTTGGCGCGCAGCGCCTCGATTTCGGCGGCGCTTTCCCGCCGTGCCGCCTCGAGCCGCTCCCGCGCCTGAAGGAGCGCGCGCTGGCTCATTTGCTCGCCCAACGCCGCGACGAGGTCGGGAAGCGTCCCCTTCGGATCGCCGAGAATCGCCACCGTCGCGGGATAGTTCTTGCCGATCTCCCACGGATCGACGTCGAGATGGATGATCGGAAAATTCGGCGGCACGGGCTCCTGGTCGGACGGTAGCGACAAGGAAAAGAGATCGGCGCCGACCGAGAGCAGCAGGTCGTGTTGCTCGAGGACCTTGCGGACATAGGGGGCAACGCGCGTGATCGGGCCGCGGAACAGGGGATGGGACGATGGAAAGGAAGCGGTGCTCGGAATGATCTCGGCATAGACGGGCGCGCCCACGAGCTCAGCAAGCGCAACGAGTTCCGGCAATGCGCGCCCCTGCGCCACTGCGTCGCCCGCCATGATCATCGGCCGTTCGGCTTTGGCGAGGAGCGCCGCCGCAGCCGCGACCGCATCGCGATCGCCCCGCATGCCGCGCGCGACCCGTGTCGGCGCCATGAGATCGATCTCGCCCTCGGCCTTCAGCACGTCGGCCGGCAGCGAAAGGAACACCGGACCCGTCGGCGGCGCCAATGCCGTCTTCACCGCCCGATGAACGATGCGCGGAAGGTCTTCAAGGCGATGGACCTCGCTCGACCATTTGACCAGCGGCCGCGCGATCGTCGGCAGGTCCGCCCACAGGATCGGCTCGGTGACGTTGAAGCCCTGATCGTGCTGGCCGGCGGTGACCAGCATCGGCGAGCCCGCTTTCTGCGCGTCATAGAGCATGCCCATGGCGTTGCCGAGACCGGGCGTCACATGCAGGCTCACGACGGCAAGCTTGCCGGAAGCCTGCGCGTATCCGTCAGCCATCGCCATGACGGCGGCTTCCTGGAGCGCCAGCACGTATCGCAGTTCGTCCTCGACGGCGAGCGCATCCATCAAAGGAAGCTCGGTGGTGCCGGGATTGCCGAAGATGGCCTCAACACCTTCCTGCTTCAGAAGCTCGAGAAGGGCGCGCTTTCCCGACAGATGCGGCACGTCAACCTCCCTCGTCATAAAGCGGTGAAAGCAAAAGTGCGGCCGGCTCACCTCTGGCGCCGAGCAGCGCCGGCGCGCCCAGCACGATCGGCTCGCCATCGACGTCGAGACAGGCCTGCACCGAGACCAACCCACCCGGTGGAAGAACCCGCGGTTCGGCGACGGCGCTGCCCGCGAGCGCCTCGAGCGGTTGCGCGACACGGCAACCCTCCACGAGCCAGGAGCGAACACCCGCGAAACCGGAAGAATGGGGCAGCGTGGCGACCGCGGCGGCGAAGCGTTCCGCGCCCTGGCGAATATGTGCCGAGCCTCCCGTTGCGCGGAACACGGTACGGGTCGCCCGGACCCAGCTCCCCTTGTAGGCCACGGTCGCACGGACCGCATAACTGCGTCCAAGCGGCGAACTGCCTTCGTGACGCTTGAGGCGGGTATCGTGCGCGAGATCGGTTGCGGCGGCGACATAGCATTCCTCAGCACCCCGAGCCCGCGCTTCTCCTTCGACCGCGGCTATCATCATCCCGGATTCGTCGTGTCGCGCCGATGCCTGGGCCAGAGCCACGCGCGCGATAGCCGCAGCCCTCGCGGCGAGAGCCAATTCTGCGGGGTCGGCCTTGCTGCGCAGATCGGCAAAGAGCGGCGTGGCGTCGACCAGCCCGAGCCCGGTGCCGCGCAATTCCGCGGCGATGCCGGAGGGAAAACCATCGAGATCGGCGATGCCGACAGTGCCGCCGCCCGCGGCGAGAATCTCCTTTCCAGCCTCGAGGCCGAAGCGTCCCGTGCTGACCACCTTGGCGACGCGGCTTGTCGCGGCGATCCAGGTCTGCACACGCTTTGTCAGTGCGACGACCAGGTACGGCTCACCCACGCGCGGAAGGACCATGATGCCTTCCGACCAGTACGGGACAAATCCACAGAGCCAGGACGCCGCGGCGGGGCGGGTGTTGTTACTATAGAGGATCAACGCGGCGAGGCCTGCGTCGGCCATCGCGGCTTGAGTCCTTGCGACGCGGCCCGCGAGAGCCGCTTCAGGCAGCTCGGTTTTCGACCAAGCGATCAGGCCGCGCCTCATCAAGCCTCCCTTTCGAACAACTCGCGCGGTGTGCGGATCAGCACCTCGGCGCCCGTCTCCGTCACCAGAACCGCATCGCCCAGGACCATGTAGCCCACTTCGGGATGATAGGTATTGGGATGGACGACGAGAGCCATGCCGGGCTCCAGCACTGTCGTCACGTCTTCGAGTATGTGCGGCTTCGAGTCAGCGAAAAGGCCCAGCCCGTGACCGCGCACCCGCGTGTAGCGATCAGTGACATACTCTCCCAAACCGTATTTGCGAAACACGTCGTTCTCTGCGCGTGCCACATCGGCAGCCGTAGCACCGGGCTTAACGGCAGCAATCCCGGCCTCGAGCGCCTCGAGATAAAGCGCGTGCGCGCGACGCTGCGCCTCGGTCGCGCGGCCAGCCACAAGCGTCCGGCAAATCTGCGCATAGTATCCGTCGATCGCCGGAGTCAGTTCAGTCGTCACCAGATCGCCCGGCGCGATGCGCCGGTCCGATGGGGGTGTCATGCCCAGTACGTCACGTCCGCCGCTGCCCACGATCATGAAATTGTCGGGACAGCCCTTTCCGCGCAGGAAGGTCTCGACGGTCCCGCACAGCTCATATTGACGGCATCCCGGGATCGCCGCCTGCCTGAATACCGCATACCCTTCGTCGGCCATCTTCGCAGCCCGGCGCAACGCGTCGAGTTCCCCCGGAAGCTTCTGCATCAACAGCCGGTCGAGCAACGCGGTTCCGTCTTCCAGACGGAAGCCGCGCGCGGGGTCGGCCAGGAAGTTTGGGAGAAGCCGGTTGGGAGCGACGGCGATCCGATGATTGGCGATGCGATCAAGGCGAGCCGCCACTGCCCGGCCGATCTCCGGCGCAAGACGAATCGAAATACCGGTTGTCTCTACCTCGGCCCGTTCGGCTTCGACCGCGCTGTCCAGGAACAGCTCACATGCGCCACCTGCGGTCACGACCGCAATGCCGTGCCCTTCCAGAATCCCGTAATCGGCCGCATACCGGAGATAGTCGCCTTGCCAAGCATTGCCGTAGACGACCACCGCGTCGATGCCTGCCTGCGCCATCGCGTTCGCCAGTCGTGTGCGCCGTTCGTCCTGCAGCATCGGCCGCCTCCCTTGGGCCGGGTCATAGGATGGAACGGGTAGGCTGGGCAAGGCGCTTGCCGTCCATTATGATCGGCCCAGAACGCTCCCATCGAACAACTCGATCTGCCGATGACGGCGGGTGAAAGAGAGGAAGCCATGCCAGTCACCAAAGTGTGGGACATCGCATACGCACGGTTACGGTCGCCGGATCTCGACATCCAAGAAAAGTTCTTGCTCGACTTCGGCATGGTGCGCGTCGCACGTACGCCGAACGCGCTCTACATGCGCGGTACCGATCCCTTCCATCACATTCACGTCACCGAAAAAGGCGACCCCGCCTTCATCGGCATGGCGTGGCATGCAAAAAGCGAGGATGACCTCAAGGCACTCACGAAGGCCCCAGGTGCCTCCGGCATCGAGAACATCGACGAGCCGGGCGGCGGCAAGCGCGTGCGGATCAAGGAGCCCAACGGCTACACCATCGAAGTCGTATGGGGAATGGAATCGGTGCTGCCGATTCAAGTGATCCGGCAGCATGTGAACTCCGGGCCCGACCCGCTGAACCGGCGCGGCGAACTCATGCGCATCAAAAAGGGCCCATCAAGCGTCAAGCGTATTGCGCATGGCGTGATGGGCACGCCCAAGAACATGGAGACCGTGAAATGGTTCCGGGAGACGCTGGGTCTCGTGTGCTCGGACGACGTCTATGCCGGTCCAAAGGAGAATGTCATCGGGTCATTCAACCGGTGCGACAATGGTGCCGAGTTCGTCGACCATCACGCCTTCTTCTGCATGAAGAACGAGAAAGCCGGCCTCAACCATTTCTCCTTCGAAGTACAGGATATCGACGACGTGTTCATGGGTCACGAGCACCTCGCAAGCAAGCAGTATGAACACATGTGGGGCATCGGTCGGCACGTCCTTGGCAGCCAGGTCTACGACTACTGGGCTGATCCATGGCGCCGCGTCCATGAGCATTGGGCGGACAGCGACCGGCTGAACCTTCAGAACGGCTCGAACCTGCTGTCGGTCGAAGAGGGCTTCACGTCACAGTGGGGCGAAGGGCCGCCGGAAAAATTCATCAACCATCTCAGCCCCTGACGCTGAGACCTGTCGGCGTGCGGGCTCTTCCCGTCAATGAGGGAAGGGCCTGCATGACGACGCGACAGTGCATGAGCCTTAGTGCAGTTACCATCCTGGGAGACCTTGATGCCCGACGTCCTTTCAAAACAAGACGGCGCTGTTCTTGAGATCACGCTCAACCGGCCCGAGCACGGCAACGGCGCGACCGACGAGATGGCGGTCGAAGTGACAAGGCTCATCCGTGAGGCCGGCGACACGGTTCATTGTATCATCCTCCGCGGTGCCGGCAGCGATTTCTGTATCGGTAGGGCGATGATGGGCCAACCGCAGCCCCAAGGACCCGTCGAAGCCTATGACCGCAAGCGTGCCTTCGACGTGATCTTCAACACATATGGCGTGATCCGCACGTCGCCCGTTCCCGTGATCGGCGTGGTGCAGGGCAAAGCCTACGGCTTCGGATGTGCCGTCGCCGCCGTGTGCGACATCACGCTGGCGAGCGATACGGCGACGTTCCAGGTTCCGGAGATGGGTCATAACATCCTGCCGACAATGGTGATGTCGTCCTTCATCGATCGCGTGCCCCGAAAAGCCTTCACCTATCTCGTCTATTCGACCAAGGTGGTCAGCGCGGAGCGCGCGCTGAGCTATGGCATCGTCAGCGACGTCGTGCCGGCGGCTCAGCTTGAAGACACGGTTCAGAAAACCAAGGCCGCTATCCTCAAGGCGCCGGCGCCCGCGATCCACGCCGTCAAGGAATACGCGCGCACGGCCTTCAACATGTCGACCGACGGCGCAATCGACTTTGCCCGCAATATCCACGCGGTCGTGAATTCGTCCTCAGAGATGCGCCGCAAGCACTAAGGTCAGTAGATCACGGCGCGGAGCGGCGACGGCTTCGCGTCGGTTTGCGGGAAGGCAGACAGCTCGGGATCGGGTTTCGAGCCCCAAAGGCAGACCGCGTATTGATCGAACGCGAACTGGCGAGGACGATAGGTCGCCTCGTCTTCCGGCCGGATGTGCTTCACGCCGCAGGAATATTCGAAAACGACCCCGTCCGGACCACGGAAGTAAAGCATGATCGCCGTCGACAGCGGATGGCGTCCCGGTCCCAGCAGGATTTTCACGCCTTTTTCCTTCAGGAAATACCAGGAGCGCATCACATCGTCGATATCTTCGACCTGGTGATTGATGTGTTGCACGCCCGTTCGCTGCGCCGGGAAGAGCGCCAATGAGTGGTGCGCCGTGGCGATGCGCAAGAGCGGTGCGTCGCCGATCCAATCGCTGACACGCGCATTCATGAGCCGCGTCCAAAACGCCTCGTCGCGCGCGGCGTTCTTGGTATAGAGACCAATATGGCTGAACTCGGTGATGCCCGCATCCCGTGACGGGAAATAGCGCACGCCGGTATGGAACGGCCTCGCCACGACCTCGATCTTGTTTCCGCTCGGATCGCTTGACGCGATGAAGGATCGCACGCGGCGCCGTTCGCATTCCTCCTTCGTACCGAAATGCACCGGCTGGCCGGCTTTCTCGAGCTCTGCCCCGACGCGATCGAGGTCATCGGAATCGATCAGGTCGAAGCCGATCGTGTGATCGGCGGGATCCCCCTCGAAATAGACGAGCGTATGGTCACGCGTGTCACCTCGGACCTCGACCTTGTCGCCGCGGAAATAGGCCGATTTCCCTTCGCGGGCGACAAGCTGCAGCCCGACAATTTCGGTTGCGAATCGAACCGCGCCATCGAGGTCGGCGGTTCCGATTCTCAGATAACGGATGTCATGCAGGTTGATCATGATGTCCACTCCTGCCGGCGGCGTCAGGCCGCGGATTGTCTTCGCCTCGTCTTGCCGGCCGCCATCTCGGCCTCGAGGACGGCCATCGTCTCGTCTATTTGCGCCAATGTCCGCTTCAACTCTTGCACTTGA
>Ga0335073_10009773_pt1 | contig 13459 bp, 15 predicted proteins | sample Lox_Sample_22_FD_207093 | JGI IMG/M metagenome (GOLD analysis project Ga0335073, IMG submission 207093) | Soil microbial communities from Loxahatchee National Wildlife Refuge, Florida, United States - Lox_Sample_2.2 | ecosystem: Environmental > Terrestrial > Soil > Wetlands | place: USA...
TCGCTTCCCGATATGTCGGGACTCGACGTGCTCCGGCAGATCAGGTCCCACCACGAATCCGTGGCGACGCTGGTGTTGAGCGCCTATCCGGAGAGCCAGTATGGGCTGAACGTGCTGCGGGCGGGCGCGAGCGGCTTCGTGAGCAAGAGTGCCGACGACGGCGAGCTCTGTCGTGCGATTCGCGCCGCGGTGCGCGGCGGCCGCTACGTGAGCCCGGAGCTGGCGGAAATGCTGGTGAGCGGGCTGCAGGGCGCCCCGGGCGAGCCGCGGCACAGCGTGCTCTCCGAGCGGGAATTCCAGATCTTCTGCAAGCTCGCGGAGGGACGCAGTGTTTCCGAAATCGCCGCCAACCTCTTCCTGAGCGTCAAAACCGTCAGCACCTACCGCACACGGATACTGGAGAAGATGGGAATGAAGACGAACGCCGACATGACTTACTACGCCATCAAGAACAACCTGCTGCAGTGAGGCGTGTGGTGGGCGCTCAAGCGCGATCCCCGGGCGATAACGGCTCATCCAAGGCCGAGCGGCGCATCCTCCTCATCGAGGACTCCGCGGTGCTGTCGCGACGCCTGGTGGACCTGCTGTCGGAGCCTGGGCGCGTCTCGGTCACGGGACAGGCGGCAACCCAGTCCGAGGCGCTGTTGCGCCTGCAGGAGGCCACCTACGATGTGCTCGTAGTCGACATCGAGCTTGCCGAGGGCAATGGCGTGGCGGTCATCCGTCAGGTGCGGCAGCTCTATCCGCCCGATGCGCAGCCGCTCGTGGTGGTGTTGACCAATTATGCCTCGGACTTCGTGCGCGACCACTGTTTCGCGGCGGGCGCCGACTATTTCCTCGACAAGATGCGGGATATCTCCCAGTTGAAAGCAGTGGTCGTCGACGGCCATCCTCGTTGATTGGCTCAAAGTCGCCCGCGGCGCTTTGAGCGGCCAGCCCTCCGACGGGGATTCATCCCGCGGCCCAGGGAGCGGCCCTGGGCCCCTTACCGACTTGCTTTCGACCTAGGGGTCGCGGGGAACTGTGACGCGCAGCGTGGTGCCGGTGCCCGGGGTCGACTGGATATCGAACTGACCGCCGAGCGCGCGCACTCGCTGGCGCATGCCGGTGATGCCGTGTGACCAGCGGAACTTGGGATCGGCGGCATCGAAGCCGCTGCCGTCGTCGCTCAGGGTGATCCGATAGGCGTCGCTCTCCAGTGCGAATCGCAGGGCCACGGACCGTGCGCTAGCGTGCCGGATGACGTTGGTGACGCCCTCCTGGACGATTCTGAAAAGAGCGATCGCAGTGTCCTTCGCCATCGGCGCAGCGTCCACCGGCAGCGCGAGCTCCGTGCGCAGGCCCGCCTTGGCGCATGCCGAATCCACGTACGCGCGCAGCGCGGTCGGCAGGCCGAAATGGTCGAGGAGGGAGGGTCGAAGGTCCTCGACCACGCGGCGCTTGAGGTCCATCGCCTCATCGAGAACGCCGCCGAGTTGCGCCAGCCGCTGCTGCAGGTCGGGGTCCGTCACCCGTGATTGCACCCACGAGAGGTCCATCTTTGCCGCCGTCAGCAGCCCTCCGAGCTCATCGTGGAGATTGCGGGCGAGCTGCGATTTCTCCTCCTCGGCGAGCACCTGCAGATGCGTCGAGAGGGCCGAGAGCTCGCGCGTACGGGCTTCGATGAGGCTCTCCAGGTCCTTCACGTGGCGCTGTGAGGCCGCACTGGGTGGCTCGGGCGGCTCTGCCGCCGAGTCCAAGCGGGCTGCAGAGAGCGGGGTATCCGCGGTGGGCATCGTGGCTCCGGGCAGGATTGAAGATTAGACAGGTGCCCGGAGCAAAAAAAAAGCCCCGCACCAGGCGGGGCCTTTTTCGACCGAGAGCTCTCAGCTCTTCGGCGCGGCCTTCTTCTTGGAGTGCTTCTTCATCGAGTGATGGGAAGACTTCTTATGCTTGCTGGACTTGTGGGTCGACTTCATGGTGCCTGACGACGACGCGGCCTGGGGAGCAGCGGCAGCGGTCGTCACCGCGATGACCGGGCTGGCAGCCAGCAGGGCGCCGAGGAGGGCGGGCAGGAGCTTCTTGAGCATCGACGTCTCCAAAATAGCGAGGATTGAGAGCAGTGTGGAATCTCCCGGGCTCTCTGGCCCGGCGGCGCGCATTATCCCCGCAACCCGGGTAGTGCAGCCGTGGATGACCGTAAAGTAATCTTTGTTTGCTGATTGGCCCGCAGCCGCCTGGCGGCACTTCGGGCGGCCAGCCAGCCCAAGCCCTTGATCTCGCGGCTTGCTTTCGACCTAATGTCCCTGAAAAGCGACAAGGGTGCGGACGGGTACATCGAGCGCCTGGAGCCGGCGGGAGCCGCCGAGATCCGGCAGATCGATGACGAAGCAGGCCGCCAAGACCTGGGCGCCGAGGGAGCGCAATAGCTTCACCGCCGCCTCGGCGGTGCCGCCGGTGGCGATGAGGTCATCGATCAGGATGATGCGCTCCCCGCGGGCTACCCCGTCGCGGTGCATCTCGATCTCATCCAGGCCGTACTCGAGCGAGTAGGCCACGCGCACGGTCTCGTGAGGCAGCTTGCCCCTCTTGCGGATCGGGACGAAGCCGGCGGCAAGCTGATGGGCTACGGCGCCGCCCAGAATGAAGCCGCGCGCCTCGATGCCGGCGACGCGATCGACCTTGGAGCCCGCCCAGGGCCGCACCAGCTCGTCTACCGTGCGGCGGAACATCGGTGCGTTGCCGAGCAGGGTGGTGATGTCCCTGAACTGGATCCCGGGGCGCGGATAGTCCGGAATGGTACGGATCGAGGTCTTGAGCTCTTGCAGTTCGGTCGGGTCCATGAGCATGACTGTACACCGTCCGGGAGCGCCTCGGCATGTCGCGGAATCTGGGAGAATGATGCCATGCAAGCAATCGACACCCTCCTGGAGCGCCGCTCCGCCAAGACTCTCACCGAACCCGCTCCCGATGAAAGCGCACTCGAGCTGCTGCTCGAGTGTGCCGCGCGCGCACCGGATCACGGCCGGCTGCGCCCATGGCGTTTCATCGTGATCCGCGGCGCGGCGCGCGAGCGCCTCGGTGAGCTCTTGGCCGATCTGCTGCAGCGCAAGCTCCCGGCCGCAAGCACCGAGACCCTGCAGCGGGAGCGGCAGAAGGCGCTGCGCGCACCGCTCATCGTCGTCGTGGCGGCGGTTTGTAACGCCGAGACCAAGATTCCGGCCGTCGAGCAGATACTCGCCGCGGGCGCCGCGGCGCAGAACATGATGCTGGCCGCCACGGCACTCGGATTCGGCGCCATGTGGAAGACGGGTGACGCCGCCTATGACGATACGGTGAAGCTGGCGCTCGGTCTCGCGACCGCAGATGCCATCGTGGGATTTCTCTACCTCGGCACCGCCCCCGCCGACTCCGTTCCGCCGCCGGCGCGGACTCCATGGCAGGATCGGGTGAGCTATTGGAGCGGGGAGAGCTGACTCAAGGCTTGACCACCGCCAGCACGACGATGGCGATGAGGAGAAGACCCGGCAGCTCGTTGAATATCCGGTACCAGCGCTGCGAGTGCGCGTCGCGGCCATCGCGAAAGTCTCTCATCAACTTGTAGCACCAGAGGTGATAGACGACGAGCGCGGCCACGAGTGCGAGCTTCACGCGCAGCCAGAGGAAAGCGAGATACGCCGGTGCCGCGGCAACCATCGCGATGCCGAACACGATGGCGAGCGCACCACCCAGCGTCATCAGAGTGAAGAGCCGGCGCTCCATCACCACGAAACGCTCGCGGCCGGGCGGATCCGTTGCGGCAGAGTGATAGACGAAGAGTCGCGGCAGATAGAAAAGGCCGGCGAACCAGGTGACGACGAAGACGATGTGAAAGGCCTTGAGCCAGAGCATCCTGCATGTTAACCCATCGGGTCGCGCGGGCTCGCAGCCCGCGGCAGGGCACGCGCTCAGCGCTGCCAGTTCTGCCCGCGCGCGGCGGTCTCCGCCCGCGCATCGAGCGGCTCGCCGGTCATCAGATCGCCGACGGCGGTGATCACGGCCGGCGGCATGGATGAGGCCGCCTGCCGGTATGCACCCGGGGCGCCGCCGGATGATTCCGTGCCGGCCAACACGCGGACCTGCCAGCCATCCGCGGCGCGGCAGGCGAGTCCGCCCAGGGCGGTGGCTTGGCGCAAGGTGAACGTTCGGCAATATTCGCCCGATTTCGCGCGAAAACTGACACCGATCCGCACCGGGCCGGCTGCAGACTGATCGGCAGCGAGCTGATGCGACAGCGCGTCCGCCAGGGCGCCGCTAGCGAGGACCCGACCGCCTCTCATGACGATCGGTCCCGTGCCCCAGCGAACCAACGCCAAGCGACCCGCGATCATGCCGACGATCAGGCTTGCTGCCACGGCGGTCCACTGCGACCACGCCCAGCGCCGCACCGGCCGCCGGCGCAGCGGCACGACCTTGTTTGTGCCGGACGCGACTGGCTCGCTGCGCACCACCTGCAGCAAGCGTGCGGGCACCGGCTCGTCGAGGACCTTGTCGAAGGCGGAATGAACCCGGTTGCGCAGCGCCTTGTGCTGCGCAATCCGGCGGGCGATCTCCGGGTCCGCTGCCATTGCAGCCTCCACGGCCGCCCGAGTTCGCGCATCGAGCTCATCGTCCGCGTAGGCCATGAGCACTTCGTCGGGGAGAGTCACGACAACGCTCCGGAAGTCTCGGACAACATGGATTGCAGCGCCTCGCGGCCGCGCGCCAGACGGCTGGTCAGCGTTCCCACGGGTACGCCCATGATCGAGGCAGCCTCCTTGTAGGAGAAACCTTCCACGAGGACCAGGGCAACGGCGAGGCGCTGCTCCTGCGGCAATCGCGCGAGGACATTCTGCAGGCACAGCAGCTCCTGGTCCGCACCCGCGGCCGGATCCCCGATGCGCTCGGCGAGCTCTTCGGGCTCGAGCCGCGACTCGCGCCGGCGCCTGCTGCGGCCCTCGTCGATCCAGGCGTTGCGCATGATGCCGAACAGCCAGCCCGCCACGGAGTGATCCGGACGGAGTTGCCCGGCGTGCGCGAGGGCTCGCTCCGCGGTGATCTGCACCAGATCGTCCGCGTCCTGGGCATTGCGCGCCAGGGAGCGCGCAAACCGTCGCAGGCGCGGCAAAAGCTCGATGATGCGATCACGCAGATCCTCGCCGGATGAATCCATGCTGCTCGATCGTACTACGCCGGTGGCGACCATTTTCTTCCACGCGGGCGGACATTCAACTAGCGTAGCGGCATGATTCGGGTGCTACTCCTCGCGATTCTCATGCTGGGGCCAGCGGCCGAGGCGCAGATCGGCGTGCCGCGGGCGCCCCTGCCCGGTCTGCCCATCGGCGCACCGGGAGGGTTGCCGGCCGCCCTGGGGTCTCCGGCCGGCCTTCAGCAGGCCCTGACGGCGCCCACCGACGAGCTTGCGCGACTGGAGGGCGCACGCCAGGCTCTCATCGCGCAGCTCCTGCGACGCCATGCGGATGTCCTCGAGGCGGACCCGAACGGTAATCCTATCGTGCGCGGCGAAGTGCTGGCGCTCTCACCGACTGATGTGGCGCTGGCGCGTGCGCTCGGCGCCGCATTCACGATCCTGCGCGAGCGCACTTTCCGCGCACTCGGCATTCGCGTCGTGGTCCTCGGCGCGCCGCACCGCATGGCGACGAGCCGCGCACTGACAGTGCTGCGCCGGCTGGATCCCGGAGGCAGATACGATTTCAACAATGTCTATACGGAGAGCGGCGCGACGAGTAGTGGGGGCGGCGCTCGGCCACCGGTCGCCGGTGGCCTCGCGAGCGCGAGGGCAACCTCCCTCGGGCTCATCGACGGCGGCGTTGCAACGGCAGAGGCCGTCTTCCAGGGCGGCGCGATCCACCAACACGGCTGCGGCGGCGTGCCGATGGCGAGCGCGCATGGCACCGAGGTGGCCTCGCTCATGGTGGGCCGTAGCGCGCGCTTTGGCGGCGCGGCGCCGGGTGCGCCTCTCTATGCGGCGGATGTCTACTGCGGCAGGCCCACGGGCGGCGCCGTCGATGCGATCGCCGAGGCTCTGGAGTGGCTCGCCGGCGAGCGGGTGCCGGTCATCAATGTCAGCCTCGTCGGGCCACCCAACGCGCTCCTGCAACAGGTCGTCGCTCGTGCGGTGGCGCAGGGCTTTCTCATCGTTGCCGCGGTGGGCAACGACGGTCCGGCGGCACCGCCGCTCTATCCGGCAGCCTACCCGGGCGTGGTGGGCGTGACCGCGGTGGATCCCCGCCGGCGCGTGATCTTCGAGGCGGAGCGCGGGCCGCAGGTCATGTTTGCGGCGCCCGGAGCCGACCTCCCGGCGGCCACCTTGTCGGATGATTTCCAGAGCGTGCGAGGAACATCCTTTGCCGCGCCACTCGTGGCCGGTCTTCTGGCCGAGCAGCTGGCGGCCGGGCGGGATCCGGGGCGGTTGCCCGGAATCGATCCCGCTGCCGCCCATGCGGCAATCGACGCGCTGGCGCGCGCGGCCATCCATCTTGGTGCTACCGGCCGGAATGCGGTGTTCGGTTACGGCCTGGTGGGCGCCAACCTGCCTTCGCCCCGGCCGGCAGCCAAAGAATAAGTCAAACAGAAAATCGTCGGCCCTCGGGAAGAATTCGGCCGCGGCCGTCGTAGTTCTCTTTGAAGGTCGCGGATGGGCTGCGGCCTCGATGAGGAGAACGACCATGAAACTGCATCATCTTTTCGCGAGTGCCGCCGTCGCCGCCGTGTTTGCCTTGTGCGCGCCGGCGCAGGCGCAGCTTCTGCGCGGCGGTGCGGGCGGCGCGCTGGGTGGCGCGATGGGCGGCCGGTTCGGCCCCGCCGCAGGCGCGGTCAATGGGGGCGGCTGGGGCATGATGAATGGCTCGCTGGCCAGTCAGAGTCAGGGACTGAGGGGTCTGCGCAGCCCCGCGACCGGCGCAGGGAAGTCCGTTGCGCCGGGGACCGCCCACGGCACTACGCAGGCCGGTGGCGCGGCACAGAGCAATGCAAAGCTGGCCGGGAAAGGCCACAACGCGACCGCGGGTGCCGCGTCCGGTAGCACGACGGGGGCCACGTCGGCAACGAAGGCATCCAGCTCGAGCTCCGGCAGCAGAGGCTCGAGCAGCGTTGGCAGCTCGAGCAGCCAGCGAGCAAAGGGATCGGCCGGCAACACTGCGGTGGGAGGCCGCTCCTCGATGAACGCTCAGGCGGCCGTCTCGCCCTCGCTGAAGCCGCGGGTCGCGGGCGGGAGCGTCTCGGGAAATACATCGGCGTCAGCGCAAGGGAGCACTTCCGCGGGCGCCCCCATTCGACACTGAGGCCGCAAGGAACCTTTGGAGGCGGAACGGGTCGGCTTGGCCGAAGGCACCGATTCGAGTGACAATTCGGACATGCCATCCCGTTCCCGCCCCAAGCGCTCGCGCCCGTTCAAGCCGCCGGACCCCGCGCGCGTACTCGTCATCGACGTCGGCGGCACCCACATCAAATTCCGCGTGGGCGCCCGCGGTCCAATCCAGAAGTTCGTGTCCGGCCCGGACATGACTGCCGCCGAGATGGCACGCCAGGTGTGCCGGCTCGTCCGCGATCTGCCCTACCAGGCCGTGTCGATCGGTTATCCCGGGCTGGTGTTGCGCGGGCGGATCGCCTCCGAGCCCTTCAACCTCGGTCCGGGTTGGGTGGGCTACGACTTCGAGAAGGCCTTCGGCCGACCGGTGCGGGTGATCAACGATGCGACCATGCAGGCGCTCGGCAGCTATGAAGGCGGCCGGATGCTCTTTCTCGGCCTCGGTACCGGGCTCGGGGCGACGCTGATTCTCGACGGCACGGTGGAGCCGATGGAGATCGGCCACATGCCCTACAAGAATGGCCGCACGTTCGAGGACTACGTCGGCGAGCGCGGGCGCGAGCGCCTCGGCAACAAGAAGTGGCGCAAGGCCGTGGCCGAGGTCGTCCAGCGGCTCAAGGAGGTGCTCGAAGCCGATTACGTCGTGTTGGGAGGCGGCAATGCCCTGCGGCTGAAGGAGTTGCCCGAGGGCGTGCGTCTGGGCGACAACCTCAACGCCTTCAAGGGCGGCCTGCATATGTGGCGCGGCGACGATGCGCTTGACGCCAGCCTCGCCCACCGTCAGCGCGCGGCGCCGCGACGGTCCGGACGATGAGCGGCTCCGCCGCGCCGGGCGGCCCCGGCCTGCCGCCCACCTGGTGCAGCAGCGCCAAGGAGATGGTCGGCTGCTCGCTCGGTCCCTCGCGACTCTGGTTCACGATCGGCGGCGGCATCCTCAACGAGGTCTACCATCCGCGCATCGACATTCCGCAGATCCGCGATCTCGGCTTCGTCGTCGCGGACGGGCGCGGATTCTGGGTCGAGGTCAAGCGCATGTACCGCCACTCCCTGGGGCTTGCCGCGCCGGGAGTGCCTGCCGTGCGCATCGTGCACCAGCACGAGCGCTTCGAGCTCGCGCTGCGCATCGCGCCGTCGCGCGAGCGTGATGTGCTGCTCGTCGAGATCGAGCTCGCGGGCGATGAGTCGCTGCGTCCCTACGCGCTGCTCGCTCCCCATCTCGGCGGCACCGGCAACGCCAACTCCGCCGCGATCGCCGGCCATCGCGGACATCGCGTGTTGTGGGCGGAGCAGGGGCCTTACGCGCTGGCGCTCGCGGCGGTGACGTCCGATCAGCAGGATGCCTGGGGTCGCGCGAGCTGTGGATTCGTCGGGGCGAGCGACGGCTGGCAGGACTTTGCGCGCAACGGCGCGATGACGTGGGAGTACGCCGATGCCGGCCCGGGCAATGTCGCTCTGACGGGAGAGCTGCCCCGCAAGGCGGTTCTCGCGCTCGGCTTCGGCAGCAGCACGGAATCGGCCGCGACCCTGGCGTTGAGCGCGCTGTTCGAGCCCTTCGAGGCCACGTGGCAGCGCCAGATCGATGACTGGGGCGAGTGGCATCGGCAGTGCGCCGCACGGACGACGCCGTCCGCCGGACTGCCTCCCGAGTGCGCGAGTCAGTTCAAGCTGTCGACGATGGCGCTGCGCGCACACCTCGACAAGACCTACCCGGGAGCGATGGTGGCGAGCCTGAGTGTCCCCTGGGGCAACACCAAGGAGGAGCGGGAGGGCTATCACCTCGTCTGGCCGCGCGATCTCTGCGAATGCGCCGGCGCGTTGCTGGCGGTGGGCGCGACGCACGAGGCTCTCGATACGCTGCGCTATCTTCGCGCCACCCAGCTCGCCGACGGTCACTGGAATCAGAACCAGTGGCTCGGCGGCAAGGCTTACTGGAGCGCTGTGCAGCTCGATGAGACCGCATTCCCGGTGTTGCTTGCCGCCCAACTCGAGGAGCGTGGCGAGTTGGATGGGATCGAGGTGGGAGACATGATCCGCCGCGCCCTTGCGTTCATCGTGCGCAACGGTCCGGCGAGCGACCAGGACCGGTGGGAGGAGGACGCCGGGATCAACACCTTCACGCTGGCTGCGTGCATCGCGGCGCTCGTTTGCGGTGCGCGGTATCTCGACCCGCAGGCTCGCGAGCTCGCGCTCGCAGTCGCCGACTACTGGAATGCGAGCCTCGAGAACTGGACGGCCGTCGCCGATACTCCGCTCTGCGGACGCCATGGACTCCCGGGCTATTACGTGCGCGTGGCGCCGCGTGAGGCTATGCGCGATCGGACCGCGCTGCAGCGCGTGCTGCCGGTCAAGAATCAGCCGCTCGACCCGGGACTGCCCGCGTCCGCGCAGATTGGCGTCGACTTCCTGCAGCTCGTGCGCTTCGGGCTGCGCCGGCCGGATGATCCGCTGATCACGGCGACCGTGGCGCTGGCTGACATGCTGCTGAAAGTGGACACGCCAACCGGTCCCTCTTGGCACCGTTACAACGACGACGGCTACGGCGAGCACGACGACGGCTCGGCGTTCGACGGTAGCGGCAGGGGTCGCGCGTGGCCGCTGCTCACGGGCGAGCGAGGCCATTATGAGCTCGCCTCCGGACACGACCCGTTGCCCTACCTGCTCGCCATGGTCCGCATGGCTTCGCCCGGCGGCATGTTGCCGGAGCAGATCTGGGACGCCGCGCCCGTGCCCTCGCGCGGCCTCGAGCCCGGTCGTCCCACCGGCGGTGCAATGCCACTCGCGTGGACGCATGCCGAGTACATCAAGCTCGTGGTGTCGCGCTCGCAGGGCAGCCCCATCGACCGCCCCGAATGCGTTTGGCAGCGCTACTCGGGCAGGCCGCCGCCGCTGCAGCGCGTCATCTGGTGCGCACACGCGCCGGCCTCGCAGATTCCCGAGGGCGTAGCGCTGACGTTGGCGGTTACGGAGCCTGCGGAGTTCCGCTGGGGCTTCGATGGGTGGCAAGATATCTGCGAGCGTCGCACCACGGCAACGGCTCTCGGTCTGCACATCGTGGAAATCGACACCTCGCGCCTGAAGAGCGGCCAGTCGATCGATCTGACGTACCGCCTCGAGCCGAGCGGGGAATGGATCGCACGCGATTACCGGGTCTCGGTCGTGTCTGCCGGCGGCGCCGTGCAGGCGACACTTGCGGGACCAGCGCAAGCCTGAGAGGCTTCCCGCATGCCTTTCACGCTCGCGCATCCTGCGGCGGTTCTGCCGCTGCGGCGCTTACGATCGCTGCGCACAGTGCCACTGATCATCGGCGCCATGACACCGGATGCGCCGTATTACCTGCCGTGGCGGATCGCGAAGCACATACCGGATGTCACCCACACGCTCCTCGGCACACTCACACTGGATTTGCCGATCGGGTTGTCATTGCTGCTCTTCGTCTGGCTGCTGCGAGCGCCGCTCGCGGCGCCGCTTGGACCGCGGGCGCGCGCCAAGTGCGCCACCGCAATGGAGCGCTTCGGCAGCCGGCCGCTCAACTGGGTGCTGGCGCCGCTGTCGATTCTCGTCGGTGCCTGGACCCACCTTGCCTGGGACTCCTTCACGCACGCGGACGGTTGGATGGTGCAGCGGATTCCGGCGTTGAGCGCGCCCGTATCCTTCTTCTCCTACACAGGCCAGCTCTGCCATGTGCTGCAGTACGTGAGCTCGGTGTTCGGGCTCCTCGTGCTCGCCATTTGGTTTGCCCTCTTGCCCGTTCCGGCTCCGGCGCCCGGCAACGGCGAGCGCTCCGCCGGCGGACCCGTGCTGCTCGCGGCGCTATTCGTGGCTGCGGCTGCGCTCGGGGGCTACGTGACCATGGTGCACACCGGCTGGCATCTGGCTCCCGCGTACCACCTCATCTATCTGCTGCTCACCCGCACGACCGCCTTTTTCGCGGCGCTCTATACCCTCGCGGGGATCGTCATCCTCGCTGGACGCCGGCGCGCCTCGGTAGCCTCCGTCACGCAGATGTAATGGAAAAGATGGGCCCGGGGCTCGGGGCTGTCGAGCTGATCACAGTACGGCGACCGCTCTCCGCGCATGACTGGAGGATCTCGCCGGCCCGCAGCAGCCGGCGCCGGCTCCGATGGCTGCCGTCACCCGCGCCGTTACCGGCCGACTTCCTGCGGGGCGCCCGCGTCGACTCAACGCGGTGCGCCGAAGTCCTCCGTCCAGTCGATCACCCGCGCATTCGTCGGGTCGACGGCGAAGGCGACGCCCATGTGGCGGAATCCCGCGGTCATGATGTTGGCGCAATGCTCCGGGCTCGCGAGCCAGCCGGCGACGGCGTCCCGCGGTGTTCTGACACCGCTCGCGATGTTCTCGCCCACCATGCTCCAGCGATAACCGGCGCGCGTGGCCCGCTCGCCGGGAGTGCTGCCGTCGCTGCCCGTATGACTGAAGAAGGCATGCACGGCCATATCGCGCGAGTGTGTGCGGGCGGCGCGCGTGAGAGCCGATGCCAGTGATAGGGGCGGTGCGCGCGGGAAGCGTTGCAAGCCGCAGGCCCGCGCGTGCGCGCGCGCCTGGTTGGTGAGCGCGAGTACGAGCCGGCTGATGGTGGTGGCGTCCCGCTCGGGCGGAGTCGTGAAAGGTTGCGCCACGACGATCGTGAGTCCGCTGTCGCCACGGCCGTAGGCGCCGATGTGACGCAAATTCGGATCAGAGATCTGGCGGCAGAACCGCTGGCCGACGATCCGCTCGACCGCCGCATCGCCGGCTGCGCCCGAAATCCGAATCCACACCGAGCGCGCCGCCACATAGCCGGAGCGAGTCTCGGCCTGCTGGAGCGACTCGCCGTGCGCGAGCAGGCGGGCGATCTGATCCAGGCTGCGGCTCTCGATGAGCGGCGGATGACTGGCGCGCGACAAGCCGCAGTACGCGCTGCGCGCGGCGTTGACCGCAGCGATGGAGTTGGCGAGCAGCGGCGCCGGCGCCAGCAGGAGCAGAAGCAGCGCCCCGCCGAGTGCGCGCAATGGCCGCTCAGTGCGGCGCCGCGATGCGGGGTGCGATCGCCGCCGGCACCGGCAGCCAGGAATACAGCTCATTGGTGCGCACGAAGGCGAGCAGGAAAGAAGACATCACGCTGAGCTGCGTGTGGTACTGGCGGACGGCCCGCAGCTTGCCGGCTTCCTCGCGCGGGTCGAGCTCGAAGGCGACGAGCCCGAGACCGCGGCCCCTGGGCGGTGCGGTGAGCGGCCGCTTCGGCTGCAGCCCGCGGGGGCTCGGCCAGAGGGGGCCGCCGTGCACGATCCAGAAGCGCGCGACGGTCAGCTCGTGGCGGCGGCTCAGCACCTGCAGTGTCACTATGCCCGCGGCGCGATGATCGGGGTGCGCATCCAACGGGCTCGGCGCGAGCACCAGTGTCGGCCGTACCCGATCGAGCACCCGCGCGAAGTCCCGTTCCAGGCTCTCGCCGCTGTAGGGATGCCCGGCCGCGAACGTATCGGCATAAGGCACGCTCACGGCACCGTTGAATTTGGAGTAGTACGGTGTCGTGAAGTGATCCGTCACGAGGGTCATGAGGCCCTCGTCGGGGTAACCCAGAAAGAACTGCCGCTCAGGCGGCACGCCGAGGATTGCCGCCGCCGCGCGCGCCTCGCGCATGCGCCGGGCGGCCAGATCCCGCATCTTCTGCGGACGGATCAGCAGCGCGCGCTCGATCAGGAACATGTCGAGCTCGGAGGCGTCACCGCTCGTCAGCCAGACGATATTGGCGCGTCCACCGGCAGCCACCACTCGCTGGATCACTCCGGCACAGCAGAGTGTCTCGTCGTCGGGATGGGGCGACACGACCAGGAGCGAAGTATGCGCATCGATCGGCGGGATGATCCCGGTCGCGGACGCCCCGAAGGCCCTGGCCAGCGCCAGGGAAAGCGCCAGCAAGCAGACAAATGAGGCGACCGGTACCCTGATGGTCATGACGGCCCGCAGTGTACTAGAGTGGCGGCGGGCGCTGCCGTGCCCGAGATGCCGGTCAACCGCAAGAACCCCGCTGCGTTTTCGACAGTCTGATACTGCGGAGAGGTGCAAATGAATTGGGTCAAAGTCCTCGCCGTGGCGGCCGCGTCGGCGCTCCTTGCCGCTTGCGCCACGACA
>Ga0335073_10009774_pt1 | contig 13458 bp, 15 predicted proteins | sample Lox_Sample_22_FD_207093 | JGI IMG/M metagenome (GOLD analysis project Ga0335073, IMG submission 207093) | Soil microbial communities from Loxahatchee National Wildlife Refuge, Florida, United States - Lox_Sample_2.2 | ecosystem: Environmental > Terrestrial > Soil > Wetlands | place: USA...
GAAGATCGCAGGCTGGCGAACGTCGACCGGAGCTAACAGAATTGCTATATGTCGGCCAGCTACTTATCGTGGCCTGGTGCGTCAGCCGAGAACCCAGATGAGAGAGCCAACCTACTTCCTCCTGGCGTCCTTGCTAGACGGACCCCTGCACGGTTACGCGATCATCCGGCGCGCAGAGCACCTGTCGGGCGGCCAGATCGGGCTAGCCACCGCGACGCTCTGCACCGCCCTCGACCGGCTCACCGCGGACGGTTTTGTGGAGCTGGTGAGCGAGGAGATCGCCAACGGCCGGGCCCGCCGCTCCTACGGTCTGACGCCTTCCGGGTCCGACGCGCTACGGGCCGAGGCTATGCGCATGGCGGAAGCCGCCCGCGTGGTGACGAACCGCAGCCACCGCCTCGGGGCAGGCGGTCCAGCTGGGGAGGTGAGCCCGGCGTGACGCCGGGCTCGGAGCGACACTGCCGCTGGCTACTGCACGCCTGCCCCGTCTGGTACCGGCGCGACCGGGCCGGGGAGATGCTCGGCACCCTGCTGGAGTCCAGCCCGCACGTACCCCAGCTAGACCCCGTTTTCTGGGCTCGCCCCGGACGGCGGCGAGACCCGGCGGCCAGATGCGGGCCAGATCACGCCAGGTCGGCCTTTGCGGCGCCAGTTAGCTTGCCGAGGGCAACAGTGACGGCGCGACCGCTGCATCAGCCGTCAACTACCTGCTGCCCGTCGTTGCGATCATCCCCGGAGTCCTCGTCCTCAGCGAGGACATCAGCGCGCTCATCGTCGCTGGAATCGCCCTGGTACTCGTCGGCGTTGCCTTCACGCGCGCGGCGTGGATATGCCGGGGCCGGAGGATGAGGCACCTAACTGGTCTCCCTGCCAGGCCGGTATGCGGTGCCGGACTTGCCGGCCTAGTGTTTGGCCGGTGGCTGCCACTCCGGAACGATCGAGCCAGCGCGTTGCCCAGACCACCCGAGACGGATCACCCGTGAGTCTGCCAGCCCGCGCCGACGGCGGCCAGGTCGCCATCGTCCAGGCCAGGCGCCCGGAGGACATGTCCCCCGAGGCCACCCGCGAGCTGGTCAACTGCTGGATGACCGTGGCCAACAGCGGCGGAGCCGTTGGCTTCCCGTTCCCTCCGGTAGGCATCGGCGAGGTCAGCGCGGTCGCGGATCAGCTGATTGCAGACCTTGATCTTCAGTACAGCCAGCTTCTGCTTGCCAGAATCGACGGGGTTCTCGCCGGGTGGCTGAGCCTGACTCGATACCGGAACCCGGTCGTTCCGCACTGGGGAATGGTCAAGCGGGTCCAGACTCATCCCGACTTTCGCGGGCGCGGTATTGGCACGGCACTAATGCACCGCGTCCGCGATGTTGCTCGGGACGAACTAGGCCTCGAACAACTCCGACTCGAAGCACGAGGCGGAGAAGGGCTCGAAGACTTTTACCGCCGACTGGGCTGGCAGGAGATCGGCCGCTGGCCTGGCGCGCTCCGCTTTACGTTCGGGGACCGAGATGAAGTACTCATGCTGCTGACACCTCTCTGAAGATCACCGGCATCGGCGTCGGCGGTCCGCTCAGTCATCACCGCTCCGAGGAACGGGCTACACCTGGGCCACAAGCGGTCATCGGCGGTAGTCGTGCCGCGGTCGCGCGCCACCAGGAAACCTTCCAAGTCTGGCGCTGTTCCTGAAGAGGTGTCGATTCGGCCGCCGCTCTTCGTAGAGAAGGTGGAGGGTGGCCGATGGAGCCATCCGGGCAAAGGAGGAGACATGACCGAGTACCTCATCGCCTTCAACAACGAGTGGGTGCCCGACCACACGGTCGAGGAACTGCGCGAGAAGTCCAAGGCCACCCGGGCGCTGATAGCAGAGATGAAGGCTGCCGGGGTCTTCATCTTCACCGGGGGCCTTGACGAGGCTGCCCCCGTGTTCAGTGTCGATGCGTCGAGCGGCACACCGCTCTTCACCGACGGCCCGTTCACCGAGACCAAGGAGCACCTCGGCGGCTTCGCCGTCATCGATGTGCCCGACGAGGAGGCCGCGCGGCTATGGGCCGGAAAGGTCGCGGTGGCCTGTGGCTGGCCGCAGGAGGTGCGGCCCTTCATGGTCCCCATGCACCTTCCCGAGACTTCCTGACGATAGCCGTCGATGGACCGTATCTGCCTGTGATGTCATGCTCTGGGCATGCGGCGCGGGCTGAACTGCCATGCATCGCGTCGCGGGCACCGACCGTCAGCTAAGGCCCATCGCCTCGGACGCGATGACGAAGGATTCGGACACCGCGGCAGGCCGAAGCCGGCGTAGCGCCTCGGCGACCGTGACCCATTCGAACCTGTCGTGTTCCGTTCCGTCCAGGGCGATCTCGGTGCCCCAGGGCACCTCGAGGGCGAAGACCGCCCAGCCGGTTTCCCCGGTGACCACCGGCCGGGGAGACGCATCCAGCCCGGTCTCCTCGTGCAGTTCGCGGACCGCACAGGCGGCCACCGCCTCGCCGGGCTTGCGTGACCCGGCGGGAGGCGTCCACGCCCAGTCGCCTTCCCATAATGGGCCATGATGCGCGCGGTGCAGCAGCAGACACCGCCACCCGGCGGGCGCCAGCGCGGCGACCACGACCGTCACGCCATGCGGCGGCTCGCGGCTGACCGGTTCACCATCCCAGGTAGTGAATTCCACTGGCCCGCCGAAATCGCCCATTCCCCATTGTCGCCCCGCGACCATGGGTGCAGACAGACCCGAGAGGACCGCCTTGAACGGTCAGCGAGCGGGTTCGTCCCGGTAGCTTTGGGCCCGTGGCCGCGGAGCAAAACCACCCGGAGGCCGGCGCGGCCGGTGAGATCAGGCGGCTGGAGCGGTTTTTCCGGATCTTCGCCGCGACCCAGTGCCACGGGCGTTCCCTGGTGTACGAGCGGCTCAGCAAGGCGATCGCGGGCGACGACGCCACGCTGCGCCTGTTTCTGCAGACCCCCGGCGAGCAGCAGCGGCCGAGCCTGCTGTTCGCGGCGGTGAACCTGCTCCTGGCGTCTCACCCGGGCTCGGCGCTGGCCGCCTACTACCCCACACACGGCGGCCACCGGGCACCCGACGCCCAGCTGTTCCCGGCGTTCTCGGCTTTCTGCGCCGAGCACCGCGACGACCTGGCCCGGCTGCTGCGCGACGGGTCCACCCAGACCAACGACATCCGGCGTTGCGTGGCCCTGCGCGTGGGGCTTGCCCACGTCCAGCGGTGCTGGCCGGGACCGCTCGCGCTGGCGGAAGCCGGCGCCAGCGCCGGGCTCAACCTGCTGTTCGACCGCTACCGCTACCACCTGGGCGGCGACGAGCCGGCCGCCACGTCGCAGGTGGTGGTCAGCTGCGAGATCCGCGGCGGCGCACCGGCCGGCAACATCCTCGGCGCCATCCCGGAGATCACCACCAGGCTCGGCATCGACACCCAGCCCGTCAGCCTGGCCGACCCGTCCGCCCTTGCCTGGCTGGAAGCGTTCATCTGGCCGGAGCAAACCGGCGACCTCGCCACGCTCCGGGCCGCGATCGACGTGGCGCGGTCCGCGTCGGCCGTGAGCGTGGTACGGGGCGATGCGACGACCGACACCGCGCGCCTGCTGTCCGGCCTGCCCGGCAGCGAGCCGGTGGTGGTCTTCACCGCGTCGCTGCTCAGCTACCTCACCCCCGGCGGCCGCGCGGCCTTTGCCGATCAGCTGCGCCTGGCGGCCCACCGGCGCCCGGTCGCCTGGGTGTTCGCGGAAGCACCCGGACTGGCGGCAACCATGGGCCTTGCCGCTCCCGCGCTGGCGGGCCCGCTGGCCCAGCGCAACACGCTCTACCTGGTCGGTGCCAGCCTGCGCGGCCCCGGCCTCGCCCGCGACGACCGGCTGCTCGCGGTGGCGGATCCGTACCTGCGCTGGCTCGCTCCCGCGCGCAGCAGCACCGACGACTTCGCGTGGGTCCGGTAGCGCCCCGATCAGTCGTTTCTCGTCGCGGCGAGCTCCACGCGCTAGGCTCGCGCGGGTGATCAACCAGACCGACCTCGACCTGGCGGACGGCCGCAGCCTGCACGTCTATGACACCGGTGAGCAGGACGGCTACCGCCTCGCTGTCTTCTGGCACCACGGCACGCCGAACACGGGCGCTCCGCCAGAGCCTCTCTTCCCGGCGGCCGGCCGCCTCGGCATTCGCTGGGTCTCCTACGACCGGCCGGCCTACGGCGGGTCGACCCCGCGCCCGGGCCGCGACGTAGCCTCGGCCGCCGGCGACGTGAGGAGCATCGCGGACGCACTCGGCATCGCCCGGTTCGCCGTGATGGGTCATTCCGGCGGCGCGTCGCACGCCCTCGCCTCGGGAGCGCTGCTTCCGGAACGCGTCGTCGCCGCGGTCGGCGTGGCAACGCTGGCCCCGTTCGGAGCGCAGGGTCTTGACTGGTTTGCGGGCATGGCGCCTTCGATCGAGGCGAATCTGCGGGCCGCGGCCGACGGCCCGGCGGCGCTCGAGCAGCATCGCGCAACGTCCGAGTTCGACCCGGCCATGTTCACCGATGCCGACCAGGCCGCGCTCGAAGGATCCTGGTCCTGGCTGGCCGGTGTCGCCGGGCAGGCCATCGAGGGCGGCCCGGATGGGCAGGTGGATGACGACCTCGCCTACGCCGCCCCGTGGGGTTTCGACCCCGCCGACGTCGCGGCGCCGGTGCTGTTCCTGCACGGTGGCCAGGACCGGATCGCGCCCAGCTCGCACGGCGAGTGGCTGGCCGGCCGCTGCCCCTCGGCGCAGCTGCGGCTCTACCCGGATGACGGGCACATCTCGGTCCTTGACTCCGCCACCACGGCGCTGGACTGGCTCGCGGAGCAGGCGGGCCGGGCCTGAACCGTTCAGGCACCCGGCAGTGCGCGGCTACTGCTCCGCCGTGGTCCCTATCGCTTCGCGGCCGAGCTGCCAGCGAATGCTCGCCGCAGCGATCAGCACAACGCCCACGGTCAGCGCCGAGTCCGCGATATTGAAGGTCTCGGGAAAGTACGGCAGCTTGATCCAGTCGATGACCCAGCCGCGCATCGGGCCGGGCGACCGGAAAAGCCGGTCCGCCAGGTTGCCCGCCGCGCCGCCCAGCACCAGGCCGAGCGCGACCGCCCACAGCCAGCTTTGCAGCCGTCCGGACACACGCAGAATCACAACCAGTACCGCGGCCGCGACCAGCGCGTACATCGCGGTGAACGACGGGCCGACACCGAACGCCGCGCCCGCGTTGCGGTAGAGCTGCAGCGTGATCAGCCCGCCCAGCACCGTCATCGGCCGGTGGCCGGACAGCGCGGCCACGACCACGATCTTGGAGACGACGTCGACGGCGCACACCGCGGCGCCGACGGCGAGCGCCGCGGCCGCGTACCGCTTGGACCTGATCACGCGAGCCTCCCTCGACGGCCACGTCCAGTGATAGTAACCCGCCGCCGGCCGTTCCCTGACGCCGCCGAACACGGCCTGCGCCTGCGCGCAGCAACCGATTGCGGGCAGAATAGGCCATTATGAGCGATGGCCCGGACCGCTGGCACCGGTGGCTGCTCGACGTGCGGTTCGGTGGCGACGCCGCCGCCCGCCAGCAGGATCTCTCCGGCTACCTGTATCCCGTCCGCGACATCGTGCTCGACCGCGCGCGGCTGCAGCCGGGCGACACGCTCCTCGACGTCGGAGCCGGCGACGGCCTCATCGCCTTCGGTGCGCTCGAGCGACTCGGCCCGTCCGGGCAGGTGATCTTCTCCGACGTCTCTGCGGACCTGCTCGAGCACTGCGGCAGGGCCGCCGCCGCCGAGGAACTGGCAGACCGATGCCGTTTCCTCCTCGCCTCCGCCGACTCACTCGATGGCGTCGACGATGCCTCGGTCGACGCGGTCACCACCAGGTCCGTGCTGATCTACGTGAAGGACAAGGCCGCAGCGCTGCGGGAGTTCTACCGGGTGCTGAGGCCTGGCGGCCGGATCAGCCTGGCCGAGCCGATCAATGTGCTCATGTCTCCCTGCGATCCCGACCTGTTCAGCGGGTATGACGTCACGCCGGTCAAGGCGCTGGCCGCCAAGATCGAAGCCCTGTATGACTCCATTCAGCCCATGGGCGTCGATCCCATGCTCGACTTCGACGACCGTGACCTTGTTGCCCACGCCGTCGATGCCGGGTTCCCCACGGTCGACCTGGAACTGCGGGTCAGCGTCAAGGCTTCAACAAAGCCGGTCCCCTGGGAACGGTTCCTGCGGATGTCGGGCAACCCGCTGATGCCGCCGCTCGCCGAGGCCATGGGGCAGGTGCTGACCCCCGCGGAGTTCACCGAGTTCACCGACTGGCTCAGGCCGCTGGTGGAGGCGGGCGGCGGACGCGAGCGGATGGCCATGGCCTACCTGACCGCCGTGAAGGAGTAGCCCATTCAGGCGCGGAGCCGACCGCTCGTCTTACTCGTCGATCGCGTTGACGTCACTGGCCGCAGCGGCTACGACGCCGTCGAGTTCGGACAGCGAAGCGGCTAGATCGGTGACCGAGTTCCTGCCGTGGACGTGCAGCGTGACCTCCACCATCGACGGCTTGGGCGCCCCGCCGGATGTGGAAGACGGCCGGTAGCCGACGGGCTCGGTGGAGACGTCGTCGATGGCGAACCCGAGATCGGTTGCCTGCTTCAGCACGTCGCGCAGCCGTCCGTGGCCGTCCGGGTACCGCACCCGAAGTGCCGAGATCGCCGTTGCCGACCTGGGCAGCCGACGGGTCGCGAGCGGGAACACGAGCGCCACCAGAAAGTAGATGCCGGTGGACGCCACGGCCAGCACCGGCAACCCGGCGCCCGCCGCTGACCCGATCGCGGCGGTAACCCAGATCGCGGCCGCCGTGGTCAGGCCGCGCACCGCGTCGCGCCGCACGAAGATAAGGCCAGCGCCGAGGAAGCCCACCCCGGTCACGATCTGTGCGGCCACCCGGGAGGGATCGAGCACCACCAGGCGCGGTTCCAGGACGTCGGTGAACCCGTACTTGCTGATCAGCATGAACAGCGCTGCGCCGACCCCGACCAGGGTATGTGTCTTCAGTCCGGCGCTCTTCTGGCGTATCTCACGCTCGAGGCCGATCAGCGCGGAGAGAACCAGGGCAAGGCCGAGTTCGGCGACCTGGCGCCAGCCCTCGCCGTTAAGCGCGGGTGCCGCGACAGCCTGAGACAGGGCATCACCGATCGGGAGCATCCCCCGAACCCTACCCGCCTGGCAGAGAATAAACGGACCCCGGATCGGTCGCAGCCGCGGGTCATGCACCGCGCCCGCGCCGTCAGCCAAGGACCAGGGAGTCTGAATCCTGGCCTGGCCTGACGGCCGCCACGGTCAGCCGGGCGGCGCCCGGGCGCCACGACGTCACCTGAACCTTGGTCGTGAAGCTCAGCTCCGCGATCAGGCTGTCGCCGCCAGCGAGCCAGCCGAAACCGACCATGGCGTCGCTGCTGGCCCAGGTACCGGGAACGACGGCCAGCCGTCCGCTCGCGACCGACGCCACGTCAAGCTGTGTCGCCAGCGCACCGTCATCGCCGCCGTTGTAGAAGCTCAGCTCGATCGCGAGGAGGTCACCGTCGGGGCTGAACGCGGCGTTGGCCGCGGAGCCGGGCAACGTGACGATCGTGCGCCGGCCGGTCGCCAGGTCCAGCACCTGAACCCGGCAGACCGGGTCACAGGCCGGCGCCCAGGCGATCGCGTTGGCGCTGGCCGCGATCACCCCGGCGAAGGTGCGGCTTGCCCGCGAGCCCGTGGGGTCCCACAGTGTGTAGACCGGCGGTCCCGGGTGCTGAACCGCCGGAGCGAGCAGCAAGCCGCGGTCGGTCGCCTGGTCGATGACAAACCCGGCCGGCAGAGAGACTGCAGGCCCGATCGGCGTCCCGGTGACGCTGACCTCCCGGGCGCTTCCGGCGGCGCTGCCCGTGTCCGCGTCCGGCGGGTAACTGGTCAGCCAGACCGCGCCGGGAACCGCGGCAGGGGCGATCGCGCTGGCCAGGCCGACCCGGGTCACCGACTGCGCGTGGTCCGCGAGAAAGTACACGGGCCGGGGCGGGCCGGCGCAGCCCGAGCACCGGGACGGGGCACCGGCTCCGGCCTGGATCGCCCAGCCGCCAGCGATACTGGTGAACTCGTAGCCGGAGCCGTCCGGTGGCAGGCCGCCGATCGTCTCCCTGCGGCCGGTGGCCGGCCAGAACCACGCCGGCCGGGGCCCGGCGACCGGGAGCCGGACGCCGCTGGCCCACGGAAGGGTCTGGCCGGTCACCCCGTCAGGCACGTCTGCCACGCCGGTCGCGGGCAGGGCCGTGGCCGGTTTGCGCGGGGCTGCGCGGGTCACGTGCGCGTGCCGGGGCAGGTGCGCCGCGATCACTGCGGCCACGAGCAGCAGCGCGGCGATCGCCACCAGGCGCCGCGCCCACGGATGAGGTCGGCGTTCCTCGCCCTGGCCAAGGATGTCGGGCATGTGCGGTCGCTCGCTACGCCAGGTGAGCAACGGACGCGATCTCCACCACGTCCAGGTTGCGGAACGTCGTGATGGCGCACGGCGGGACGCCCTTGTCGAGCAGCCAGGGCGGCAGTTCGGCCTCGCCGAGCAGCGTGCGCAGCAGGTCCGTGGTAACGCCGCCGTGACTGGTGGCAGCCACCGGGCCGGGCTCTGCGGCCAGGTCGAGGAGGAAGCTGCGCAGCCGCTGGCCCGCCTGGCGGGATGAGTCGCCGTGGCGGGGAACGAAGTCCGGGTCCAGGGCCGTCCGGTCCCACTCGGTCCGGAATTCCTCCAGGGTCTGGCCGACGTCCCAGTTCATGCGCTCGCGCAGCCGGACATCGCGCCGGATGCTGAGACCGGTGGCACCCGCGATGTGCTCGGCGGTCTCGACGGCCCGCCGCTGCGGGCTGCTGTACACGGCGTTCAGGCCGCAGCCGTACAGCCACTGCGCGGTGCGGCCCGCCTGCTGGCGCCCGGCGCGGGTCAACCCCGGATCCCCGGGGCCGGTCTCCTTCTCCGCATGCTGCACCAGGAAGATCAGCGTCATGCCCAGTCCTTCCGCGGCTGGCGATCTCCCGCGATTTCGAATTGTCCTCCGCCGGCGCGGTCATGGCCAGACATTGGGTGCGAACCGGCCAGCCTGGCCGACCCGGGCTGCGATCACTGCATGAGCAGCTTCCCTTGACTCTGAGCTGAACGGGCCCGCGGCCCTCCGTTCCTGCCTGACCACGCCGGTGAGAGGAGGACGGAGGACAGTTTCGTGCGGCCAGAGAAAACGGGGAAGGCCAGGCCGGTCCTGGTCGGGGCGGCGGTGCTCGCCGCCGCGCTCGCTGTAGAGCTTGTCGATGAGCTTGCTGACGGCGCCAAGAGCGCCGTGCTGCCGTACCCCGTGCTTCAGGTCGAGTTGTACGGCAGCCTGCCGGACGACACCTGGGCCCTGGCGGGCCTGGCGGTCGCGCCGCCCACTGCTGCTCCTGGGGCTGTGGCGATCAGGCGGCCGGAATGACGAGCAGCCGGACATGGCGGTGCCCCCGCCGTCAGGTGACGGCGGGGGCACCGGGTGAACTAGCTGATGGCCAGTTTTAGAACGGGCCAGCAGTGGTGTGGACTTCCTGGGTGTCCGCAGCGTGCTTGCCGTTCAGGTCGATCGTGGTCCACGTGACCTGTGACGGTGCGGTTCCCGGGTTGGTGGCGACGAGCGGGTTGGAGTAGTTGTCGCTCGCGCCGTTGATCCACCAGACACCTGTCGAGACGCTGCCACCCGGCAGCGTGCCCGCGCTGATGATCACGGTGTCCGGCGCCACGCCGCACGGCTCGAGCCGGATCTTCCAGCCGCTAGCCGGTGCGGAGTTGCCCCACGCGCCGAGGCACTGGTCCTCCGGGCCGCCGTTGTTCGGGTTGAACGCGTACTCGAACGTGGTTGCCAGGTTCAGCCCTGCCACGAACATCAGGTGGCACTGGTTGTTCGTGAAGATCGAGCCCGTCTGGGCCTGCCCGGTGGCCGTGCAGTACAGCGGGAACACGGTGCCCACGTTGATCCTGCTGAAGTCCTCCTTGGCGGCCGCGTTGCTGCCCTGGACCAGCCGCACCACGTTGTTCGTGATGTTCAGGTCCGAGTGAGCCGCCAGGATGTCGGTCGGACCGGGAACCTGGAAGCTAGCGTCGGAGCACGCGGCGCCACAGGCGGTCGTCGCGGCCGGTCCAGCGGTGGCGCCGGCTGCGCTGGCGGCCCCCATGCCGAGCATCGCCGTGACGGCTACTCCGGCCGCCACAGCGTAGCCCGCCCGAGTAAAGCGGATGCGCATGTTCATTCCTTCCTGTTTGTTGCCGTACCGGCTGCCTCGAAGGCGGCGGCCTGGGCGGTCAGGCATGGCCGGTCGCCGTGCTGTGAGCCTGGCTGTGATTGGTTTTTGATCCCGCCCTGCCAGTAGCGATGGACACGCTACCACGAGTAGTCGTTTGATTACGTGACGTGACGACATTGAGGTCAACGGGCTCTCCGGCCACTCGCGGCTTGTAAGGCGCTAACCCGAGATGCGCCCGGGACGGCCAGGGAGGCGGCCATTCATGCCGCGCCCTGCCCGCTCCGCGCACACCCGAGCTGACACCATTTCCCCTCTCCCGCCGCCGGTCGGCGGCCGGGCGGTCGGCCAGGAACCCGGTGCCCCCGAAGCCCGGGAAGACGTGCGATCTCGCGTCCGTCCCCCCGGCTCACCGGGGAACCTGGCAAACCTAAATCGGACCTACGTGATAATGCAGAGTCAACTTTTATTGACTCCATTGCATTCTCATAAGCGAGACGCGCCACTCCGACGCATGGTTGTCATGCACCATGCAGCATTTCTTAATATCCACTTCGATTACTTAAGGCGCGGATTTATATAGGACCTGAGGTAATAATTCGGCGGCGAGTAGCTTGCTGCAATAGGCCCGGACGCTGACCATTCGTACGGATTGGCCGCCGCACGCAACAGCCCCGGTCCGGGATCCCGGACCGGGGCTGCGGGACTGGTCAAGCGGTCGCGTTCTGGTTGTTGGCTGGCGCGGCGGATGCGGCGCCGTCCTGGCCGGTGGTAATCGGGTCGAAGGACGTCACCTTCTGCTCCGCTGGGCCGGCCAGGCTCTGCTTCACCGACTCCAGGATCGTCAGCCCCTGGCCGACCAGGCCGGCCGCGATCTCCCCGAGGCCGTCGGCGCCGTTCAGGACGCTGATGTTGGCGCCGGCCAGCCCGGCCGCGGCCTCCTTGACGATCTGCGGGAGCTGGTCGATCAGCATCCGATCGAGCGCGATCCGGTTGTTTGACGCGGCGGCCTCGGCCTGCAGTGTCACCCGCTGGGCGTCCGCCTTGGCCAGGATCTCCACCTTCTGCGCCTCGGCCTCGGCGGGCCTGATCACCTCGGCGACCAGCTGGCGCTGGCGCAGCTCGGACTGCCGCTGCGCGAGGTCAGCCTGGGCGGCGATGACGTTCATCTGTGCCTGGGCCTGCGCCAGCGGGCCGGCTTGCGCGGCCTCTGCCTGGGCCTTGTCAACCTCGGCCTTGTACTGCGCCTGCACGACCGACGTCTGCCTGGCGTACTCGGCCTGGGCCCGCTGCGACTGCTGCTGCGCCTCCGCCGCCGCCTGGTTGGCCTGAGCCTGTGCGATCTGTGCCTGCCGCTGGATCGCGGCGTTGTGCGGCGCCGCCATCGCCTGGATGTAACCGATGTTGTTGTCGTCGATCGACTGGATCTGCAGCGAGTCCACGGTAAGACCGATCTTGGCCATCTCCGACTTAGACCCGTCCAGCACCTCGGTCGCCAGCTTCTGCCGCTCGGTGACGATCTCCTCGACGGTCATCGAGCCGATGATCGAGCGCAGGTGGCCGGCGAAGATCCGCCCGGTCAGCGTGGACATCTGGTCCTGGTCGGAAAGGAACCGCTGCCCGGCGTTGACGATGCTCTCCTCGTCGTTGCCGACCTTGAACGCGATGACCGCGCGGACATTGAGCGAGATGCCCTGCTTGGTCACACAGGTCTCGGAAACCTCTGACTCGGCCATGGACAGGGTCAGGAAATTGACCTTGCGGAGGAACGGGGGAACGAACGCGCCGTGGCCGGTGACGACCTTGAAGGGAGCGCCGTTGCGTCCGAACCTGCCGCCGGAAACGAGCATCGCCTCATCGGGCGCTGGAACACGGTAGCCGAGCATCTTTCATCTCCAGTCGGGATCTCCGGGGCTGACCCCCAGAGCAGTCATTGTCTGCTTTACCCGCCTTACTGCACAAATAGGTCGCGAGGGAAGCGAGCGGTCGGTCACCGTGAAGGCGGCAGGCCCTGTTCCTAGGGTAGGGATAGCCGTTGCCACGGCGGAAGCCCCGGCGGCCACCGCGCTCCCGCCCTCGCCCGCTCGCCCGGCCCGCCGCCCCCGGGTGCCGCCGTCCCCTGGCTTATCGATGTACCGGAAGGCCCTATCTATGCGGCCGAAAGGTACATCCACACCGCGGCACCCTGCGCTCGAGGCGGACGTAGCGCGGTTACCGGAGAGGGCGGTATGGGTCGTCGGGCAGCGGGGCGAGCGGATCGGTCCACTCGCTGACGTCCACGGTCCGGTTTCCCCGGGATTCGATGACCAGGACCGTCGCGCCCTTGGGCAGCGGCGTCGGCGACCAGGCGATATAGGTCTCGGAGCCGCCCCTGATCTTGACCAGCACCTCCCCAGGCCCGGACCGTCCCCTGGTGGCGACGGTGAGCACACCGATGCAGCCGATGAGCGAGGTCTCCGGAGCCACCGTCAGCCGCCCTCCCGCCTCCCGCGCCTGGATCTTCCGGGCCGGAATCCCACAGTATGCCGGGCCGGCCTGGAGCGGGAGGCGGCGATACCCGCGTCAAAATTCTCCGCGGCCCCTGGAATAGCCCGGCGCCCGATGCCGTTCCTAGACATCGCTGGTGCGTTGTCCCCCGGGCCGCAACTATTGCCTTCGCGGAATACCGTCCGGCTGGAGCCGCGTTGTGCCACTCGCCGAGAGGCGACCTCGCACCGGCACCTGGCACGCCCTCGAGAGCGGAATGCTCCGGGGGCGTCGTCATGTCTGGGGCCGGGCCGCCCGCCGATTCTGCGGGCGGCCGCCCGGCGGGTGCTCAGCCCTTCAGCGCGCCGGAGACCAGGCCCCGCACGTAGTAGCGCTGCAGCGCGACGTAGACCACGATGCACGGGACCATCGCGATGACCGCGCCGGCGAGCAGCAGGCCGTAGTTGATCGCGCCGTAGGTCCCGGTCTCGACGTTGCTCAGCGCCACCGGCAGCGTGAACAGGCTGTCGTTGGTCATGAAGCTCAGCGCGCCGAGGAACTCCGTCCAGGAGAACAGGAACGCGTAGAGGGCACTGGTCGCGATCCCGGGCAGCACCAGCGGCCGGAGCACGGACAGCAGCGTCCGGGTCACCGAGGCGCCGTCCACCCGGGCTGCGTCGACGATCTCCCGTGGCACCTGCAGGAAGCTGTTGCGCATCA
>Ga0335073_10009775_pt1 | contig 13456 bp, 13 predicted proteins | sample Lox_Sample_22_FD_207093 | JGI IMG/M metagenome (GOLD analysis project Ga0335073, IMG submission 207093) | Soil microbial communities from Loxahatchee National Wildlife Refuge, Florida, United States - Lox_Sample_2.2 | ecosystem: Environmental > Terrestrial > Soil > Wetlands | place: USA...
TCTCACCAAGCGCAAGCTGATTCCTGCGCTGATCAATCTGGCGCAGGAAAAACTGCTCTCGCCGCAGTTCGCGATTGTGGGCTTCGCGTTCGATCAGATGGATACCAATTCTTTCCGGGCGCACCTTTCCGAGGAGATCAAGAAATTTGAAGACCAGCCGGTCGATCCCAAGTGGTGGGATTGGTTTCTCGAGCGGATCTATTACGTACAGGGAGACTTCAAGGATCCGGCCTCCTATCAGCGCTTGAAAGAGCAGTTGCTGCAAGCCGAAGAGAAGCACGGCACGCAGGGCAATCGCTTTCACTACTTGGCCGTGGCGCCTAGCTTTTTTGCCGAGATTGTTCGCCAACTCGGGCAAGTCGGCCTGACCAAGGAAGAAGGCGGGAAGTGGACGCGCGTGATCGTGGAAAAGCCTTTCGGTCACGATCTGGATTCCGCGATCCAGCTGAACAAGGAATTGAAGGAAATTCTCACCGAGAAGCAGATCTACCGCATCGACCATTATCTCGGCAAAGAAACCGTGCAAAACCTGTTGGTCTTTCGTTTTGCGAACAGCATTATCGAGCCGCTCTGGAACCGCACGTACATCGATCACGTGCAGATCACCGCGGCCGAATCGGTGGGCGTAGAGCATCGCGGAGCCTTCTACGAAACCGCCGGAGCGCTGAAAGACATGGTGCCGAATCATATGTTTCAGCTGCTCACGCTAACCGCCATGGAGCCGCCCATTTCCTTCGAAGCTGACGCGGTGCGGGATAAACAGGCGGAAATTTTGCATGCGATTCGTGTACCGACTCCGGAAGAAGTGTTGTCCACCACGGTGCGTGGGCAATATGGCGAAGGTTGGGAAAACGGACAGAAAGTGCCCGCCTATCGCAGCGAGCCAAATGTTTCGCCGGAGTCCAACACCGAAACTTATATCGCCCGAAAAATTCAAATCGAGAACTGGCGCTGGGGCGGCGTGCCGTTTTATCTGCGAACTGGAAAACGGCTGGCCAAGCGAGTAACCGAGATCGCCATCCAATTTCGCAAAGCACCCTTCATGCTGTTTCGCAAAACTCCGATTAAAGATCCGCACGTCAACCGGCTTGTGATTCACATTCAGCCGGACGAGGGCATCACGCTGCGTTTCGGCGCGAAGATTCCCGGGTCGGTGATGAAGCTCGGCCTGGTAAACATGGATTTCGACTACGCGCGCGACTTCGGCACCTCGCACAGCACCGGCTACGAGCGGCTGCTCTACGATTGCATGCTCGGCGACGCCACGCTGTTCCAGCGCGCGGACATGGTCGAAGCGGCGTGGGCGGCTATCGAGCCGGTCATCGATGTCTGGAGAGCTCTGCCCGCTCGCGGCTTTCCCAATTATGCGGCCGGCTCCTGGGGACCGAAGGAAGCCGACGAGTTGATGGCCAAGGACAACCGCGCGTGGCGTGAAATCGAGGAAGAGGAAGAAACCAGCAGCAAGGCCACGGCGACCGCGAAGTCCGCAACATCACAGTCCTAGAAATGCACACCGCGCAAACCATGGCCGAAGCTGATGCAAACCGGGAAGTGCGCATTTTGCCTGACGCCGCGGCCATCGCCAAACGTGCCGCGCAAAAGTTCATCGAAATAGCTTCCGCGGCGGCAACGCAAAAAGGCTCGTTCGAGGTAGCACTTTCCGGCGGGTCGACTCCCAAAGCTCTCTATTCGCTGCTCGTCAATGACGCCGCCCTCCGAGCGCAAGTGCCGTGGGACAAAATGTATGTCTTCTTTGGGGATGAACGCCACGTCGGTCCGGACGACGAGTTGAGCAACTACCGCATGGCGCGCGAATCGCTTTTCTCCAAAGCGCCGCTCCAGCCCCAGCAGATTTTCCGGATCAAGGGCGAGTTTCCCGAAGCGGAACAGGCTGCGCAGGATTACGAGCAGCAGATCCGCGCGCATTTCCATCTGCGCGACGGCCAATTTCCGCGCTTCGACCTGCTTTTCCTCGGCATGGGTGACGAGGGCCATGTGGCCTCTTTGTTCCCGGGCACCAAAGCTCTGCATGAACAAAGACGCATTGCCGTGCATAATTGGGTAGGCAAAGTATTGATGGACCGTATCACGCTGACCGCCCCGGCGATCAACAACGCTGCGAACGTCATCGTCATGGCCACCGGCGCCGCGAAAGCGCCCGCGCTGACAGCGGTCCTCGAACGAGTTTACGAGCCGCAGCAGTTGCCGGCGCAGTTGATCAAACCAGTGGCAGGCAAGTTGCTCTGGTTGGTTGATCCCGCTGCCGGAAGCCTGCTGACGCAGGCCATTCGCGAATAACCAGGAGAGCCACTAATGGCGACCATCACCACCCCAGGAAAAATTGAGCAGTACCTCGGCGACAAAGCCGAATATTTTCTCGGCTTTAAGGCCCCGAAAATCTCGAAAGAGCGGCTGCACTTGCCCGGTCCCGATTTTATTGACCGCGTCTGGACGATTTCGGATCGCAGCACCCGCGTGCTCACGAATTTGCACCGCATGTTCCATCATGGGCGGCTGCACGGTTCGGGCTACCTTTCGATTTTGCCCGTGGATCAGGGCATCGAGCATTCCGCGGGAGCGAGCTTCGCGAAGAACCCGGACTACTTCGATGCGGAAAATATCGTCAAGCTGGCCATCGAAGGTGGCTGCAACGCGGTGGCTTCCACCTTCGGCGTCCTCGGTTCCTGCTCGCGCAAGTACGCGCACCGAATTCCTTTCATCGTGAAGATCAATCACAACGAATTGCTCACCTTTCCCAACAAATTTGACCAGGTCCTGTTCGGTACCGTGCAGGAAGCCTGGAACATGGGCGCGGCCGCCGTCGGCGCAACGATTTACTTTGGCTCGGAGCCGAGCGACCGCCAGATCATCGAAGTTAGCCAGGCGTTTGCCCACGCCCACGAACTGGGTATGGCCACCGTGCTGTGGTGCTACCTTCGCAATTCCGCGTTCAAAAAGGACAAGGACTATCACGTCTCCGCGGACCTGACCGGCCAGGCCAATCATCTCGGCGTAACCATCGAGGCCGACATCATCAAGCAAAAGCTGCCGGAAAATAACGGCGGTTATGCGGCGCTGAACATGGGCGATTCGAGCTACGGAAAATTCGATAAGCGCATTTACACCGACCTCTCCAGCGACCACCCCATCGATCTCTGCCGCTATCAGGTGGCGAATTGTTACATGGGCCGGGCGGGCTTGATCAACAGCGGCGGCGCTTCGGGAGCCAACGATTTCGCGGAGGCGGTCACCACCGCGGTCATCAACAAGCGCGCCGGCGGCACCGGTCTCATCTCGGGTCGCAAGGCGTTCCAACGGCCGATGCACGAAGGCGTGCAACTGCTCAACGCCATTCAGGACGTGTATCTCAGCCCTGATGTGACCGTCGCCTGATTGTCCATTTGTTTCCACTCGGAACGATGGGAGCGCTTTCCAGCACGCCCTTTGCTCGCGCGTCGTTTAGCTGTGCGACCCGGCTACGGGACTTCCCCGAATTCGCAGCGCCAAAGCCCTGATTTTCTCCTTCGCCCCGATTGGTCTATTCTTTTCTAGTGGCTGATTCTCGTGACCAAACCGGACCTGCTCCTGACGCCGTTCCCGATCCGCAGTTCTCGCAACGCGCGCGCAAGGTCCGTTTTCTGCTGCTCGTCTCTTTCGGCTGGCTGCTCGCCCTGTTGATTGGTGCGGGGCTTGATGCGTTCGTTTCGTTGCGTCGCCTCGATGCGGTCTCGCAGGAAGTGAGCCAGCGCTTTTCCGCGCGCAATCAGGCCGTCGTCGGCATCGTACTTTCTGTTCACAACTACGACGATCAGCTCGAGCGGTTTTTGCTTCAGGATCAGTTGAACGCGCCTGCGCCGGATGTCTCCACCCTCGACCGGGACATCGCCGCCATGCGCGCCGCCCTGGGACACTTCCCGATAGACGATGATCCAGATGCGCAGTTCCTCATCAATGCCATTCAGCAGCAAATGCAGGATGAAGCCAACACCTTCGCGGTGATCTCCGGCTGGGCTGCTAATGTGCGCCAGCAGCGCGCTTATCCGTTTATTGCCGAGCAGCTGATTCCGTGGCGTAGCCATGTGCTGCAACTCTCGCAGCAAATTTCGGCCCTGAATGCGCGCAAGCTGGCGCTCGACAATCTTGCGGTCGCCGCCAATTTTCAGACCCTCGAATCGCACCTCATGTGGATGGTCGCGCTTGCGCTCATGGCCGGCGTGCTCATGTCTCTGATCTGTGGCTGGTACATCCTGCGCCTCGAGCGCCAGGGCCGCCACCGTTATCAGGCCCTGGCCCGCAGCCGGCTCGAACTCGAGGGCCTTTCGGCACGCCTGGTGGAAGCACAGGAACAGGAACGCCGCTCGATCTCGCGGGAACTGCACGACGAGGTCGGCCAGACGCTCGGCGCTTTGCTCGTCGAAGTCGGTCAACTCTCCAAATTGTTCCCCGGGGAAGCGCAAGCCGCGCAAACACAGATCACGCACATCAAGTCGGTCGCGGAGAATGCCGTCAAATCCGTTCGCGACATTGCGCTGCTGCTCCGTCCGCCCATGCTGGACGATCTTGGCTTGGTTCCCGCTCTCGAATGGCAGGCCCGCGAAATCTCCCGCCGCAGCGACATGGAAGTGGATGTGCAGTCGGATCGCGTATCGGAGAATCTTCCTGACGAAATTAAAGTCTGCATCTACCGTCTGGTGCAAGAGGCACTGAACAACGCCGCATCGCACGCTCGCGCCAAGCACACCAATGTGACGGTCGTTCAGGATCCCACGCGCATACACGTGACGATCGCCGATAACGGCTCCGGTTTCGATCCCGCGCGCAGTCGCGGCATGGGCATTCTTGGCATGGAAGAGCGCGTTCGCCGGCTCGGCGGTACGCTGGCCATTGCATCGGCGCCGGGCAAAGGCGCGACCGTCAAAGCCGAGCTACCGCTGCACGCCGCCGTCGCGTCGTGACCGGATGAGTCCACGATGAGAAAGATCCGCATCCTTCTCGCCGATGACCACAAGCTCATCCGCAGCGGCCTGCGTCTGCTGATGGAGCAGCAGCCCGACCTCACGGTAATCGGCGAAGCGGATGATGGCCGTGAAACTGTCGCGCTCGCAAAATCGCTAAAGCCCGATGTAGTCGTCATGGACATCGGTATGCCGAGCCTCAACGGCATCGAAGCCGCGCTGCAAGTCACGCAAGCCAATCCGGAGATTTGCGTTGTCATGCTCAGCATGCATTCCGATGAAAGCTACGTCCTCCGCGCCTTGAAAGCCGGCGCCAAAGGCTACCTTCTAAAAGACTCCGCGGAGTCCGACCTCATCAAAGCTGTGCACGCGGTCGCCGAAGGCAAGTCTTTTTTCAGCCCGGCGGTCAGCAAAGTCCTGCTGGACGACTACGTGCGCAAACTCAGACGCAGCGGCGCCGAAGACGCCTACGATTTGCTCACACCGCGCGAACGCGAAATCCTCCAACTCGTTGCGGAAGGCAAGTCCAACAAGGATGTCGCCAACCTGCTCAATCTCAGTGTCTACACCGTCGAAACGCACCGCTCCAACATCATGGAAAAGCTCAACCTTCGCGGCATCCCCGAACTCATCCTCTTTGCGGTCCGCAAAGGCATCATTTCCTGAATTACGAAGCTCAGCGCGCCTCCAAAATGCCTCTTAGTCGTTGATACTGCTGGACTTAATCTCTACCCAATCGCCGGTACGCAATATCCCGTCCTCTCGGGAGTATCGCCAACTTCTCCCTAGCGTCCTATACATAGCAACCGAAACAGGAGCACACGTTCCTCTGGTCGGTCGCAGCGATACGTTTTTTTGCCATAAGAGAGGAAACATGAAATCAATCACTTCCCTGGTCAAGTCCAAGCCAGCCATGCTGGTCCTGGGCTTTGCTTTGGGGGCGGCCGGCTTAGGCCTCGCGCGCACGTCCGAGCGAGCCCTGTCCGTAAATCCGCCCGCTACCCTGAAATTGGCGAATCCCAGCGAGGGCCCTAGCAAAAATAGCTTTGCTCCCCTCGTCAAACAGGTTTTGCCTTCCGTCGTAAACATATCTTCTTCTAAAGTCGTGAAAAATCACCTGAGCTCCGAAGAGCTGCCCATGGATCCGTTCTTCCGCCAGTTCTTTGGCCAGGACGGTGGCCAATTCAACATGCCCCGCGAGTCCCGCGAGAAAGCTCTCGGCTCTGGCGTGGTGGTCAGTCCCGAAGGCTACATTCTCACCAACAACCACGTCGTTGATGGCGCAACCGATGTCGAAGTCACTTTAGCGGATAAGCGCGTTCTTAAAGCCAAGGTGATCGGCACTGACCCCAAGACCGACGTGGCGGTTCTTAAAATAAACGCCAGCAATCTCGATCCCATCACCATCGGCGACTCTTCCAAAGTGCAGGTCGGCGACGTCGCTCTGGCCATCGGCGATCCGTTTGGCGTCGGTGAAACCGTCACCAACGGCATCATCAGCGCCACTGGCCGTGGCGGCCTCGGCATCGAGGACTACGAGGACTTTATCCAGACCGATGCTCCGATCAATCCCGGCAATTCCGGCGGAGCACTCGTGAACGATCGCGGAGAGCTGATCGGCATCAACACCGCCATCATTTCGCACGGTTCTGGCGGCAGCCAGGGCATCGGTTTCGCGGTCCCCTCCGATCTGGCTCGCCAAGTCATGAACGAAATCCTGAAGACCGGCCACGTCACTCGCGCGTATCTCGGCATCTACCCGCAGGACATCACACCAGCCATGGCACGCGCCTTCGGTGAAAAGGAAATGGCTGGCATCGTAATCGGCGACGTTTCTCCGGATAGCCCGGCGAAAGCCGCCGGCCTGCAGCGCGGAGACATCCTCCTCGATGTCAACGGCAAGCCGGTGAACGACAGCAACCAGCTGCGCATGAGCATCTCCATGATGCAGCCCGGCACGGACGTCACCGTGAAGTACTTGCGCAACGGCAGCGACCACACGGCCACCGTCAAGCTGGCAGAAATGCCGAACGACTCCGCCTCTAACGATTCCACCGACCAGAACAACGGCGGCAACAAGGCCCTGGAAGGCGTGGAAGTCGCCAACCTCACGCCATCGATCGCTCGTGAACTCAGCGTGCCGAGTTCCACCAAGGGCGTGGTCGTGACGGACATCGACCCCGCCAGCAAGATGGCGGACTCCGGCCTCCAAAAAGGCGACATCATTCAGGAAGTCAACCACCAACCGGTGAACAACGTTTCTGAATTCGAGAACGCCATTCACCAGGGCGGCAGCAGTCCGCTGCTCCTCGTCAACCGTGACGGCAGAACTTTCTTCATCGCTGCGTCGTAAAACCGATGCTCCCTCGCTTCCGCCCGGCGCCGGCTTCCCAGCTGCGCCGGGCGGAAGTGTTTTTTTGGTGGCTCGGCTCTCGCTCGAAATTCAGAAATGCATTAAATCGTATTGCTCTGGCGGTTCCCTATCTGCAAAAATATGGTTTCTCCTTCAGGAGCAACCATGACCCGTGCCCCGCTCTTGCCTCCCCGTGAGGCTGCCCGCATTCTCGGCATCAGCTATCCCACCCTCAAGCAGTGGATCTACCGCGGCAAAATTAGCTCCGTCAAAACGCCCGGCGGCCATCATCGCATCCCCGAAAGCGAAATCGATCGCATGATCCCCACGAAGCTCGGTCGCGGCGATGTCGCTCTGCGCCGCGGCAACTTTCGCAAAATCAGCGGACGCAACCAACTCGTCGGTCGGGTCTTGGCCGTGAAATACAGCGGCCTCCTCGCGCAGGTCACCATGGCTATCGGCGAGCAGCACATCACCGCCATCATCACCGCGGACGCCGCCAAGGAAATGCGCCTCCAGCCTGGCGAACGCGCTGCTGCTCTCATCAAATCCACCGAAGTCATGATCCTCCGCGTCTGACGCGGCTGCTCTCGTCGTTCATTCGCCTATGCGGAACAAGAAGCATTCTCGACTGGCGCGCTGGTTCTTGCTGTGGTTCGTGCCGCTATTCTTTTCCCCGCTGTTCGGTTGCTTTGCTGCGCCCGCCGCCGCCCAGGAAGTTCGCGTCGCCGCCGCCGCCGATTTGCAATACGCGATGGACGATATCGCTCGTAAATTCGAAGCGCGCACCGGCATCAAAGTCGCAGTCACCTACGGTTCGAGCGGCAACTTCTTCTCGCAAATCCAGAACGGCGCGCCCTTCGATCTTTTCTTCTCCGCGGATGCCGACTACCCGCGAAAACTTGTTTCCGCGGGTTTCGCCGCGCCCGGGCCCATTTTCTTCTACGCCGTCGGACACGTAGTCATCTGGATGCCTGCCTCTTCTCCCGTCAACTTGGCGCAAGAGGGCTGGCGCGCTCTCACGGATGCCCGCATCGAAAAAATCGCCGTCGCCAATCCCGAACACGCGCCGTACGGCCGCGCTGCCATCGCCGCTTTGCAACACGCCGGAATCTACGACCGCGTCAAAGCCAAGCTCGTCTACGGCGAAAACATCGCCCAAGCCGCGCAGTTCGTCCAATCCGGTAACGCGCAAGCTGGCATTCTCGCCAAGTCGCTCACCTATGCGCCCGCCTTGCACAACGGTAAGCTCTGGAACATTCCCCCCACTCTCTATCCCACGATTTTGCAGGGCGCCATCCTGCTCAAATCCGCTGCCAACAACCACAACGCCAGATCCTTTCTCGAATTCGTCCAAGGTCCCGCCGCTCGACTCACCTTTGATTACTGCGGACTGGATGCGCCGACCGCTGCCGATCTGGCTGTCACCCACGGAGCCGCCGCCCAGTGAGTCTCGAACCGCTCTTCCTTTCACTCCGCCTCGCCCTTTGTGTCTCTGCCATTCTTCTCACCCTCGGCATGCCTCTTGCGCATTGGCTCGCTTTCTCGCATTGGCGTGGCAAATTCCTTCTCGAAGCGCTCGTCGCATTGCCGCTCGTCTTGCCGCCTACAGTCCTCGGCTTTTACGTGCTCCTCGCCATGGGCCCGCGTGGCCCACTCGGCAGACTCTGGCAAGGTCTCTTCGGCCACGGCCTCGCTTTCACGTTCGAAGGTCTGGTCCTCGCTTCCGTCCTCTACAGCCTGCCCTTCGCCGTCCAGCCTCTCGTCGCTTCCTTTGAGAGTGTCGATCGCAAACTCCTGGACGCTTCCGCGATTCTCGGCGCCACACGCTGGCGCACCTTTTGGCGCATCATCCTTCCACTCTCGTTTCCCGGCGTCATCACCGCCCTCGTCCTCACCTTCGCCCATACCCTCGGCGAATTCGGCGTCGTGCTCATGGTCGGCGGCAATCTTCCCGGCGTAACTCGCACCGTCTCCATCGACATTTACGACCGCGTGCAGGCGCTTCAGTATCCAGAAGCCAATCGGCTGGCCCTGATCCTTTTGCTCTTCTCTTTCGTCACGCTCTCGGTTGTTTACGCAGTGAATCGCCGCGTGGCTCACGACCTCGCCCAGCGCCTCTGGGCTCCCTGGACTGCCAAATAGTCATGCTCGCTGCGCAATTCAAATTCAGCCGTTTCACGCCGGGACCTGCCCTGTTCACTCTGGATGTTTCGCTTCAGGTTTCTCCCGGCATAACCATTCTGTTTGGCCCCTCGGGTGCCGGAAAATCCACGCTGCTCGACTGCCTCGCGGGACTGCAGGCCCCGCAGCAAGGCCGCATCAGCATCAATGAGCACCTCCTTTTCGACGCTCCCACCCGCCTGAATCTGCCTCCCCAAGCCCGCCGTACCGCCTACGTCTTTCAAACGCTCGCGCTGTTTCCTCACCTGACCGCCGAAGAAAACGTCGGCTACGGCCTCGCCGGTCTGTCTCGCGACGCCCGCGCCTCGCGCGTTCGCGAAATTCTGCAAGCCTTCGGAATTGAAAAACTTGGCCGCCGCAAGCCTTCTGAAATCTCCGGCGGCGAACGCCAACGCGTCGCTTTGGCGCGTTCTCTCGTCACGCAGCCCCGCGCGCTCCTCCTCGATGAACCCTTCATTGGCCTCGACGCGCACATCAAATCCGCAGTCATGGACGATCTCCGCGCCTGGAACGCTTCCCGCCAAATCCCGATTCTTCTCGTCACCCACAACCGCGAAGAAGTCAGCGCCCTGGGAGAACGCGTGGTCGCTCTCGATCACGGGCGCATTGTCGGCGAAGGCACGCCGCTCGAAGTTCTGGAAGCGCCGCGGCGCAGGCGTCTCGCGCAAGCCGCCGGATTTGAAAACTTCCTTCGCGGCACCGTTGCCGACCTTCGTGAACTTGACGGTGTCATGCGCATCCGCTTGAACGGCACGCCGTGCGAGATCGAAGTCCCGCTCGGCTATGCCAGCGTCGGAGACGCCGTCTGCATAGCGATTCGGGCTGGCGACATTCTGCTCGCCGTACAGCCTCCGCATGGCCTCAGCGCCCGCAATGTCGTCGAAGGGAAAATTGTCTCGCTCGAGTCACGGAGCACACTCGTGCAGGCGCGCGTAAGTTGCTCTGCCGGCCCTCCTGTCGAGTTTTTGGTGCATGTCACGCCCAGCGCGGTTCGCGAACTGGAACTCACTGCTGGCCAGCGTGTTTGGCTGGTGCTAAAAACTCATTCCTGCCACTTAGTGGAAAATTAGCTACGGGTGATTGCGGCGCCATATCGCAATGTAATTCTGCGGAACGGAAGTTTGTGTGACCATTCTGCGGGAGGGCACGACTTTAGTTCACCCTGAGCGGCGAAGCGTCGTGCCTACAGCGCGCCGAAATCAGCGCGGCTTTAGCCACTGCGGCGCGATGTTCAGCTTGGCTTTGTTGCTGCTGCGCCTGCCGTCACCGTCGAGAACCGCACCTCTTCCGCTTCCAGCGACTCATCCGGCTTGGTATTCGCGTGGATCACCACGCGCTCGCCGACCTGCAAGTCGCTCAGCTTTGCCGGCTTCGACACTTTGTCCGCGCCTACACTCAAATACACGGTGCTCGAGACCAGCTTCACGGTCACCGCACCTTGCTCCGTCTTCACCGTTACGCTGTCCGGCGCTACCTTCTCCACCGTCCCAATTACATGCTTCTTCCCGCCGTGTGCCATCACCGCCGCACCCGTCATCAGCACACCGGCCAGCATCACTGCCAACCCAACCGCCGCGAAAATCTCAGTTCGCCTTCTCATCTGGACCTCCCGCAGCCCAAGGAATTCTTTTCGCCGCTTGCTATTTCGTCACCGGCACATCTTGCTCCGGACTGTTTACTATTCACCGTTCACTATCCGCTTTGCTCCACTCCTAATGTTTATGATGCGCCTCGGCCGGCGCCGCCGTTGCTCCATTCAAAAAGTCATCTTCCGCTTTCTCTTCGTCCCGGTCTTCCGGCCCTTTCGGATTGTATTGCTCCATCTCTACTTTCTCTGCCGCCGTCAGTTGGGGCAAATGCCGGATGAACAGCACCAGCTTCCAGCTGTCCGCCGGCGTGCTGTCGTGCGTCGAAAACGCCGGCATCCCCGTGAAGCGCACTCCATTTTCAATCACCCAGAACAGCTCGCCGTCTGTGAGGTCCTGCGTTTCCGACTTGCGCAAATCCGGCGGCTTCGGATAGAGCCCGCTGCCCATCATCGTGTCGCAACTACCATCGTTGCCGTGGCAGATCGCGCAGTGATCCGCAAAATGCAGCATGCCTTCGCGCAGATTCTCCGGCGTAGCCTTTACTGGATTTTCCAGCCCGCGCGCTTCCTTCGGAATCGCCATATGCCGCGCCTTGCGCGCCATCATCACTTCCAGCGGTGTCGGCGTGGCCTTCGCGCTTACGCCGTTGTGCAGCACGGACACGGCTACAAATCCGATCGCCAGCACCACCACGACCACCACCATCAGAAGTATCCCTGCGCGCTTCATGGTTCTCGCTATGTTAGACGACCCCAGCCTTTCACACTAGCTCCCTCTTACAAAATCTTCAAAGTCCGTCGCCTGCAATACCGCTCGGCCTCTGGTACCATACGCCCGCCTTGCAAAACAAAATTCATCCCACGCTCGACTCCGCCGTAGCGGACATTCCTGACGGTGCGCGCGTCATGTTCGGCGGCTTTGGCGGCGCGGGTTTTCCGAACAATCTCATTCAGGCGCTCGTCCGCAAAGGCGTTCGAAACATCACCGCCATCAGCAACAACTGCGGCACCCGCGACGGCGAACTCGGCCTCCTGTTCAAGCACGGCCAAATCACCCACGCCATCGCTTCCTTCCCAGGCCCGCACGCCACTCACTTCCAGGAACGTTTTGCCGCCCACGAAGTTACCCTCGAACTTGTCCCGCAAGGCATTCTTTGCGAACGCATGCGCGCCGCGGCCGCCGGCCTCCTTGGTTTTTACACCACGGTCGGCGTTGGCACCGAAGTCGCCGCCGGTAAGGAAGAGCGCGTCCTCCACGGCCAGCGTTGCCTGCTCGAACTTCCTCTCCACGCCGATTATGCGCTCATCAAAGCCGAAAAAGCGGACGCGCTCGGCAATCTCACCTACCGCCTCGCCGCTCGCAATTTCAATCCGCTCATGGCCATGGCCGCCACGACCACCATTGTCGAGGTCGAAGAAATCGTTGCGGTCGGGGCGATTCTGCCGGAACACGTCATCACTCCAGCCATTTTTGTCCATCGCATCGTGCAAGCCAAAGGCATCCGCTATGTCTGACTCCCCGCTCACGCAAAAGCCCCGCCTCACTCGCGAACAAATCGCCCAATGCGCCGCTCGCGAACTTCCCGACGGCGCCTGCGTCAACCTCGGCTTCGGCATTCCCACACTCATCGCCGACCATCTTCCGCCCGGCATCACGGTTTATTTCCACAGCGAGAACGGCATCCTCGGCATGGGCCGCCGCGCCCGTTCCGGCGAAGAAGACTTCGACCTTGTCGACGCTATGAAAGTACCCGTCACTTTGCTTCCCGGCGCATCTATTTTTCATCAAGCCGACGCCCATCTCATGACTCGTGGCGGCCATCTCGACGTCTGCGTCCTCGGCGGCTTTCAGGTTTCCGAAAAAGGCGATCTCGCCAACTGGAAAGTTCCCGGCGCTAAGGGTTCCGGCGGCATCGGCGGTGCCATGGACATCGCCTCCGGCGCAAAAAAACTCATCGTCTGCATGGAACACACCACCAAAGAAGGCGTGCCCAAAATCGTCCGCCAGTGCGCCTATCCGATCACCGCGCTCGCTTGCGTCCACACCGTCATCACCGACCTCGCCGTCCTCGACATCCGCGCCGACGGCGTCCATCTTCGCGAAATCGCTCCTGGCTGGACCGCCGCCCAACTCCAATCCTTAACAGACGTGAAGCTCATCGTTCCCGCACATCCGCCCATCATCGATTTGCCGGCGCTTTCTTAGCTCGCAAGCACAGCCCTCAGACAGGCCCTGCTTTTAGCTCCCCACTCTCCGAGTCAGCTCCCAATTCTCCGTGCCCTCTGTGCTCCGCCCTCTGCGCCCTCTGTGTTAAATCCACCGCTCACTTCAACCTCGATTTCTCCGTCGAAGATCGCTTCTTCTTATTTCCTTGC
>Ga0335073_10009776_pt1 | contig 13456 bp, 9 predicted proteins | sample Lox_Sample_22_FD_207093 | JGI IMG/M metagenome (GOLD analysis project Ga0335073, IMG submission 207093) | Soil microbial communities from Loxahatchee National Wildlife Refuge, Florida, United States - Lox_Sample_2.2 | ecosystem: Environmental > Terrestrial > Soil > Wetlands | place: USA: Florida...
ATTTAGATCCCTGGTCCACTCCGCTTTATGAACAAGGAGACTTCGTGGAGAATCCTGTAATCAGTTTCTGGCCTTGTAAACGGTTTACGTATTCAGTACCGTGATAACCGCCTGATCAATGAAGAGAGACTTGGCATAGTAAAAAATACAGTTGATCATTACCAGTACACATCAACGCCGGACTTGATGCATACGGACGTTGCTTGCGAAGTCCAATAGAATGTGCAGTCCCGGCAACTTCAGGACTGGGATATATGCTATGTGTATGCGAGGAAAAACGAGCAATCAAATCCAAACAACAGCTCGACACGGCGACAACCCGGCTGCATCGAAAACGATCAAGAAAACCTACGACACAAGGTCATCATCGGTTTCCTCGGAACCACCTCTCGAGCTCCTTTTCCTCAACCCACGGCAAGCCCTCGCCATCGTATACCTCACGGCCGATTTCATCAACGCGCTTCGCAATCGCAATGTATCTCTCTTCACAAGCCTTCCATACTTTGCCCACCAAGCCTCGCGAGATGCCCGGCTCATCTGCTTCGCCGAAGTGCTTCTCAACTCTCTTCCTTAGGAGGTCGATCCCGCGCCGGAGTTCCTTCGAGTCATTCGTCGACAGGAGCTTCTTGAACACCGACTTGGACGACGACGCCCTGCTCGCCAGCGACGACGGGTTGCCCGTGTCGGGCAGCAGACCGAGCAGGTGATCGAGCGATTCGGTGAAGTCCTGGATGCAGTTAGAGCGGCCGTTCTCTGCGTTCTTCCGCGATCACGGTGCGCGCGAGCCGGCGGCTGGGCGCACCCCTCGGAAACTTACCATGACCTTGCCTAGCGGCCTTCGCACGACGGCGTCCACGTACCGTCCCAGATGTTCCTCTTCCTCCTCCGCGGCGCGGCGCTTGCCCTCCTCCAGCACCGCGTCTCCCTGCTCGTCGACTTCCTCGACGTAGTGATTCATGTTTTCGATGAGGAGAATGTGGTAATTGAGCGCCTCTTTGTCTTCGGAATCGACAATGCCCATGGTAGCAAGGTTTGGCACAATTTGCGAGGATCCTTGGGTGCCCGAAACCCCGGGGCTCTCCTTGGCGATGACCCTCAAACTCTCGAACATGGCCTTGTTGATTCTTTCGTAGGCTTTGTCAACCATCGACCGTACTTCGGAAGTCGCGGGCTTCTCCTCCGAGCTCGAAGGCAGTTGGTTTTCCACGGCGGCGCTAAAGTTTGGAAATACACGAATGAATCCAATGACTCCTTTCCTCTTCTTGATCTTTACCTTTGTATCTTCGATCGCGCGTATTTGCTCGTCAATGAATTTGTTCCACATGCCCACGAGGCGCTGTTGAATGGTGTTTAGCGTTCGCGTCAAGAAGTCTTGGTTCGTGTCTTCGAGGCTACTGAGTTGGCGTTGAATAGCATACAGAATTCCAATTCCTTGCAACGGGTCCGTTTTGAGAGACCATTCGACTAGGGATTGAAGTTCTTGCGGTACAGACTCGAAAAGTGAGTCCATTATGTCTGTTATCCGTCGTGCCATTGCGCGGTCAGCATCGAACATTTTCCGTGAAAGTAGATTTGTGCCTCTTCGCTCCTCAGGAGGTGCAGCTAGAACCGCATCAGCGAAGTCTACGGCAAAGATTGGTGATGGTAAAGCATGGAAGAAGTCGGCGATAAAATTCTGCTCAGTAAAGATGAGAGGACTGAATTCATCGAGCGCCTGGGCAAAGACTTCAAATGGCCATAGGCCTGATTGCTGTGAGCTTCCTGAGCCGTTAGGCAAACCTCCAGAGCTCCGATGTCCATTCTTCTCGCCAGAAGCCTGACGGAGAGTTTTGGCAAGTGTTTGGGATCGCTTGACAGTCAGCTTACGAGCCGCAGAAGTAAGGTTGCCTTGGCTGTCTTCCTTTTCAGCGGTAGTAAACAAAAGATCTCCAGCTTCATCGGGATTCGCTTTGCGGGCTATACGTTTGAAGAGCTGTACGCTGTCTCTAAATGAGTCCTGGTAGATTGGTTTAGCTCTCGCTTGATAGAATCGTAGGAGGCTTTCCCAGGAAGAAACGTCGATCTGTTTGACAAAAAGTACGAGAGGGCTGAACTTCCATAATGTACTTCGACCGATATCATAGTCCTCAACGCTGAGTTTTGTGCTTGGACCTGCTGCAGTACGCCTCCGGTCCATCGCATCACGGGTATCCAGAAATGCGGCACCAAATGTCATATCCATGAACTGCAGGAAGCGGGAAATGAACATGATTGCCTCGTTCATGTAAGTCTCTCGCTTCTCTTGGAGTGCGGTCATTCTCGAAAGCTCGCTATTCGCAAGTAAAGCGGCGGTGCCCTTGTCTTCAAGTGAATTCTGCTGCTTCACGCTTGGGTCTATTGTAACCATAGCCTTGTAGAGAGCGAGGAGAGCGGATTCGATAGCCTCCAGACCTTCCGTTGAGCTAGGTGAAGAGCGTCGGAGAGCGTCGAGCTGTCTAGGTGTAATGGAGATAGTGTCGAGTAGCGCCTGTAGTTCTGATTGCAACAACTTCTGGTTGGCCGTCTGAACTTGCAAGCCCTGAGACTGCGCTTCAATGAATGCAATGTCTTCATTGAGACTGCTCAGCTCAACGCTGTAAAGGGTCAACAAGCCTTCTAGATCGTCCACTTCTGCGATAGCTTGATCTAGCAGCTTCTCCACAGCTTCTACACGCTCGTCTTTTTGTTCTAGATGACCCAACCAGCTACCAGCTTCAACTCTGCTGATTTCACGGCGGACATCTGCTTCAAGTTGATCGATATTCTTCTGGCTGAGTCCAGGGTTCGTCCATCCAAAATCATCAAGCGCTGTCTCGAACTCTAGGCCTCTACCGTCAAATATGGAGGGATCAATTCCTAATACGGAGAGGTACTTGGCTTGCTGAGCTGAACGTCGTTTCCTTCGTCTAGCGGCTTCCTCCTCTGCTAATTTCGCTTTCTGCTGTTGAGCTGTCATTATTGCTTTTGCATTTTGTGCTACGCCATCTTGGTCTTTCACAGAGACTGGACTCGTTACTGTCACATCTGGTATAGCCTCTTTAACGGCGGTGATCAGAGGAGCCGGTTGAGATGATTTCAATTCCACAGGGGATGTCTGCAGCGAGCCTTTACTCTCCTCAGTGTCAGTACGCTTGGGTGGTGCAGGAACCACTCCAGTGATGCCATCAGGCTCACCAGGAGTCTTCGCGTCGAGTGCCTTTATTCGGGCAGCCGCACCTCCCGCTCGAGGCTTGAAAGCCGTATACGCTGTGGCGGCTTTCTGGAAGAGATCCTTGGTAGACTTCTTATTATTACCGAACATACGGCCAAGTCCTGGCCTTGCCTCATCATCCTCTTCTTTCTTTTGGTCTGCAATTACTGCTTGGGCTTCAGGTTCAGCTTTCGGTGCAGTTGCTGGAAGTGCTGATTGAATGGCAGGGTCCTTTAGCTGTTCATTCGGTTCGGTGGTTTGTTGTCGAGCCTTGAAACCGTCCCGTGGAAGTTTTGGTGAAGGCTGAAGCGGAGCAGGCAACAGCCCATCTTCCTTCTCGAGATCCGAGGACGGCGCAGGCGAAGGATAGAAAGTTCCAGGCATCCCACGTGTTGGCTTGGTAAGGCTATCCTGACTAGCTGCAGCAGGAAATCGAGGACTTGTCAGTGATGGGGGAACGTTTGCCCCAGAACCATTCGCGAGCATCGGTGGTCGTCTTCGTTCCGGAACAGGTGCTTTGGCTGATTCATTGAAAGCATCATTAGGAAGGGACGTTGTCGAGCCGTTCATATTCACAGGCTCACGAGGCTTTGGAAGGTTTCCAGAGGCATTCATTTGGTTGTAGCGGTCGCGCGCGAAGTTCATGCCGTCAGCGGCTCCTTCGTTGTTAATTTTCGAGGAATCGAAGGGCTGATTTCGTTCGGGGCTACGCATTGGCGGTTTTGGGACTCGGATATTAAGTGAATCAGGAGTTCTATCTCGTTGCGAAGCTATGTCACTTCGAGAAGATTGCGGAGTAAGGCGACCTGTCGGTCTTAGCTGCTCCAGACTCGCCGAATCGCTTTGATCACGGCTTTGAGGTCGCAATTGAGGTGCAGATTCATTCCATTGCGAGGTTCCAAAGGATGAAGTATTTGACGGTGGTCGTTGTTGCCCAAAGGCAGCTCTAGGATCGGAACGAGTTGCGTCGAAGTTCGAATCGGAGGGTTGTGCTTTGGAGAACAAAGGATCCGGCGAAGTCAATGGCGCACCTTTGAAGTATTCCTGGTTTTCAATGGATGACAGAGGAGCGCCTCGAGGGGAAGGTTTGTCCGGTCTGGGTCTTGACGCTTCACGTCCATCTCCAAGCATCTGCTCCTCTTCTCTGGAGCTGAAGCCGAGTAATTCTGGCACCTTGCCTTTCGTATATTTCCTGAAGATTTTGACCAGACTCGCAATGAAGAACTCTTTCTCTTTCGCGGTATTTGCGCTCCAGTAGTAGGATTTCCCTATCGTTGCGATAAACCCAGTGTCACCTGCCCACTGCTTCCACTGTCTTTCTTCCTCGTTCCGTGGCTCGAGATTCGAGAATGACAGCACCGCTGTGAAATCGTCCATATTCCATGTTTTGCCGATCGAAAAGGTCCTATTGTTGTTTTCTCGCGCCTTGTGAATACGAACACGGCCGTTGTTCTTCACGGCCACAATAATAACTCGATCTTTTTTATTTTGCGGAGGAGAGTCAGGTGGTGGTGGAGTTTGAGGGAACTGTGCATCTTCTACTACCCGTATGTGTGTGATGTACGATTCGGAAACTAGCAAGAGTAAGCCGCTTCTATTCGAAATGAGTTTCTGGTAGAGCCTTACGGTGGGCCTGATCATCCAATTTTGCGAAGCAGCTTTCAATGATAAGGCGTTTCTCCTCCTCGAATCGCTCGGCTCGGCTCATTGCACCTGAAGACGGAAGAGGCGGAGGGCTTGTGAGACCGCCATCGAGCGGTGCTGATGAAGGAGCAGACGGGGGACCAGATGACGATCCAGGCGACTGTACTGAGAGCGGCGGCCGTGGAACTGGTCGAATACCTGAAGCTGGACCACTGGGGAGACCATAGCCTCCTGCCGGGCGTTGCGTTCCGTTTGGACGACTCATTTTGCTATGATCTATCACCCGCAATTGAAGCTACGTCCAAGCTCTTTCCCAATACCAAGAGGACTCCAGCCCCAGGTACAGCAGATTATGCTCATATGAGAATGTCGAGGAGCATGTCGTGCCAGAGTAAATATCGGAAGGCGGCGCAATTGCGCTTGGAGCCTCCTCCAGGGAACGCGCAAGCCGTGGAATTGGGGCACAGGCAGAGTGGGGCGAATCGCACAGAGGCGGAAGAGTGCTGGCCTGTCAAGGAGTCGAAGGTAATGGCAAGGGAGGTCAAATGGTTGGTGGTGAGGTAGAGGGATAACGGACGGGGCGAGAGTGCTACGTACTGGCAAATATCACGGGATGCTGCCGACACGATGAAGGTGTCGAGCTTGTCCCAGACAGGGAACGAGTGGAATTAAAAGGCGGTGTCGGCTGGCAGAAGCTCCCAAATAATTTTGTGCCGGATTTTCACTCCGATGATGAAGATTCACGTCTAATTCACAAGGTCGGAGTTTTTTAGTTACTTGAAACTTTAATCAGCTGCCTTGTGAGTCGAGATTCTTTTCTCTAATTTATACGACCTCAGAACCTTCGGCTACGTCTGCCAATCCTCCACGTTGTCATCGTCAGAACTATGACCTCTAACAAGAAACTCCGTGCCCGTGGTCGACGCGACAGGCCTGGCAGTGGCCCAAATTACGACAAAGCTCACGGTCTCATTCCTCGCCAGCCCGATCCTCCAAAGGGAGGGAAGTACCCAAACTCACCAGCACCGCTGATAGAGCTGGTGGTGAAATGGTGCAAACAACATGGCTACCACCGCGCAATTCATGCCATCAAAACTCAGACACAGAAATGGGAAGCTACAGGAGGCTACACGAAGCCATGTTCTTGGGACCAAGCTTCGAACCGCTACCCTACGCTCGTCGAGATGTTTGAAGAGTGGAAGACTTTGCATCCCGAAATTCCTGAGTGGATGCCAGCCAGTGAATACCATGCCAAGTTCATTCTGCCGGATGCTCTGAAGAAAGAGGAAGAGCGGAAGAAGAAAGAGGAACGCAAGAAGAGAGATGAGAAAGGCGAGTTCAGCGATACTTCCATAAGCGAGGATGACGAAGATGATGAAGATGACGATGAGGAAGATTGGGAAGATCAGGAAGATCAGGAAGGCGTGGAAGATCAGGAAGATGAGAACTCGGAGTCCGAGTCCGAAGCAGGTGGCTCAGTCGCCAATGAGGTTGTGCAGCCGGAGAATATTCCCTTACCAGAGTCTGATTCGGGGTCCGAAGAGGAATCAGAGTCAGATTCGGACGAAAGTGAAGAGTCGGAGTCTAATTCAGATTCGGAATCCGAAGCCAGTGAGAACGAGGAGAAATCGCACCCTACCACGGAAGTTAACTCAGCAGCCAACCCATTGAAGCGTAAGGCTCCAGCTAGCAGCAGCTCATCAGATTCGGAGTCAGATTCGGGGCCAGATTCGGAGTCTAGCGAGGACGAGGAACCTCAACTATCTACAGGACTCAAGTCATCAGGAGGCGGTCTGAAGCGAAAAGCATCATCTAGTAGTACCAGCGAAGATGACTCTTCTGACGAAGAAACCTCGGACGAAGAACCAGTGGCTAAGAAAGCAAAACTGGAAGAGCCAAACGAATCAACAGGATCCTCGAGTTCTAGTGGGGAAGAGAGCGACGAGGAGATGGAAGACGCAGCCAGCACAAACTCTGAGGGATCCAGCTCCAGCGATGAGGAATCTGACGATGACGAGAGTGAATCTGAGGGTGAAACTGGTAGTGATGAGGAGGACGAAGACGAGGAGGACGAAGACGAGGAGGACGAGGAAGAGAGTGGTGGAGAAGCGAAGTCTTTGCTCAAACATGCGGTCAAACCTTCTACGAAACCAAACTCGGGGCGTGACATCGTAGTCACAAATGGCAATGCCTCCGACTCGTCTCAGACTCTTCATGCCACAAGCCCACAGTTTACCGCGACGGAGCTCTCGAACAATAAGATCGGCAAGGCAAATCTCAACAATGACAAGCCAAATGCCCCATTCTCCAGGATCTCCGTAGATCAGCAGGTGGATCCGAAATTCTCCAGCAACAAGTACGTCAGCTACGATTATGCCGACAAGGCACACAGGGACTTGATTGTGACTAAAGGAAAGAATTTCACGAAGGAGAAGAATAAGAAGAAGCGCGGAGCATATCGTGGAGGAATGATCGATACTGCGAGTCGAGGTATCAAATTTGAGGACTGAGATGGACTTCTGACTTCGAATAACAAATAGCAGAAAATGGCGATTGTATCTTCATATAGATTGATTGGAAACCTGCATTAAGCTCGGCATTGCAAGAAAGATGGAGTACCCTTCACAAAGTGGGTAGATTCTCCCAACTGCTTTGATTAATTCCCCGGCCTTTGGGCTTAGTACGTATCTTCAGAATAGAAGTCTATTGAATAGTCAAACAATGGTATAAAGCTTTAAATTCATGGTATAACTCCTCCATTGACTATCGAGTAACTTCCTTCGGAAAATCGAATATGAACAGAAATCTATCAGTTTGTCTCAACATCAAACAATCTTCCATAACTATTACAGATTTCCACTTGCATCAGCAATCTTTCCATCACAGGGTTATATGCTGTACATCTACAGTCGAGGGATACAATCTTCCTTGCGTCAATCCGGTACGTTGATATGTTCAGAACAGCGTTTAGGATACTCAGCTGGGAATGCTTCCAAGCTACTGTCCCTTTTTCGCGGCTTCAAGATGCCACTGGAAAATCTTGTCGAAGATCCCTTTTCCGCCTTCATCGATGATTTCGCCATGGCAAGGGATGATTCGGTTGAAGTCCCAGGTTGCGATTCTCGCAACGCTCTTGTTAAAGCTCGGTCTGTTACCGGAGCTGGTCCCATACCAGATGAGTCTCTTCTGCCAGGTTGCATCGCCTGCCGTGCCATTCAGCGCTACAAAGAGTCTTGTTAGAAACCCTGAAGTTGGCGATTCACCAGACTTGCTGAACTGTTCGGTCGCCGGTAGGTTGAACAGGAAATCAGCTTCGATAAGGGTCTTGTCGGGCTTGTAGTCGAAGACAAGTTCTTTATTAGCGTGGCCATCGACGTACTCGTAGTCAAAGTCTGCGTCGAATTCTGGGTCTACTTTGGTTGTCGCTTTGTCCTTCGCCGTGAAGACGACACTGAATGGAACGTCTTCATTTTTCTGTTTCATACGCTTTTCCGGAAGGCCCTCAGGGCCGAGCACCTTAGCATTTGGGTACTCTTTGTACCACTCACCGATCTTGAGGTGATGCTGCATTACGTGAGCTCGCGCAATTAGCGGCTGGATGTTCCTGCATTGACTTACTTCAAAATCGGGCGCCACGATATATTTCACTTCACCCAATGCAGTCACTGCCTCCTTGACTTCAGGTGTTAATGCGACGGGTGAGAACACCGCAACACTACCAGACTGTAGCTTCACTTAAGGTACTAGTCAATAATACGGTCTAAGGCTTGAATAAGGTAGCAATAAGTCAACGTACCCAACGTCGCTCGACCTCCTATGCGGAGGTGTCCAAATCTCCAAAAAGGTAGAGATAACGTTGTAATGTTGGGTGTAACCTTTCGAATCACCATCACTTCGGACGGGTTATCTGGGAGGAGTTTCGTCATTTTGGAAGCTGAAAATGTTTAACTGATGCGAATCTTTCCACGCTCTGAATTCTGAGTAGCTCAGCTCCTCGGATGCTGATAGAGTGTACTTCAACAGCGAAACAAAAGTTATTGCGTATAGATGTATTCGAGATTTACGAATGGGGTTTACGATAGTGCAAAATGGAGTTTGTTGATGTCAATGATTCGAAGGATCGACGAAGCTCTGTATGCAATTGCAAGCACCTAAAGCAGATATTCCCTTCGACGCGAAACCAAGGTCTTATAGGAGCTCTCCCGGGACTGGTGACTAAGGATGTGTGAAGAGCTTGGCTTCGATGTTGAGAAAGCATTCGGACAAGGCCTCGGAACATGCGGTGATTGCTTACGAAACATGCATGCCCTGGACTGTTGCCCTTGCCGGGCAACAACCCACCTTAGAAGTGTCACCGTGTGCCGTACGTACCGTAGTAGCCCATTCCAAATACTCATAACTTTTGTCAGCGGCGTCCAGTACCGCAGAACATTCGTCAAATGAAACACAGACATGCAAAATTGAAATACTCAAACTCCTTCTTGCCTTTGCGGCAGGATTTCATAGCCGATGAAGAATCGGATTATTAGTTTGATGCTTCAGCACTGACAAATGTTCAAGAGGTTGGAAAGCAATGGAGAAATTTCGGACCTACGACTACGTTTTCAGGGGCGAGGGGCAATTACAAGCAATGGAATAATAATCCAGTCAAGCGCACCTTTCTCAACTTTGACCCGCTTGCCGTTTTCATCTTTTCACAACTTGAGGATACTTTTTCCCTAAGAAAATTGCCGGACGCGGCTCTCCGTTAACTTCATCTTCTGCGCGCTTTGCGAGAACTTCAAGGCCTTCTTCGGGTTCATTTGCAAAATCTGGATCAATCGTGATCATATGATGCTTCCGAAGCTCTGGTAGTCCTAAAAGCACGTCCGGTATTCCATCTGTATCAGTGTCTTGCTGCTCTTTCAGAATGAAGAAGTCAACTTCTTCGCAGAAGAGGTTCTTTCTTCCTGCCCAAAAGCTAATTGTGACCTTTTGATCCAGCTCGACAGCATTGCCTCCGATCTCGCCAAGGCCAACATGTGACTTAGTGACCTTGGAGGATAGTCCGAGCCTTTCGACGACTTTGGCCGCTATTATATTTACGTCGGCGCCAGTGTCCATCTTTGCCCAGAGCACCTTGCGCTGGCCTGAGTATCCATGTTCGGCAACTATTGGAAGCTCGCTGGGATCCCTGAGTGATGGATGGCCCGTACGAACTCTAATCGTTTCGTACTCGGAGTCGGACTCGTCTTGAATCATGTCTTGCTTCCTCTTTTTCGAGGACTGGGAAGGCGCAGCCGAGTGTTTGGTTGGAGCCTTCGACGAAGTTACAGCCTCGTCTTGAGATTGAACGGGCCCTCCGGCCATGCCTTCGATAGAGTCATCACTTGCTCGTCTGCTTGTCTTTCTAACCGGTCGAGCCAAAGCATGGCTTTGTTGAACTCGAGCTCTCTTCCTAGAAGTTCGCGCAGCCATTGGTAGATATTCAAGCGAATCAACAAAGATCAAGAATTTAGATAATTTGTAGAAAGTTTGAGCCACACTGAATAGAAATCAGATACAGGAGAACGATCAGTTCCTACATTTATAATTCCCTGCACTCCACACACGCTCACTCGAGAGTCCTACCGCAATCCGCCTAGACTTTAGCTAAGCCCCCATGGGGAACTAGGAATAGCCATCGCGCGCCTATTGCAACCCTTGCGGAACTGAATAGACGAATCGGCAAACGCTTTCGAATAGGCGACAGTTGGAATACGGCTGATCGCGAGAAGAAGAAACTCCCAACAATCTGAACGACGAGGGTTGGAAGGTCTGAAACAGCCGTACAGTGTGCCTCCAAGCCTCGTTCTTTGCCTGGCGTCGGTGAAATCGCTCAAATACTCAAACCCAAACCTCCAATGATCCCCAGCAAAGTCGTATTCCTTTGCTAAGCCGGTCAAGCCATTGAATTCAGGCAGAGTGTAGCCTAAGAAGGCTCACCACAGCGAAAAACGACCCGCGGAGCCTTCGGGGCCAAAATGTGCACGATTGGCACGTTTTGGTCGCACAGGATGATAGGTGCTAATCCAGCTGCAGGGTTCAATCGTATTCACCGGCGATGCCAAGCATAGCGAACGGAGCTGAAGACCCAAAGCTTGCAATCACTCAGGCTGTGAGGCCGAATTCGAAATCTTCAGATTTTCAATCGCCATCCAATGCATTTTGTGTGTAAGGTACTGTTGTCTTTGAGGCGTTTTGCTGGGATGCGCTTTACCCGCAGTTCTCACGCCCACGTTCCTTGAGTGCAATGGACAACGACGTCCGTGCGTCCTCTGAGGATCATGCCGCAAATCGAAGGCCGTTATCGAATACCTTCACTCCCTCTATCCTCCCAACCAATCTTTCTGCCGACACAGCTGTAGGGAGCCATCGGTGGACGTCGCCGCCGTTCAATCGGGCCGCGACAGATTCGGAGACCGCTACAAGTCCAAGGAGTAACTTCGATCCTGAGCAACCATCACGCGCGACAACCTTTACATTTCCTCGCCGGAACAGTACCATAACTACGCTTGATGAGCTACAGTATGCCGTCCATGGCTACCCACGGCTTGCAACATTCATGGGTCATGAGCCCGGTGCTGCAATATACAGAAGATTTGCTTCATTGAACGCTCGAATCCTACTCTACCGACAAGCTGAGCTCGTTTGCCTCGAGCATGAACTGGATGAATTGGAAAAGTCTTTCGCCGATCAGAAGAATTTGCACTACAGCATTAAAGAGCTGCTTCATTCCCGACCAGGCACTACGGGGGAGAGAGTGTGGAAGAAGGTCCAGCAAATAGACGTGGCCCTAGAAAGATATAGTCAGTAGTCACGAGCCAAAACTGGTATCGTATAGCGCTCACCTCCTGTTCTAGATGCTCTGCTATTGCAGCAAAAGTCTCTCTATGAGCTTCCAGTTGCAAATGATATCGACACGAATGACTTGAACAACTTCGTGCACAATGAGGAAATGGGCGGCCGATGGCTACAGCACCCCGAAGACACTATCTGGGAAACTGCCCAGCCTAAAGGTTCGAAGAAGTACAAGGCCGAACAGAAGGATCTCGTGCGGTTATCTGGTGGAGATCGATACCAAGATCCCTTCACGCGATTTCTTTGGGGTCCATTCCTACAATTCGTCCATAGCATCTGGAGTAAAATACGACATCCGAATTTACCAGCTGGCGCATACGAGTACAACGAGAGAGCCATCAACAGAGTTGCCAAAGCCTCGGGAATGGTTACAGCGTCGTTACTTCCAACTGTGAGCATCCTGGCTCTGTATTACATCGACCCTGTTTTGTGGAAGATGCTCTTCATTGTTATCTTTTCAATCGTCTTTACCGCTGCCATGGCTGCGTTTACGTCTGCAAGCAGAATCGAAGTCTTTATCGGAAGCGTTAGTCTGGCGGGCGTACAAGCTGTATTTGTAGGAAATTTGATAGGTCCCATAAACTTTACGAGTCCTACTAGGAGCAGTAACTCGACTCAGCCTGCTGGATAATGAGGAATGGCTACATGATGAGATTCTTACGACAAGATGTTTATAATACAATTGATCCAGGCACGGTTGTTGGGTCTTTCGAGAGCACGGATGTCAGATGTCAGAAACGTCTAGCAGCAACTGCATAGAAGCAGACACCGAAGAAGCCTTCGGAAATAAAAAGCAAAAATCAGCAAGGATGACAACTTTTATCTCCTACAGCCTCTCTTTTCTCTTGATAATTAGAGATCTGTCGAAACGGAGTGCTATCTGGACGGCAGCTTCACTTTTTTGTTTGCGACGTTGTCTTAAGGCGGGCCTCAGCATGGCGCATCGTGCATGCAAGTGCCCGCATGAGCCTCCCGATCCGCATTCTAATTGGCACACTTGACGCCGGTATTCACCAATCGATCCTTGTAGGCACAAGCAGGAACTGAATTTTGCCCGAAGGCGATTTCCCAGAGTGCCTGGGAGAAGTCGCGTGAAGCTGCGGCAGCGCGGCCTGCGGGGCAGTGCAGCCTTCCACGAAGCCCCAATCTTTGAGTGGCGGCCTTGTTAAAGGTTTGTCCGGCCTCAATAACGTCAGTGAGATTCGCTTCGCCTTTGCAAGAGGCTGAGCTCACTGGGATTTATACCTAAATCCCGCTACGCGTTGATGTTTCGTCTTCTCGATGATGCTACTGTGAAAGGAGGGGATGATTGCGCGGGAGAACTGCAACTCCATCGCTCCCCATGATCGCGGATTGCGAACCGACGCTTATTCGATTGTAAGCGACAATGGCAATGTTCGAAGCTGTCAAGAAGAAGAGGAAGCCAAGGCCCGCCTCCCATCCGTCAAACTCTTCAAAATCAAAGGATAACAATGCGCCACCATCAAACTCGACGACTACTTCTCTGCCTCTAGGTGAGCACGAAGAAGAACCTGAATTACCACCGGTACCTCCAATTCCGCAGAGGTTCAGTCCCCGATTGCCATACCCAACGCAGACCGCTCCCCAAGTTCAACCACCATTCATAGCGCCTCAGGGATCTTCCGTATCACTGCCCGTCAGACCTGCAGCAAATCCAAGACCTAATTGGCTTGATTATCAAGGTCTGCCATATGGTGTCGGCAA
>Ga0335073_10009778_pt1 | contig 13455 bp, 13 predicted proteins | sample Lox_Sample_22_FD_207093 | JGI IMG/M metagenome (GOLD analysis project Ga0335073, IMG submission 207093) | Soil microbial communities from Loxahatchee National Wildlife Refuge, Florida, United States - Lox_Sample_2.2 | ecosystem: Environmental > Terrestrial > Soil > Wetlands | place: USA...
TTCTCGGGTTTCTCTCCCACCTACCTCGCAGCCTTCCTCGTGGCGATCAGCGCCGTGCCGATCCTCATCTTCCTGGCCGGACGACCGCGGGCCCCGAGCCGGCGCCCGCCGGTGTGGGACGGCGGGATCCTCGACTTCGGGCCACGCATGCAGTACACCGCGACCACCTACGCCAACCCCGTGCGCGTGACCTTCGAGCGGCTGTATCGGCCCAGCATTCACCTGGAGCGCGCGTCTGACGACCCCGCGGGACGTTCGGGACCGGTGCACTATCGCTTCGAAGTCATGCCGATCTTCGAGCGCTACCTCTACCGGCCCGTGGTCCGACTCGTGGAGGCACTCGCGAACCTGGCACGACCAATTCAGAGCGGTGACGTCAACCTCTACCTGTTCTACGTGTTCGTAGTCGTCGTGATCGCCTACGCCGTGTACGTCACGTAAGGGGCTCGTCCGAGCCGGCAAGTCCAAGGACGCGTCTCCGCAGTCGATCTCGGCGGTCGCGGGTCCCTCGCACGACGCGGTGCTTGCGGGAGGCGCTGGGTGTGCGTAGGGTCCGGATGCCCCGACACCGCGACGCTGGAGTATGGCTATGAATCGACAGGCGATATCGAGCGATCAGGCGCCGGAGGCGCTCGGTCCCTACAGCCAGGCGATCGTCGCCGGCAACCTGGTGTTCTGTTCCGGCATGGCGGGGATCGACCCCGCGAGCGGAGAAATCGCTGACGGGATCGAGGCGCAGACAGAGCAGGCGCTCGTGAACCTCTCTGCAGTGTTGAGCGCCGCCGGTTGCTCCATGGATGATGTGGTCAAGACCACGATCTTCTACGCCGACGTCGAGGATTTCGGCCGCCTGAACGAGGTTTACGCACGGCACATGCCCGATCCGCCTCCGGCCCGGTCCGCGCCGGCCCATGTGCGACTCCCGCGGGGCTTGCTCGTCTCAATCGAAGCAATCGCAGTGCTCCCGGGGTCTTAGGCGCGCTCCATCACTGGCGATCGCTTCGCGCGAGACGCGATCGTCCGACGCCTGGCCGGGACGGCCACGTGCGCGACTCCCATCGGCGGCAAGCGGCAATCCACGTGGCTGTGTGTGGGTGGTTTGAGCGCCGAGAGAAAATCTCCTGGGTGGCGTGGCAACCGGATAGCCGGTTTCGGAGTCTTAGTAGTTATGGGGTCAGCGAGCGGATCTGGTGAGGCGGGTTTGCCGGGGGTCGAGTTCGGCCGGTTCGCGGCGAGGGTGGCTCCGTCGCTGGTTCGTAGTGCGTATCTGTTGACGGGGGATCGGGGGCACGCGGAGGATCTGGCGCAGGTCACGTTGTGGCGCACCGCGCGGCACTGGGAGGCGCTGTCAGGGTCGCCGGATGCATACGCGCATGAGGTTCTGGTGAACCTGTCACGTGATCGTCGCCGCAGCCTTCGCCGCCGCCCGCTCGAGGTCGCTCCGCTCGATCACGTCGTTGATCGCGGCCAGGACGACACGGAGGCGTGGTTGGAGCGCAACGCGGTGGTTCAGGCTGTGCGTCGCTTGCCGCGCCGCCAGCGCGAGGTTGTTGTGTTGCGGTTCTTTCTGGATCTTTTGGTCGCGCAGGCCGCGGCGGCGCTGGGGGCGTCGGAAGGGACGATCAAGTCCTACACGGCCCGGGCGACGGCGCAGTTGCATGTCCTGTTGCGCGAAGACCCGAGTGCGGCGGCAGCCGTCCTATCGGAGGTTCCAGGTGCTGACTGACGACCAGTTCATCGATCAGGTTCGGGCCGAGCTTCACGCTGGCTTGGAGGTCCTGAAACCGAGCCAGGAACTGCTGGAAGCCATCGAAGCGCTTACGCCCGAGAACGATCGCTTGCCACACGGATCGGTCGTGCGGCCGGCGGGCCGCAATCAGCGGCGTTGGCGTGGCCGGGTCCGGGCGACGGGCGCTGCGATCTCCGTGCTGGCCGCTGTAATCGTGGTGTTCGTTGTCGTCGCGGTGGCGTTGACGTCGTTGCGGCAGCATCACAGTTCGACGCCGGCAGCGCCGGGGATCGCCCCGAACAACGGACAGATCGCGTTCGTCGGCGGATCTAACGGGTCGGTGACTGGGTTGGAATTGGCCAATCCCGATGGCTCGGGTGTGCGCGAAGTTGGGGCAGTCCCAGATCAGTGTCGCGGGACGGCTGGAGGCACGGGCACGGAGTGTTTCGCTTGGTCCGCGGACGGCAAGCAGCTCGCGTATCTCGCCGGCGGCGCCCACGACTTCACGCTCTACCTCGTCGGCGCCAGCGGGCAGCACCCGCGACGGTTGTCGGCGTGCGGTGACTGCCAGGGGGTGAGCTGGTCGCCCGACGGGTCACAGATCGCCGTGGGGCGCTACCTCGCGGGGCAGATGAACGTGTGGGTCGTCAACTCCACGACCGGCGCGATGCGCCGAATTACCAGCTGCCCGCCCAACAGCCTCGGCAAGGCGGGCCCGTACCGGCTGTCGTGCGGCGACGCGGGTGACGTCAGTGTGGACGCACTGCAGTGGCCTCCTGACGGACAGCGGATTTTCTTCATCCGATGGGGCGTTCCAACGGGCGGCGTAGAGGCCGTGGGGTCGCTTGGCACGGTCCGCCCCGACGGCTCCGATCAGACCCAGCTCAGGATCCCGGGCGCGGAAACCGCACAATGGTCGCCGGACGGCCGCGAGCTCGCGGTCGACAGCTTCAACGGCGTCTACGTCGTCGACGCGGACGGAACGGTGAGACAGCTCACGAAGCACCAGAACTCGGGGGCAATTGCCTGGTCACCGGACAGCAGCGAGCTTGCCATCGCCACCGCCACCGCTATCTCCACCGTCCACGCCGACGGAAAAGCTCCCACTCATCTCGCCGCGGCCACGCTATCCGCCCGCGATTGGGCACTCGCCCCCGCTTGGTCGCCCAATGGCAAAGAGCTGGTCTACGGAGCCACGACCGGACGAATCGGTGTCGAGGGGATCTGGACGATCAATGCGGACGGGTCGGGCAGGCGGCTCATCTACTCGAGCCCGCGCGGGGAAAGCCTCGACTCGGGGCCGATCTGGTCCCCCGACGGCACCCAGCTCGCGTTCTCGTCCAACCACGGGACATACGTGGTCAACGCGGACGGAACCGACCCTCATCGCATCGGCCAAGGGTTGTTTGGAACATTTGCCTGGCAGCCGATCCCCTCGAGCCGCTAGCCACGCGGACCGCGGGACCGTGTTACCCGTACTCCGGATTCGGGGGGCCGCACGCTGGATCTCTGCCTCGTTCGGTGCAACGATCGGACACGTTGGCGACCAAGGTGTTCGACACTGAAGATCAAAGGAGGCAGTCCTATGTACAACCTGACTGAGCAGCAGCAATCGACCGGCACGGCTCCGTCGGCCGGCAGGGGTGTCTTCACGGCGTTTGGGGCGCGTCATGTGAAAGGCGTGGCGGTCACCCGATGGGTCGCCGCGGTCTGTTTCGTGATCGCGGGGGTGTTGCTGGTCGCGTTCGGCCAGTGGTGGGGGCTGGTTTTCTTCGTGGCGGCCGGACTGAACGGCTCGCTCGCCTACCTGGTCCCACGCTGGAACCCCAGCGCTACCCCGAACAACCCCAAGTTCTCGGCGTAGTCTCGACATGGACGGGGTGGCTCCATCGGCCGGCAGGGGTGTGTTCACGGCGTTTGGGGCGCGCCATGTGAAAGGCGTCGCGGTCACCCGATGGGTCGCCGCGGTCTGTTTCGTGATCGCGGGGGTGTTGCTGGTGGCGTTCGGGCAGTGGTGGGGGGCGCTTTTTTTCGTGGCGGCCGGGCTGAACGGCTCACTCGCCTACCTGGTCCCGCGCTGGAACCTGCTGCGGGATGCGCCGAAGAACGTCGAGCGCGTCCGCGAGCTGCAGCGATCCAGGGCTCTCGTGGTGGACGACGCGGCAGCCCGGTTGCGCCGCATTGAGCAAGATCTGCACGACGGGGCCCAGGCCCAGATGGTCGCTGTCGTGATGAAGCTGGGGCTAGCCCATGACTGTCTGAGCGGCTCGGCTGCCAGGCCCCAGCGCGCCGACCTCGACCGGGCCCTGGAGCTGGTCGACGCCGCCCACCGCGGAGCGATGGAGGCGATCACCGAACTGCGCGACCTGGCTCGGGGGATCCATCCACCGGCCCTGGGCGAAGGCCTCGATGCCGCCCTCGAAGGCCTCGCGGCACGCACTGACCTGCCGGTCGAACTGGTCGTCGACCTGCCCGAGCGCCCGTCCCACGCGATCGAGACGATCTCTTACTTCTGCGCCGCGGAACTGCTCACGAACGCGGCGAAGCACAGCGGCGCCCAGCACGCCAAGTTGGAAGTGCTCCACCAGCCCGGCCTCGTGAGAATGCGAGTCAGCGACGACGGCACCGGCGGCGCCCGGCTCGAGCCCGGCGGAGGCCTGGCCGGCCTCGCAGAGCGCGTCAAGACGGTTGATGGCAGGCTTCAGGTCGAGAGTCCGGCCGGTGGCCCCACGGTCGTCACCATCGAACTGCCATCTCACGCGTGACCCGGCAGAGGAGCCTCAAATGCGGATCGTGATCGCCGAAGACTCGGCCGTCATCCGGGCGGGGCTGGTCGAGATCCTGGCCGACCGGGGACACGAGACGGTGGCCGCCGTGGGCGATGCCGAGGCTCTACGAGCGGCCGTGGACGACCACGAGCCGGATGCTGCCGTAGTGGATGTGCGAATGCCGCCCGACTACACCGACGAGGGTATCCGGGCGGCAATCGCCATTCGCCGCGAGCACCCCAGCACGGGAGTGCTGGTCTTCTCCCAATACATCGAGACCCGCCACGCCGCCGAGCTCCTCGCAGCAGCATCCAGCCGCGGAGCCGCCGGCATCGGATACCTGCTCAAGGACCGCGTCGGCGATGTCGGCGAATTCGTCGACGCGCTCAGCCGGGTGGCAGCCGGCGGCACCGCTCTCGACCCCGAGGTCGTCACGCAAATCATGAGAGCCACCCGGCGCACCGACGATCTCGATGCTCTCACCCCCAGAGAGCACGACGTCCTCTCCCTGATGGCCGAAGGCAGGACAAACGGCGCGATTGCCAGCACCCTCGTGATCTCAGAGCGGGCGGTCGAGAAGAACGTCGCCAACATCTTCACCAAGCTCGGCTTGACCCCCTCGGACACTGACCACCGACGCGTGCTCGCCGTCCTGCGCTACTTGGAGTCCTGACCCCCGGTGTGCTCAACCTGATCTGGACCCGCGGACGCAGACGGCTGCGCCTTCGGTTGGTGCGGCGCAGCGAGTGACGACCGGCCTGGCCGTATGCCGGCCACACCTGAGCCTCGCATAGATCGTCGGTATTGACAATGCGCCCAAGACACCCCTAAGCTTCCGCGCTGACTCGGGGGCGGGCCATTAGCAATCGCGTTTGCTTGGGTAGCGGGCGCGTATAGCGGGGGTATGGGTATGAGTCCAATACGGACATTGGGGCCGTGGTGCGCATCGGCATGCGACACCGGCGACATATGTGTCAGAACGCTGTCAGGCTGGCGTGCCCACACCTGCGCAAATCGCATGGCGGCCTTCGCGTTAGTCGCCTAGCCAGTCGCCGACTCCTACCTTCCTGTTCACCGAGAGGTCCTGTTGCCAAAGTTCCGCATTTTTCCAGTCGTGAGGCTTACTGCCGCCAGCGTCATCTGCCTGGCCGCGTTTGCCGCTAGTGCGAATGCGAGGAGCTCGTCGCCGCCAGCGTCGGGCGACGCGCTGTCCTCGGTGACCATGGGAGCCCAGCTGGCTGGAGCATCCTCCCGCCCGCCAGCCTTCGGGGCCGTTCCGAAAGCGGCCACGTATCTGGCTGGCGTGAGCGGATCGCTGCGGGCTGGTCAGGCTGGTTTTGTAGTCGTCCACGTCGGCAGGGCCTCCATGTGCAGTCTTAGCTTTCGAGGCCCGGCTGGCGCGGCGGCGGGGCCCTACTCGGCAAAGGTCAAGCAGTTCGGTAAGTGGACGTGGAGGGTGCCTCATCGCGTCCGAGGTGGCCGCTGGACGGCGAGAGTCGTGTGCGGGGGCTCTCGGCTTGGCACCGTTATCGCTGTGCATGGTGCTTCCCGAGGCAAGGTGGCGCTCGCTGCGAAGCAGGGGGTGCGACTGAAGACGTACTCGGGCGCTATTCAGGCGGTACCGCTTCTCCCGGACGGCACTGGCGGGCGCGGCGGCGGTGGCTACCCCGACGCGAACGCGGTTGACTGTTCGGCCAAGTACGGCATCTATTCTTGGTGCGAGAACGGCTCGTGGATCTCGCCGCGCGGGTTCGGATATAGGAACTGCACCGACTTCGTGGCCTGGTTCTTAGGCCTCACGTGGTCAGAGTTTCGGTTCCCAGCGAACAAAGGGAACGCGGCTGACTGGGCCGCATACGCCGCCAATGCTGGACTAATCGTGACCCACACCCCATCGGTCGGGGACGTGGCTTGGTGGGACTACCACACGGCCGGCGGCTATGGACACGTTGCCATCGTCACAGCCATTAACTCCTCGAACAATTCGGTGACGATCGCCGAGTACAACGGCGACGGCCACGGCGACTACGACGTGCGGCCCAACATGCACCCCACGGCCTACCTCCAGCCCGCAGGAGTGGGGACGGGCTCTGGTGGCGGCTCCGGGTCGGGCAGCGGCTCCGGGTCGGGCAGCAGCGGCCCCGGCTCGGGCGGTGGCGCTGGCTCAGGCAGCGGCTCGGGGTCGGGCAGCGCTAGCGGCACCGGCTACGAATCGGCCTTCCAGGCCAACACTGGAAGCCTGATCGAGTTCGGATCCGGCGGCAACGTGAACACGACTCAGGGGATGATGGCCGGAACAAGCCCGAGCATTGCGGCGTTGCCTGGCGCCGGCTACGAGACGGCCTTCCAAGCCAACACCGGCTACCTGATCGTGTACGGCACCGCTGGGGACGTCAACACGCAGCAGGGCATGAAGGCCGGCACAAGTCCGAGTATCGCCGCGTCTCCGCAGGGAGGTTTCGAGGTCGCGTTCCAAGCCAACAACGGCAACCTCTACATCTACAACTCCGTGACCGGCGCGGCAAACCTTCAGCAAGGCATGGACAACGACACTAGCCCCAGCATCGCCGCGCTACCGGGAGGCGGGTACGAGATCGCCTTCCAAGCCAACACCGGGAACCTCATCGTCTACGGCTCCGCCGCCAACACCAACACGGGCCAGGGAATGATGTCCGGGTCCAGTCCGAGCATCGCCGCGTCGCCGAAGGGCGGCTTCCAGGTCGCATTCGAGGCCAACACCGGCAACCTCTACCGCTACAACTCCGCCACCGGTCCGGCAAATCTTCAGCAAGGCATGGACAACGACACTAGCCCGAGCATCGCCGCGCTGCCGGGAGGCGGGTACGAGATGGCGTTCCAGGCCAACACCGGCAATCTGATCGTCTATGGCGACGGCGGTAACGCAAACACACAGCAAGGAATGAAGGCGGGCACCAGCCCAAGCATCGCAGCGGCTCCGCAAGGAGGCTTCCAAGTCGCGTTCCAAGCGAACACCGGCAACCTGTACACGTACAACTCGACTAGCGGTGCGGCAAACCTCCAGCAAGGCATGGACAACCAAACCAGCCCCGGCATCGCACCTTAAGGAGAACGTTGATGTTGGCGCCCGCGCTCGTGGGTGGACGCGTCCGACACCAGTCGCGCGACCAGCGGCTGGGCGGCCGGGATTCGTGATAGAGGTGCCGGTCGAGCGGGAGAATGCGCTGGCGGATAATGGCTGGTGAGGAGAGTTGAGCATGTCGACCGGTGACAGGATCTCGGCTGGTCGCGACCGCGGGATCAGGCGGGTCACCGATGCTGGAGTCGGTCTGGTGACGGAGTTGTTCGTGCTCGCGTTCCACGAGGATCCGACCTGGAGCTGGGCGTTTCCTAACCCGGAGAAGCGTGCGGAGCAGTATCGAGCGCTCTGGTCGCTGTATCTGCACAGCGCGCTCCCCTTTGGCTGGGTCTGGACAACCGAGGACGAGGGAGCCGCCTCGCTCTGGATCCTCCCGGGTGTCCCGAGCTCAGCGCCGAAGACGAGGCCGGCTACGAGCCGATGGTGCGGGACATGCTCGGAGCCCGCGCCGATGACGTCTTGGCGCTGGTGGATCGGTTCGAGGAGAACCATCCCCGTGAGGAGCCTCACTACTACCTGAGCCTGCTCGGCACGCACCCCGACCATCGTGGGCAGGGCAAGGGCATGTGGCTACTCGCGGCAAACCTCGCGGAGATCGACGCCGAGGGGATGCCGGCCTACCTGGAGTCGAGCAACCGCGCCAACGACCACCGCTATGAGAGGCTCGGGTTCGTCCAAGTCGGCGAGTTCTCAGCGCCTGGCGGTCAGCCGACAATCGCGTGTATGTGGCGCGATTACCATGAATCCGGGTCTCGCCCGACGCGCGCGGGCCTTTGGTGATCAGGGCTTAGCTCGCGGACGTAGCCGCCACATTTCGGTTGCGTGGCGCACGGCCTCGTCAGAGTCGTTGGCGAGGTAGTCGACGACGGGCGCTGGCTCATCGAACAGCGCGTCCACGCTCTGGACCAGGGCAAGGCGCACTTCGGGGTCCGGATCGCTGGCAACGCTCGCGATCTCGTGAGATGCCTCTCGTGCGTCGAGGTGCGCGAGTGCGTAGACGCTCGCCCGTCGTCGCTCGGCCCGTTCCCCGCCGAGCTCGTTGCATAGCCGTCTCACGATGCCTTGCCGCGTCAGCAGGTGCTCGAGCTCGTGGAGGACCGCCGCGCGCACGAGCGCGTCCCGATCCTCGAGCCCCGGGACGAGTAAGTCGGCGACTCGTTCGTCCCGCATCTCCCCAAGCGCGTGGGCGACCGCGCGACGAACATCGCGAGCCGGATCGTCGACGAGAAGTACCGCGAGCGCGCCGGCCTCGCGCATCCCGGCCGCCCGCGCCGCGGCCTCTCTTACTCGAAGCTCGGGATCCTCGAGCAAAGCTCTGGCTGCGCGCTCTGGGAGGCTCGCGGCGCGTTGGGCGACCGCCAGTCGAACCGTGCGGTCCTGGTCGCACGCTGCTGGAGCAAGCATCGGCCCGGGGTGCGCCACCAGCCGTATCAAGGCGCGCACGGCGGCGACTCGGACGAGGGGTACCGGGTCCGACAGGAGGCGGGCACAGTCGTTGGCGGTACCGACGCTCACATTTCCTCCGATGTGCGCCAGCGCGTCCAATGCGGCGGCCCGGACGCCTGCGACATCATCATCCAGGACCCCCCGCAGCGCCTCGACGGCTCGTCCATCATCGGGCAGCGCCGCGATTGCCCGGATCGCGGCAAGCCGACGGCTCAAGCGTCGGTCATCGAGCGCATTGATCGCGATCGTGCCGACCGAGCTGTCCCCGATTCGCTCGAGAGCCTTCACGAAGTCCGCCACCAGCGCCAAGTCGGTGTCGAGCGCACGCGCGCGCAGCGCCGCCATCGCACCGTCTCCCTTCAGGTCGACCAGGCGTCGAATCGCTGCCCGGACCACCTCTGGGCTCGGGTCGTCGAGTGCGCCGGTCAGCTCCTCGGGCCAGACCGATGCCTCAACCGCTCGCAAGCGCCGTGCCGCGTCTAGACCACGCATCGGTACGACCCATCGACTTCACAGATCCGGTGTTGGCACGCTAGCCGGTTCCTCGGTCGGATGGCCGGGTCCGACTTCGGCGGCGTCGGGCAGATGGCGGCCGATGAAGAAGTCGTAAACGAACGCTCCGATCAGCCCACCTATCAGGGGCCCGACGATCGGCACCCAGAAATACACCGCACCGCTCGCCGCTTGGAACGCCGTCTTCCAGCCCGCGAGGTATTCGAACAAACGTGGCCCGAGGTCACGAGCCGGGTTGATCGCCCAGCCGGAGTTCGAGCCGAACGCCTGGCCGATGGCCACGATCAGAATCCCGATGAGGAAGGGCGCGAGGTTCGCCCTCGGCGACGTGTTGCGCTCGTCGATCAGCGCAAAGATCAGCGCGACGAGGATGGCAGTGAGAATCACCTGATCCCGGAAGCCACCGATCACTGTCACACCATTTGGCAGGGTCGAGAACACCCCTTGCGACTTGAACGTCTTGTGGGGATCGAAGCGATGAAACGCCTCCTGATAGTTGAAGTACATCAGCGCCGCGGCCAGGAATGCTCCGGCCACCTGCGCCCCCCAATAAGCCAGCACCTTGTTCCACGCAAAGCCTCGCCGCCAGGCCAGCGCCAGCGTGACCGCGGGGTTCAGATGGGCTCCGCTGACGCCGCCGGCAACGTAGATGGCGAGGGCGACTCCGAAACCCCACGCGAACGGAATCACGGTGTAGTCGCCGAACTTCCCGCCATACAAGACAACCTGAGCGACCACCCCGATCCCGAAGATGAGGATGACAAACGTTCCGAGAAACTCCGCTGAGAGCTCCCCTAACGAGGTGTTGCGCTTCATTGATCTCTCCTCCGTTTGCAAAACGTAGGCAGGACCTCGCGGCCGCCTTGCGCCAACATCGTGGCCCTGGGCACAACCCCGATCGGCTGGCCGGTCCCCGGCGCGACCCAGTCACGCCGCGGGCGCAGCGAGTGCTGCAGTGGCGCTCCCTGCTCCGCGCCGACCATTCGGAGTGCGCGATGCGTCACCGCGCGCACCCCAAGCCGGTCGGCGACATCGATCACCGTTCGTCGCTTACGCCCGTGAGAGAGAGGCAGCTCAAGCCCGACGATGCGAGCGTGCGCCGCGCGCATCCCGGTCGCGTGCAACTCCACCGAGCCCCACAGGATCACCACCCCACCGACCAGATCCGGCGTCAGGGCCGACGCCGTGCACGGGCACGGCCCGTAAAACGCATAGATACCACACGAGCACCCCTTCGCCGGCACGTCGGTTGCGTCGTGCGCTCCCACCGCGCACTCGGCGCGCAACTCGGCGCTCAGCCACTGCACCTCGCTCCACAGGGAGTGAAGCGAGGTGCCGAGGAGTCGCCACTGGCGAAAGCCGACGACGGGCACGACCAGATCTGGCGCCCGCCACGCGACCGCACACATCTCGCTCAACGCATCGGAACTGGCTCGCGGACGGGCTCGGCGCCCGGTCGTTCCGCCGGCACCTCACGCGGGTGCCCCGGGTCGACACGCGGAGTTTCAGGCACCTTCACGGGTTCGACCGTGATCGTGCGTGACGGACCGGGCAGACACCCGATCAGACGATGCCGACACTGAGCGGCTCGCTCGAACATCGCAGTCCTCCTAGATATGTAACTGACGGCTGGTAGAGGCCATCAGCGGGAGGTACACCCGCGCTCGAGAGCGAGCCTCATCGCTCGTGTCACAGCATACCTTAATTCGTGGGTCAGTCCCGTCCTTGACACATGAGAAGACAATCAGCGCGCGGCGAAGACTCGCGGGCGGTGAGAGCTACCCGGAGGCCGGCGCGGTGACACACTCGAAGGAGCGCCGCCCCGGATCGACGGTTCGCTCGGATCCGTCGGGCAGGACGATCTCGGCGGTCGTGCCGGGTGGGACGACCACCGAGAGCTCAAACGCGTCGCCGGCGAGGCGCCACGACGACTCGATCCGTCCGTAGAGGCTGTCGTGCTCGGCGTGCGCCCACGTGATCCCGCCACCCGGACACGGTTCGATGCGGAAGTGCCGGTACGCGGGACCGCGGGAATCGAGAAGCCTGATCCCGGCGACGTAGCGGTGAAGGAACGAGATCACCGCGCCCTTCGAGTAGTGGTTGAGTGACTCGTACGGCTTTCCGTCGGCGTCGATCCCGTTCCAGCGCTCCCACACGGTGGTGGCGCCGCGGTCGATCATGTACAGCCACGACGGCATGGTGTCCGCGAACAGCAGCTCGTAGGCGACGTCTGCGTAACCGTTATCGGCGAGCACCGGCAATAGATACGGCGTGGCCAGGAAGCCGGTGGTGAGATGCGTGTCGGCCGCGCGGATCAGCTCGACTAGCCGAGCGGCGGCGGCCGCCTGCAGACCGTCCGGAACGAGGTCGAATGCGAGCGCGCGCGCGTGGTTGGCCTGGGAGTCCGGACGCAGCCGGCCATCGGGGCCAACGAACTCGGCAGCCCAGGCAGCGCGTACGCGCTCGGCCAACTCGCGGTACCGGAGCGCGTCCTCGGAGCGCCCGGTCTCTGCGGCGATCCGGCTCATCAGCCGCGCCGAGTACGCGAAGTACGCGGTGGCGACGTCGGCCTTGTCCGCACGGCGGAACGCCTCGAATTCCTCGGGCCCCTTGAGATCGTCGCCCGGCACGAGCCACTCGCCCCAGTGAAAGCCGGAGTCCCACAGGTACCGCTCGTGGGCGAGCGGCTCGCCGACACGGTCCGGGTGCCGACCGGCCGCAGCCGAACGCTCGACATAAGACAGCCACGCCACCATCGACGGCCACTGTTCCTCGAGCAGCCGGCGGTCGCCGTACGCGCGGTAGATCTCCCACGGGACGATCACCGCGGCGTCGCCCCAGCCGGCGGAGCCGTTGAGCCCGGCGAACGGCCCGCCCTCGGACTCCGACGGCGGACTCGGCGCAAGGTTGGCGACGAGGCCGCTCGCCCACTGCTCGGCGGCGACGTCGCGCAGCCACTTGGTCGAGAAACCGGCGACGTCGTAGAGAAACGCGGCGGTCGGAACGAAGATCTGCCAGTCGCCCGTCCAACCGGCACGTTCGCGGGTTGGGCAGTCCGTGGGGACATCGCAGATGTTCCCACGCAAGCTCCAGAGACAAGACTCGTGCAGCCGGTTGATCCGCTCGTCGCTGCACCGGAACCAGCCGGTGCGGGTCATGTCGGTGTGGACCACGACCCCGCGCAGGTCCTCGGCGCCGAGTTCACGTGGGTGGCCCTCGACGCGCACGTACTGGAAGCCGTGCGTCGTGTGGCGGGGCTCGAACGTCTCCCCCGGCCTCCCCCCTGATACGACCCGGTCGACCTGACCGGCCGGCAATGGCTCGGCCAGGAACGGGAGGTCGACGTCGAGGTGCGCAGTCGTGACGTCCCCGGACGGGTCGACCGCCTCACCGTGAGTCAAAGTCATTTCGGTGCCCTCTGGCCCAAGGTCGGCCAGGAGAACCCAGCCGTTGATGTTCTGCCCGAGATCGAACACCTGCCCGCCGGGCACGTCACTCACCGACACCGGCGCGAGTTCTTCTACGGCCCGGACGGGCGGCGCCGGCGAGGCGACGAGGTTCTCGTACCCGTGGTCGACAACGATCACCGGATCCCAGTCCGAGGCGGAGAACCCCGGCTCGCTCCACCCGCCGACGAACCGTCGAAGGTCGACAGTCTCCCCCGCGATCAGGTCGGCGGACTCGATCCATGAACGCGCGCTCCGCCACCCGGAGCCCGTCCCGGCCACCGCGGTCGCGCCACCCTCGAACCTCGCGCACACCTGGGCGAGGAAGCCGAGCTCCGATCCCCACTGGTCGTGCGCCCGGGGCAGTCCGACCTGGCCCCTGAACCAGCCGTCCGAGACGATCGCTCCGATCGCGTTCCGACCGGGGACGAGCAA
>Ga0335073_10009779_pt1 | contig 13454 bp, 9 predicted proteins | sample Lox_Sample_22_FD_207093 | JGI IMG/M metagenome (GOLD analysis project Ga0335073, IMG submission 207093) | Soil microbial communities from Loxahatchee National Wildlife Refuge, Florida, United States - Lox_Sample_2.2 | ecosystem: Environmental > Terrestrial > Soil > Wetlands | place: USA: Florida...
CGGTGCCGCCGAACCAGTCATTTTTCGAGCTGCGATACAACCTGGTCCGATACGTACCCAGTTCGAGCATGGCGATCTCGTTGCTGCGCGAATCGCCGATGATCCACTCATTCGTGTACAGCCCGTTGTTGCGCGTCTTGAGCAGTTCGACCACTTTATCGATGGAATCCCCATATTGAATCGAATGCCGCGCGCGATACGCCACCGGCGTGCCTTGAATATTGAAGGGACTCTGGTCGATGGTGGTTTCCGTCAGCACGATCCCCAGATCGTTTTGATACCAGTCTGTTCCGCTCTGAATTCCGCCGGGATAACTTTGCATCAACACGCGATGGCCCGTCGTCGGCTGCACGTCGAGCATTAGATTGGTCTGCTCGGCCAGCGTCTCCGGCCACCAGGTCACGTGTCCGATCACCATTTTTCCATCGCGCGTCGCCCGTCCGCAGGCGGCGAAGGCGCTGCAATGGCCGTGTTCGTTTTCGGTTCCGATGTCGCCGCGCGGGCGGCGGAAACCGAAGCCTTCAAGACCCGTCGGGGTCATCGGCATGGCCTCGTGCAGCTCGCCGAGTTCGGTAATGGTGTTCAGCGTGACCACATCAACCAGGTCGATCCGGCGGTCGAACACCTGGGCGCCCGCCGCGGCCGCTCCGTCGGCGATCCCTTTCATCTCCTGCAAAATCTCCTGATCGAATCCGCGCAGGAACAGAGCATCCGCCGTGGTGCGGCCATTTTCCCAAGCCTTCGCCTTCGATTTCGGATCGAGCTGCGCGGCGCAGCGATCGATATACTGCTCGATTTCATGCGCCATCAGGTAACCGTGCTGGTAGCCGCGATCGTAAGGCTCGCCTTCGATGTGCAGATAAATCCAGCCGGCTTTGGGATAGCGGTAACCCGGGCCGAAGGTTCGCAGCATCGCTTTCTGCGGCAAGTCGCCGGTCTTCGCAATTTCTTCGAGGGTGACTCCTTCAAACCAGGCCTTCCCGCTGAACGCGCCGCCGTCGGCCACTTCAAGAACAATACTGTCCTGCGGCCTCGTCGCCGTAAATTTCAGGCTGAGCTGCGTCCAGCCGCGCGTACCGCCGAGCGATTCCGAATGCACGTCGAACGGCATGGAAGCCATCGCCAGCGACGCGCCGGTCGCGATCGGCGTGCGATCCAGGTCGCGGACCTGCAAATCTTCGGTGCGAACCCACCCGGCTAACTCGTAACTCTCGCCCACCGTCAGCGTGACCGGCGTGGAGCGAATATAAGCGTCATGGTCGCGCCCGGGTTCGACGCGAAGCGATGCGCGCTGATCGTGCAATGCCTGTGGGTCGCGCGTCGCGAGGCCATGAACGGCGTCCCATTTTGCGTTCACGCCGAAAGATGCCTGGAACGGTGCGGCATGAAGCGCCAAAATCGCAACCAGCCCGAGAGTAAGTCGCATGGGTCCATTGTATTCCTGTTGTGTGTGGGAGTTTGTCGAAGAAGGGAACACCGGCGCCTCTCGTCTGGCAAGCGAAGGGGCGGTTACGAATCCGCCGGCAGGCTACGAGCCCGCTCCGCATTTGTCACCCATCCCGATATGTGTGACGAATCACACCGGCGAATTAAGCCATTTTGACAGCGTCTAAAAGGCGAAAAAAATGTATACAAGAAAATCTTGGGTCTTTTGGCGAAACTCCGAAACCTTAAACCGTGTTCCGGTATCAAATGTTCAACGTCTAAAGCGCTTGAAGGAGGCTACGTGCAAGATCCCATTGCGACTACTCTGGTCAACATCAGCGAAACTAATGATGTCATTCGCCAGCGGCTTTTAGAGGAAAAGGCAAGGCTGCGCCGCGAGGCTGGTCTTTCAACACACCAACATTTTCGGCGTCCGCAGGAACGCTCGTTTCTGGCGCACGAACGGGGAAAAGTTACCATCCTGTTCGGCGGCTTGACCTGGAAACACGAAGCCCTGATCCAGTCGGTGTTTCAAGGTAGCGGTTACCGTTGCGAAAGACTCCCCTTGGCAAATGTCGCTGATTTTCAGGCCGGCAAGGAGTACGGCAACAATGGCCAGTGTAATCCGACTTACTTCACCGTCGGAAATCTTGTGCGTTTCTTGCAGGGGCTCGAAAAGCAAGGTGTGAGCCGCCAGGAAATTGTCGATGACTATGTCTTTTTCACCGCCGGCTCCTGCGGACCTTGCCGCTTCGGAATGTACGAAGCCGAATATCGCTACGCACTCGAAAACGCTGGCTTCGGCGATTTTCGCGTGCTGCTGTTCCAGCAGACCGATGGAATCAAAGCCGCATCGGGCGAGCCGGGATTGAAATTCAGCGTGAATTTCGGTATGGGAATGCTTCACGCGTTGAACCTCGGCGATGTCACCAATGACTTGATCTTCCAGATTCGGCCGTTCGAAGTGAATACGGGCGAAGCCGACCGGGTTTTCGACGAAGCCGTCGGCGATCTGTGCCGGACGCTGCGCGAAAGAAAAGCCTTCGAGTTTATGGAGGACGCTCCGAAGTGGCTCACCAGCCGCGTGGGCAAGAACAATGCCGCCAAAAACACGCTGAGCGTCCTTTGCAAACTTTACGACCACATTTATGGCAAAGAGTTTGTCGGCGCCCTTGAATCCTGCCGTGACAAGATCAACAAGATAGATGTTGACCGAACCAAGGTGAAGCCGATCGTCAAGATCACCGGCGAATTTTGGGCGCAGACGACCGAAGGCGACGGCAACTTCCACATCTTCAGATTTCTGGAGCGCGAAGGCGCGCAGGTGTTAGTCGAGCCGATCGCCACGTGGATCGCTTATATGCTGCACGTCGCCGGTCTTGGCTCGGCGCAGCGTAGGGATGTGGACGGTCCGTACCCCCATCCCGGAACGTGGGAACTCAAGAAGCGGCTCGCCAATGAATTTAAGTTCCGCAAAAAGATGGCGATGTTCGATGTTGGCGAGGCGATGTGGAGTTACTTCTATCATCGGACTATCGGCAAACTCGGCGGAATCACCCACCACTTAGTTCCGCAGGAGGAGTTAGTAAGGCTCGCCAATCCTTTCTATCATCAGTTGGCGCGCGGCGGCGAAGGCTACATGGAAGTCGGAAAGAATGTGTATTACACGGTGAATCACCTGTGTCACATGGTCCTGGCCCTGAAGCCATTCGGCTGCATGCCGTCGTCACAGTCCGATGGAGTTCAGTCGGCCGTGATCAATCGGTTTAAAGAGATGATTTTCTTGCCGATTGAAACTTCCGGCGAAGGCGAGGTGAATGCCCATAGCCGTGTACAGATGGCTCTTGGTGAAGCTAAAGCGAAGGCTCGGGGTGAGTTTGAGACCGTTCTCAAGTCAACCGGCAAATCTCTCGACGACATCCGGTCCTTTGTCGCGGACCATCCGCAGTTAAAGCGTCCGTTCTATCACGTGCCTCATCAGCCCGGCATTGCGGGAACCGCTGCGCAGTTTGTGCTTCATGTCAGTAACTTGATGGATAAACGGAACCGCTTCTGGCGTGCTTCGCGGCGGCCGTCCCTTGAACCTACAGTTGCTGCGTGAGGCCCCATGCACGATCATCATAGCCGTTACACAGTTGGACTTGATGTCGGGTCGACCACGGTTAAGGCCGTGGTCGTCGACACTGAAAGCGATGAGATCGTCTGGCGTGACTATCAGCGCCACGAAACCAAGCAGCCGGAAAAAGTCTGCGAATTTCTGGGGCGAATGGAAGCCGAAGCAGGAATCACGCAAAAGAATACACGGGTATTTATTACGGGCTCCGGGGGCGGAACACTGGCCGATCTGATCGGCGCCAAGTTTGTTCAGGAAGTGACTGCCGTTTCTCTTGCGGTCGAGAAGATGCATCCGGAAGTGTATTCGGTGATCGAGTTAGGCGGCCAGGATGCCAAGATTATCGTCTTCAAGCCGGATTCTGAAAGCGGGCGCAAGAAAAAGATCCCCTCGATGAATGATAAGTGCGCCGGCGGGACCGGAGCGGTGATCGATAAGATCAACGCGAAGCTTAAAATTCCGCCGGATGAGTTATGCAACCAGGGATATCACGGAGTTAAGCTGCACAAAGTCGCCGGTAAGTGTGGAGTGTTTGCGGAGACCGACATCAATGGCCTGCAAAAGGAGGGAACTCCGCCGGATCAGCTGATGGCTTCGCTGTTTGAAGCGATTGTTTTGCAGAACCTTACCGTTCTCACGCGGGGACATACTCTGCGGCCGCATGTTTTGTTACTGGGTGGTCCGAATTCATTTATTCGCGGAATGCGCGAAGCATGGCAGGCGAATATTCCGCGAATGTGGAAAGAACGAAAAGTCGAAATTCCCGAAGGCGCGACTCCGGAAGAGCTCATCAAAGTCCCGGAGAATGCGCAATATTTCGCGGCCATCGGCGCGGTTGAGTTCGGCAAGGACGAAGAAGATTGCGTCGGATGTTATCGCGGGACGGACCGGCTGGTGCATTACATGGAGATCGGCCGGCAGGAAGAAAAAGCGAAGTCGGGCGGGAAGGCTTTGGTCGACTCTGACTCCGAACTACAGGAGTTTAAAGAAGCTTATAAACGAAAGAAGTTTATTCCGGCGGAGTTTAAGCCGGGAGAAACGATTCAGGGATTTGTTGGCGTCGACGGCGGATCCACTTCGACGAAAGCTGTCCTGGTGTCAACCAACGGCGACATTTTGTGCAAAGCATACCAGCTTTCGAACGGGAATCCGATTCAGGATACGATCGAAATGTTCGAGGCCCTTCGCGTTCAGGTGGAAGGCAAGGGCGCGCGGATGGAAGTGCTCGGGGTAGGAACCACCGGTTACGCGAAGGATGTTCTCAAGGATACTTTGCAAGCGGACGTCGCGTTAGTGGAGACCGTGGCTCACACGGAATCGGCGATGCGATTTTATGACGATCCGCATGTGATTGTCGACGTGGGTGGCCAGGACATCAAGCTGATCGTGCTTAAAGACGGGCGCGTGAAAGATTTCAAGCTGAACACGCAGTGCTCGGCCGGGAACGGATATTTTCTGCAATCGACGGCCGAGGGTTTTGGATTGAAGGTCGAGCAGTATGCCGATATCGCGTTCTCCGCGCAAACCATGCCGGTTTTTGGTTACGGTTGCGCGGTCTTCATGCAGTCCGACATCGTGAATTTTCAGCGGCAGGGCTGGCGCGCGGAAGAGATTCTGGCGGGACTGGCCGCGGTGCTGCCGAAGAACGTTTTTCTCTACGTGGCGAGCATTCCCAATCTCGCGGCGCTCGGGTCGCGATTCGTTTTGCAGGGCGGCACGCAGAATAACCTGGCAGTGGTGAAGGCGGAAGTCGATTTTATCCGCTCCAGTTTTCGCGCGGGCGATAAGCGGCCGGAAATTATCGTGCACGAGCATTGCGGCGAGTCGGGCGCGATCGGCGCGGCAATTGAGGCGCTGCGATTGTGGCGAAAAGGGCGCCAGACGACGTTTATCGGCCTGGACGCGGTTCGCAACATCACCTATCGGACCACGCGCAATGAAAATACGCGCTGCAATTTCTGCAAGAACAATTGCCTGAGAACGTTTATCGACATCAATACCGGATCGAACGATTTTGTTTCGATGACCAAAGTCTCCAAAGTTCCGCTGAATGCCGGCGAGCAGCGGCTGATCATCGCCACGTGCGAAAAGGGAACGGTCGAGGATGTGAACGACATGCGCGGCATCAAGGCCGGGCTGGATTCGATCAAAGATGCCAATCCCAATTTCGTGGATATCGCCGCGCACGACGCTTTCAAGATGCGGAAAATCGAAAGTGTCGCCGATCCGATTCCCACGCGCGCCTGGACCAAAGCCACGAAGGACCGGGTCGCGCTGATGAAGTCGCGATCGCAGTTGCGCATCGGCATTCCGCGCGTGCTGAACAATTACGTTTACGCGCCGTTGTTCAACGGCTATCTGCAAAGCCTGGGCATTCCCGCGGAAAACATCATTTATTCCGATTTCACCAGCGGCGAGCTGTACCGCGCAGGGTCCAGCCGCGGCGCCATCGATCCGTGCTTCCCGGCGAAAATCGGGATCGCGCACGTACACAATTTGATTTTCCTCAAGGGCCTGCGCAAGCAGTTCAACATTATTTTCTTCCCGATGGTGGACGTGCTGCACACCAACCTGGTGAATCTGCAAGGCTCGAATGCGTGCCCGACGGTTACGGCGTGTCCGAATACCGTCAAGGCCGCCTTCACCAAAGAAAGCGACGTTTTCGCCGAGCACGGGATCAAATATATGGATCCGCTGCTGAACTTCCAGGACCGGAAGCTTTTCGCGGACCAGATGTTCAAGGCGTGGGGCCCGGTGCTGGGTCTTTCGATTGAGGAAAACCAGCGGGCGATCGAGGTGAGCTACAAAGCTCTGGCCGATTACGAAACCGCAATGGGCAAGCAGGCGCGCGCGGTTCTGGATCAGCTAGAGCGCGAGGATCGCATCGGAATCGTGATGCTGGGCCGGCCGTATCATCACGATCCCGGCCTGAACCACGAAATCATGGAGGAATTTCAGAAGCTCGGCTATCCGATTTTTTCGCAGAGCACGCTGCCCACGGACGAAGATCTGCTCGAACGGCTGTTCGGCGAGGAAGTTCGCGCGGGTGTGATAAAAAATCCGCTGGACATTTCGGACGTGTGGAAGAATTCCTATTCCGCCAGCACCAATCAGAAGGTGTGGGCCGCGAAGTTTACGGCGCGGCATCCGAATCTAGTTGCGCTCGAAATTTCCAACTTCAAGTGCGGCCACGATGCGCCAATTTACGGCGTGATTGAAGGAATTATTGAGCGTTCCGGCACACCTTATTTCTGCTTCAAGGACCTGGACGAAAACAAGCCGGCCGGATCAATCAGGATTCGCGTGGAGACGATCGACTATTTCCTGCGGCGCTACCGCGAGGTGGTCATCGAAAGGCGCGAGACGGAAGCGCAGATCGAAAAGAGACTTGCCGAGTTGGAAGCGGAATTGCTCCGGAATGAAGCGGAGCTGGTTGTCTCCTGAGTAACGGCCCGGAGCACGCGCGGACCGCTATTGTTCAAGGAAAGGCGGGCTGCTATGTTCGGCGGAAGAATTACCCTGTTTAAATTGATGGGGTTTGAGGTTCGCGTCGACGCGAGCTGGATCATCCTGGCGTTTCTGATCACCTGGACGCTCGCGGTCGGTTATTTTCCTTATCAGGACCGGGGCTTGCCGCAAGCCGATTACTGGTGGATGGGCGTGGCGGCGGCGCTGGGGCTGTTTCTTTCGATCGTGGTGCATGAGTTCGCGCATTCGGTGGTCGCGCGGCACCGTGGCCTGCCGATGGAAGGAATTACGCTGTTCATCTTCGGCGGAGTCGCGGAGATGAGCGGTGAACCGCCCAACGCGCAGACGGAATTTCTGATGGCCGCCGCGGGACCGCTGACCAGCATCCTGATCGGCTTTATTTTTTACGGGATTTATCGCGCCGCGCCGGCTACCTGGCCGCGGCCCGTGGTGGGCGTGATTCATTACCTGGGCTGGCTCAACTGGGTGCTGGCGGTTTTCAACTCGATTCCCGCGTTTCCGCTGGACGGCGGGCGCGTGCTGCGCTCGGCCATCTGGAACTCGACCAAAGATTTGACCCGCGCGACGCGAATTTCGGCGAAGATCGGGGAAGCGTTCGGGATTGTGCTGATCGCCCTGGGAATTGTTCAGCTCTTCTTCGGGAATTTCGTCAGCGCGGTGTGGTGGTTCATCCTGGGTCTGTTTTTAAAGAACGCGGCGCAGCAATCGTATCAGCAGCTGGTTCTGCGAAGCGCGCTGGCCGGTCAACCGATCAGCCGGTTCATGCGAACGGACCCGGTGACGGTTCCGCCGAATATCTCCATCGACGATTTGATCAACGACTATATTTACCGCTATCACTTCAAGATGTTTCCGGTGGTTTCCGAAGCGCACCAACTTAATGGCTGCATCAGCACCAATGACGTAAAATCGGTGCCGCGCGAGGAGTGGCGCCAGCACAGCGTTCAGGAAATGATGCGGCCGTGCTCGATCGACAACACCATCTCGCCGGATGCCGACGCGGTGGCGGCTTTGACCAAGATGAGCAAGACCGGGTTAAGCCGGCTACTGGTGGTCGATCACGGCCGGCTGGTGGCGATTCTGGCGTTGAAGGACCTGCTCGATTTTCTGTCGCTCAAGCTGGACATGGAAGGTCCGCCGCGGCCCAGGCAGGCTTGAAATGGCGCCGTTCGGGCGATAGTCCGAGAAAGTATCCGCGGTCGAAGAGTTTCTCTGCCAGAACAGAATCGACGCGACCACCTGGTCTTGAAATCTTTGCGGCTGCCAGATCTCGGCATTCACCGGCTCTTTTTCGAGTATGAATCGCGTGCCCGGGCCGACTCTGGCGAGAAATCCGGCGAACGTCACGGTGTGAACCACTTCCGCTTCCACCCGGGCCCAATGAAACCCGGCTTTATCCACCCACAGCTTCCCTTTCATTCCGGTCAGGACTTTCGCTTCATGATTCGGAGGCACATAATCGGGCTTAGGCTCGGCATCGAGCACGTAGACGGGATGGCCGGACCATGTACCTTCGCCGGTCAGGTGGAAGTTGAACGCGACTTCCATCTGGGTCATCAGAATGTGATCGTGTTCGCGATCCCGGCGGTAGCGGTCGATGCGGACGCGGCGTTCCGACGGCGTTTCAGCGCGGCGCCGCGCCAACTCGTGGCTTTCACGGTCGGCTTCCTGCTTCTGCCGCGCTTCGGAAAGCGGGTGCCCGTCGATGCCGATCAGGCGCTTGTACGGCGAGCCATCCATCAGGAAGACTTCCCAGGTGCGGTCGACCAGGGCATTGTCGTGTTTATCGATGTCGCGCTCGACGTGGGAAAAGGATGGTCCGGCTTTCCAGTCCCGTTCATTGGCTTCGACGGAGCGATGAATGATTTCCGCCGCGGTTAACTGGGTCGCCGCATGGGAACAGAGCGGAAACCAAACCGCGAATGCGCACCGGGCGACGCAGCTATTCCACCTCACATTAAATTGGACGCTTGGCGGGCGGGAACCTTGCACGATTTCTCGCCCGCGCAGTGCGTTTAAACGTTGTGAGTGCGCCGCGGACGGGAACCGGTCTGGACACGTTCGTAATCGCGCTCCTGCTCACCTGGGTCGCCGGGTGTATCGAAGCGGTCGGCTGGGCGCGCGGGCGGTCCTTCACGTCGGTTTCTTGGTCCAACAACGCGAAGGCGCGTTCGGCGCTGGCCAGCGCGCCGCTGCGGACGTGCAGCACGCCAATGTACAGCAGGGGGAGGGGAAACGAGCCTTAGAACGGAGCCCGACGCCTAGCGGCCGCCGAAAAAACAAAGAAAGCCGGGGTTCGGCGAAACCCGGCTTTCCGGAAAAAAACCTGCGCGCACCTGACCGCTAGGCAACATGCTGCGCGCGATAGCGGGCCAGAATCTCATTCATCTGGTCCTTCAGGCGCAGCTTCTGCTTCTTCAGGCGAACCTCTTCCACCTTTTCCTGCTCGGTCAGGTGGTGCTTGTTTTCCAGTTGTTCCAGTTCTTTATGAAACTGGGCATGCTGGGAAGCCAAGCTGCGAAACTCTTCGCTGGTCGCCATCAGGTGCGCTTTCAGTTCATCTTGCGTGTTGGTCTCCATCAAACACTCTCCTTTGGTTTGTGAGAGCCACGCCGAGTCTGATTTAAAGGGATTTTGTCGGGCTCGGTGGGTCGTAATCATCAGTCATCGCAGCCGGTCACCGATGGCCGGCCGCACCATGACGATATCATGAAAAAAAACTCATGACAATAGCCATCTCGGGCGGATCGAGGTAGTAATCGGGACGTCGGCCGGTCGCCCGGAAACCCATGGATTCATAGAGCTTAATTGCTGCCTGATTGGACTCGCGAACCTCTAGATACCAGTTCCCGCGGGCGCCGGAAATCTCCGCCTCGAGCAATTTTTTTCCGATGCCGCGACGGCGCGAGGCCGGGTCGACCACCACATTCAGGATCTCCCGCTCGCCGGGCGCAATCTCGCGTGAAACCAGAAAACCGGCGACGCAGCCGTTTTGTATTGCCACGCGGCAGTCGTAGCTCAGGTAACTTTCGGGAGGCCAGCCGGACCCTCCCTGAATCGCGCCGATGGCCGGCAGATCCGCGGCCGTCGCGCGACGGATCAGCGTCGAATCGCCAGCCATAAAATCACCACGCCGATCAGCGGCAGCGCCGCCATACTCAAGAAGACTGTGTGAAAACCCGCGCGATCCACCATCGCACCGATCGCCAATGAAAAAGGCGCCTGCATCAATCCGTAGGCCGAGGTCAGCGCGGCTACGCCCAGCGCGGCCCGGCCAGGGCCGAACAGATCGATCGGAAGCGCATAAAGATTCGTGGACGCCCCCAGCGCCCAGAACGCGCTCAAGCTGACCATTGCGGTGGCCCAGATCACGCCGGGCATCAGCGGGACAGCGGCGGTCGCGATCAGCGACGCGATGGCGAAAATCCAGCAGGCACGCATCCGCGCGGCGATGACGTTCACGCCGTTGCGAATCCAGCGGAACGCCATCCAGGCGCCGGCGAATCCGCCGAAAGTGCCCGCAACCGGCGGAATCCAGGCATAGCGCGCGTTGGCTTCCTGCTGCGTCAGGCGCCACTGCTCGACATAATAAAGCGTGGTCCAATTGGTCCATAATGTGTAAAGCGACATGATGAAAATGGTGGAAATGACCAATCCCCAGAGCCGCCGGTCGCGCAGAAGTTCTTGAATTTGTAGCGTGGATTTTTTGGTTTTTTCGGGATGCGCGGGGATCTTTTTCGCGGTCAGCAGCCACAGCGGCACCCACAGGAAGCCCAGCGCGCCGCAGACCACGAACGCCCCGCGCCATCCGTAATGCGGAGCAAGCAAGGCGACCATCAGCGGCGCCGCGGTCAGGCCCAGGCTGATGCCGATCTGGTTGAACGCGGTTCCGAGCGCCAGCTCGCGCGGCTCGAGATAGATTCCGTTTGCTTTTCCGAACAGCGGAATGCCGCCCGCTTCCGCGATGCCCAACGCCGTTCGTGATGCGAGGACCCCGCCAACGCCGCGCGCCAGGCCGGTGGACGCGCCTGCCACCGACCACGCCAGCACCGCGACGGCGGTTCCGATATTCAACCCGACACGATCGATGAACCATCCAGCCACCGGCGCGGCCACCGCGTAGAGCAGCGAAAAGACGGAAACGATTTTTCCGTAATCTTCATTGGTCAGGTGAAATTCGAGCCGCAGCGCGGGAGCGGCGGCGGCCAGAAGCTGGCGGTCGAGGTAATTCAACGCCGAGCAGAAAAGAAAGACACCGATAGCGATCCAGCGCAGCGGAATCCGCGGCATTACGGAAATTCCACCAGGGAAATGTCGCCTACCGTGTTGAATTTCGCGTCGGTTTTTACGGTGTAAGTGAGTTTAATTTTTCGTTGCGGACGGGTGATTCCGCAAGCGAATTTGACTCCCTGATTGCTGTCGACCGTCAGATGATTGGGATCGCGGATCAGCAGACGGATGGTCCCGCCACCGTCCATGTGAACCGTTAGCCGCAGCGGACCGCCGGCCAGGCAATCGACCCGTGTGAGCGTTCCCGATAATTTTTCTCCGTCCGGATCGCCCCACCACTGCTGCGGTTTTTCACCCGGCGGCAATCCGCCGAGTTTCTTATTTTCGGCGTCTTCGGCTGCGTGGATTTCGGCCGCGGCGGCATCTTTGATTTTTTGCAGCTCGGCCGCCTGCTCCGCGGCAATGCGCTTCTTCTCGGCCGCCTCGTAAGCGGCGCGCTCGGTTTCGGTATCCAGCCGGACTTTCTCGATCCGCGCGCGCGCGGCGGCGTCCGGCGCGGCGCGCATCGCCGCCGACCAGGACTTATCGGAGTCGGCATAAAGATGCGCGGCAATCTGCGCTTTGGCGAGCGCCTGCCAATACTCCGGATTGCGCGGCTCCAGCTTCGCCGCATCTTGCAAGTCCTTCACCTTGGCCATCGGATCGGTTTCGAGATCAGCCAGGCGAAGGTGCGGCTCCGCCCAGCGCGGGTTGGCCTTCATCGCCAGTTCCAACGCCGGACGCGTGCCTTTGGCGGCCAGTCCACGCGGGCTTTCCGGCGGAAAATTCTTGCCGCCCGCCGCCAGTTCCGCGAACAATTCGTCGAGCGCCTCTTTGCTCACCGGTTTTTCAACGAAATCGGTGTTGGGATTGATCGCCTCGCCGTCCACCTCCGAGGCCGGAAAATTTCCCGCGCGAACATAATCGTCGACTTTCTCGTCAAGCTGCTTCGGCGTCATGCCGTAAGCATTGCGCGTCGCCAGATCCGCATCGCCCAGGCCCTGCAAATTGTTCAGGTACACGCGGATTTTGCCGCTGTAATCGGCTCCCGTGGCCAGAAGCTGGATTTTCGCCCATTCATGCAGACGATCCGGCGGAAGCTCGCCCGAAGGCAATGGCGCGCCGAGCATCACTTTGGTCCCCTTGACGCTGATGGTCGAAAAAAGATCGCACAGCGCCGTTTCGGTCGGCTGCGGCAAGTGGCCGGAGTTCTGATCGATCAGCAGGCGCGTCAGCCCGCGCAAAAAATCCTGCGGCATGGGACGATCCGAAGTCCACGCGCTAAGCATCGCCGAACCGCCTTCGATCAACGGCTGGCTCAACGCGTGCGATGCATACTGTTTGGTGTTCGAAAACAGCACCACGTCGATGGGCCACACGGTTTGAAGCTGCTTTTCCTGCGGCCCGCCGACGCCCAGGCTGTCCTGCCCCAGCAGCACGCCCAGCGCGTGGCGAAGCTGTTCCATTTCATTCAAGCGATCGCGCGCGGATTTATCGCCGGCGTCGCTGATGACGCGGAACGGTCCCATGTTGTATTCGATCCAGCCGGCCTGCGCGGACGCCGTGAGAAGAATAACAAGAACAGCGCGATACATCCTTCTCTTATAATGTCACGGGCGCGGATCAGCGGATCACGATCGAATCGACCTTCAGGACTCCATTCTCGATGGTACCCGTGACCTGCGCCTTCAGATCCTGCACCCTGGTCGAGCGCTTCAGCGCCGCCAAAGCCCGCGCATCGCCTTCCGCGTCGAATTTCAAGAAGGTCCCATCGGCCTGCTTCAATCCGTAGCCGAATTTGGCGCAGGAGATGGCGCATTTGCGGGGATGCGTGGCCAGCGTGTTGTCTTTGCACATGGTGTCGACCAGGGTTCCGGTGAAAGTTTTTGCCGGCGAAGCCGTTACCAGGAATGAAGTGAAGAGAACAAAGAAGAAAGCGATATGTTTCATTAATATTATTATGGCCATGCGCGGGCCGCGGTACCAAATGAATCAAGGATTTCGCGTTCGCTATTGCGCCACGCCGTTTTCGAGTTTATACTGCTTTTTTTGATGGCTCAGGCGACCATATTCCGCGAAGAGTTCGATCCGCTGGCGCCGCAGCGCGAAGCAGCTCTGTTCTACGGCCTGTTCCTGCGCGGGCACTCGGCCGAGGCGC
>Ga0335073_10009780_pt1 | contig 13453 bp, 9 predicted proteins | sample Lox_Sample_22_FD_207093 | JGI IMG/M metagenome (GOLD analysis project Ga0335073, IMG submission 207093) | Soil microbial communities from Loxahatchee National Wildlife Refuge, Florida, United States - Lox_Sample_2.2 | ecosystem: Environmental > Terrestrial > Soil > Wetlands | place: USA: Florida...
CTTTCGGGATGTTCAGCATTGACGCCAATTACAAAATCGAGCAACCACTGGCGCAATTCTTCGTTGCGCAGTTGATTAACTTGGAATGGGTGCAGCCGGGCAGCGGCGATCACGAGGTTTACCTGGCGGCTTCCGATCTGGAGGATGGTGCTGGACATCCGCTGATCACCGCCTACGCTTTGAAGCGCCCTGATGGCCAGTGGTCGCTACTCATCGTGAATCGTGACCAGGAAAACCCCCACCGTGTGCGTATATCGTTTGAGCATGAGGGAACTTCCGCCCGCTATTTGAGCGGGGCCGTTGACGTGTCTCTCTTTGGGAGTGCGCAATATCACTGGAACCCGCCACGCACCAGATTTATGGCTCATGCAGAGGAGGCCGGACGGGCCACAATCGTCCCTTACACGGACGGTTCTGCTGACCCCGACGGCCCGATTCTTCGCTCGAAACAGGATGCCGCCAGGGACACAGCTTTCGATTTGCCTGCCGCCTCGGTGGTCGTAATTCGCGGCAAGCTCGCGGGACAGTGATGTAGACTGCTGGTCCAAACTATCGCGGGTACCGAGAACGGCTGCGGCTCTGCCGCAGCCTCCAAATCTTGATAGTATGAAGGGTCAGGCATCGGTTCCGCGCGACGTTTTCCCGCCAACCCCGCCAGGTCCGGAAGGAAGCAACGGTAACGGGCTCTTTCGTGTGCAGTGGTCGCCGGTGCCTGGCTTTTTACTTTCCCATTTCCCGCTTTGCAATGACGAAACGCCTCTACTACGACAAGCCCGATCTTCTCGAATTCGAATCGGTTGTGGAAGACGTGACCACCCCGAAGAAATCGGTTAACGCCTCCAGACCCGCCATTATTCTTCGCGAGACCGCCTTTTATCCAACCAGCGGCGGACAGGTTCACGACACCGGTTGGATTGCCGTCGGAAACGATCGTTTGCGCGTAGCCGAAGTGGCTGAAGCCGAAGACGGGCGCATCGTTCATTACCTCGAAGGTCCTACGAAACCAGGCACTGCGGAACCTCAGACCTTCGCTGTCTCAGGCAACTCGGTGCACGGCCTCATCGATCCTGATCGTCGCCGCGATCACATGCAGCAACACAGCGGCCAGCACGTCTTGTCGGCCGCGTTCCTGGCGCTCTATAACTTACCTACCGTTTCCTTTCATATGGGCGAGGATTACTGCTCGATCGACCTCGCGACCGAATCTCTGACCGAAGCTCAAGTTGTCGGGGCAGAGAAGCGCGCGAACGAGATCATCTTTGAGAATCGACCGGTAACGATCCGCTATGTTCGGCGAGACGAGGCGGAAAAACTGGGCCTGCGCAAGCTGCCTCCAGCCGACAGGGAAGAGCTGCGTCTGATTGAGATCGCCGATTTCGATCTGTCGGCCTGCGGAGGAACTCACGTCAACGCAACCGGACAGATCGGTTCGATTCTGCTGCGTAAGTTCGAGAGAACGCGTCAGGGCGTGCGCGTAGAGTTCGTTTGCGGGGTGCGTGCGGTACGAGCGTCGCGCCGCGACTACACAACACTAACCGAGGCCGCAGCGCTGTTCTCGGCGCAGCTATCTGACGTTCCGCAGATGATTCGCAAGACTTTCGACGAATCAAAGAACCTGCGCAAGCAACGGGAAGATGCTCTTGACGAATTAGCGGCTACGATGGCGGAAGCAGCAATCAGAGCATCGTCGGCGCAGTCGAGGCGGGTCGTTGTCCGCGTCTTTTCTGATCGCGACACAAGCTTCGCCAAGCTCTTTGCGCAGAAGCTGACCAGGGCAGGTATGGCCGTTGTTGCGCTCGTCGGTAGCACCATAGACCCTCCCGGACTCGTATTCGCGCAAACTCCGGGGGAAACGACAGATATGGGTGCGCTGCTCAAAGAAATACTGTCTTCTGTCGGTGGTCGCGGCGGCGGAAGCAAAGACTTTGCTCAGGGCGGAGTACCGGCAGGTTCCGATATCGAGCAACTGCTGCAGATTGCTGCGCGTAAAATCGAAGGCTAGTAATAGGCTTGCGCTCCTGCCGCAGCCCGTGTTTTGAAGATTGAAACCCCATGACGATTGAGCCGCTCCTGGAACCAAGGGTCATTCTTGTCCACTTGCTCATCAAGTTGGGCGTGGCGGCGGCGTTGTCGAGTGCCCTGGTGCGCTCCAAGGAATTCAAAAAGCTGCTTTTCCGCGAAGATCGCGGAATACCACAGAAGATTTACCTTGCTCTGGCGATGGCCGTTCCCATCGCCCTCGGCGTTCTGATTCGATTCAGTGTCAAGAATTTTCTGTCTGGCGATTTGTCACTGGAGACTACTCTGATTTTGGGCGTGGTCGGAGGACGGCTCTGCGGGGGGCTCGGCGGCGCAATCGTCGGCCTGCCCGCAGCCTTGCACGGGGAATGGGCCGCACTCCCGCTATACGTTTTTGCCGGTATCGTAACAGGTCAGTTGCGAGGAATTGCCCCGCAGCACGAGGATATCTGGTCGTTCTCTCCGTTCGTGGATTTGAGCTTGTACCGTTGGATTCGCCGCAACCTGCCCCGGCCACGGGTATTCGATTGGCAAATTGCTTTCTTCGTAACCATCGTGAGCCTGCGCTTCCTACAGACCGAAATCTGGCGGAATTTCCCCGGTTCCATCTTTAGCCTCGAAAGTGACAATCTCTGGGTTGAAGCCGCCATCTACCTCACGGTCATGATGGTCGTTGGCACGGAGTTGAAAATCTTCAACGGTGTACGTATTCAACTCAAGCTCGAAGAGCAGGAGCGGCTTCTGCTGCAGGCGCGCATGACCGCGCTGCAAAATCAAATCAACCCGCATTTCCTGTTCAACACGCTGAACTCGATCTCGTCACTGGTGCGCTTCGATCCGGATACAGCGCGCGAGATGATCCTCAAGCTGGCAGCAATCCTTCGCCGGCTGCTGCATAGCACCGATTCATTTGTTCCTCTGCACGAAGAAATCGCTTTCATTGACAACTATCTCGACATCGAAGTCGTCCGCTTTGGCCACGATAAGCTTCGCGTAATCAAGGATCTCGATCCTGCCTCCCTTGAAACCATGGTACCGAGCATGCTCTTGCAACCGCTTGTCGAGAACTGCATCAAGCACGGGCTCGCGCCCAAAGTGGAAGGCGGCAGCATCACGATACGAAGTCGCGTTATCAAATCACGATTAGTTATCGAGGTGGAAGATGACGGTGTGGGGATGCCTACCGCACAACTAGCGACTCCCGAAACTGCCGGGATCGGCATGGCCAACGTCGCTGAGCGTTTAAAGGTGCTCTACGGAGACACCGCAAAGATGATAGTTGACGGCCGCGAAGGCGGAGGAACACTCGTCCGGCTGAGATTGCCCGTTTTGCCCCACGCCGAGGACCTGGCAACCGCTACGACGCTTTCGCCAGCACCTTTTGGTAAAACGCTTCGTAAAGCGGAATGATTCTAGTGGAACAGAATTTGTCGAGCGCAACCCCCCGGGCCCGCTTGCCCATGGCCCGCAGGGCTGCCTCGTCCCCGAGCAATTCAACGGCGTAACGCGCCATCGTTTCTATGTCCCCAACATCAGCCAGGAATCCGGTAACGCCGTGCTCGATCAACTCGGGAACGCCACCCGCCCGGGTTGCGATGGGGACAACCTCGCAAGCCATCGCCTCCAGAGCGGCTAATCCGAAAGTTTCCAGTTCGCTTGGCATCAGCATGACATCAGATATGGCGAGTTTTTCACGCACCTGATCCTGCTTCCCAAGAAAGAGTACCTGCTCGTGAATCCCTTTCTGCACGGCGAGCCACTCTGCCTGCGAGCGATCGGGACCGTCTCCGATCAGAAGTAGTTTGGCAGGAACCGTCTTGCGTACGCGATCAAAAATCTCGATCACATCCAGAACACGTTTGACCGGCCGAAAATTCGATAGATGTACGAGAATGCGTTCGTCCTTCGAAGCATATTCACCGCGCTGCGCAACCCACTCGGGCTTCCGCGCATATTCATCGCAATTGACGAAATTGGGGATAACTTCGATGTGGTTCTTGACGTCAAAGATTTTGAGTGTGCGGCTGCGCAGATATTGTGAGATGGCGGTCACGCCATCACTCTGCTCGATGGAAAAGCGCGTGATCGGCAGATACGACCGATCCAACCCCACCAGCGTGATGTCAGTTCCATGCAGCGTCGTGACAAAAGGCAAGTTACGCCGCGGCGGCGTGGCCGCCAGCATTTGCTTGGCGAGCATGGCGCTCACCGAGTGCGGAATTGCGTAATGAACATGCAACAAATCCAGCTCGTAAAGCTGAGAAACCTCCGCCATACGCGTAGCCAGCGCCAGGTCATAGGGCGGATATTCGAAGAGCGGGTAACGCGTGACCTCGACCTCATGGTAGTGGATGTTCGCTTCGTGCTCGGTCAGCCGGATCGGTTGCGAATAAGAAATGAAGTGAATTTCATGCCCTCGGCGGGCCAGCTCAAGTCCGAGTTCGGTGGCAACCACGCCACTGCCGCCATAGGTGGGGTAACCGGTGATGCCAACTTTCATGCACACTCCCGCGATTCAAAGATTGGATTCGCGAGAATGGTCATCGATGCAACAACGGAAGTCAAATCGCCAGCGGACGGGCGAGAAAAAGAACTGGGGAGGCACAATGCCTCCCCAGACAAAATGTCGATCTGAGGACCTAATCGTTGCTCGGTTTCTTCGGTGTCAAATCGCAAGCCTCTTTCACGCGACTCAAATCGAGGCCGGCCGGCGAAAACTGGGCAATCTGCCGGCCGCTTCGCGTTGGAAGCGCTACGTTGAAAATCTTCGCGCCGATGAGTCCCCGGGTCGTGCCTTTATCCATCGAGAGGAAATAACCCCGTTCCCAGTTCCACCCTTTGTAGTAATTCACATCATCGACCCGCACTTGGACTTCCAGTTGTGGCTGTCCCCAGAACCCTGGACGATTTGGAGGAGGTAGACGAACTCCGGGATTGAAGTCCGCGAGCTTCAGTTTGCCGGCTTCGCAATACAGATTCACACGAGGCTTGTAGTTGGGGTCTTCGCGAAAGTAGTTGTCCGCCTGCAGCTCGAAGCGAACCTTTTTATGCCCTGTCATCAGGTTATCGGAATGAAACTCCAGCCAATTCCCTCCGACGCTTACACCGTCAGACTCACCCTGATTGGGTGACATCGCTCCCCGCTGGGCAAAGGCCAATGATGACCAGGCACACAGCACAATGGATGCAAAAAGAACCTTCCCGGCAATGCCGGGACGAATCGCAAGAAACCACGCTCTTGCCAAGATTTCCTCCTGAGGAGATTACCTATTTATATGGAACCCAAAAGCTTTCGAAAAGTTGCAAGGCGAAGAACGCCATCGCGGTTTTTCTGGGCTCCGAAAGCCTCTGGGACATTACGGTCGCGCGTTTGTCAATACGATAGAATGAAACTCCCAAGCCCGGATGGCGAAACTGGCAGACGCACGGGACTTAAAATCCCGGGTCCAGTGATGGACGTACCGGTTCGATTCCGGTTCCGGGCACCACGTTCGTTCCGCCTGGAACGCAAGCCTCCGTAGGTACCCCGTTTGTTTCTTGTCGCCCTAAGGTAACTTACCTCCGTAACTTGGGCCGTCACTGCCAGACGCCGCAAGATTGAGTCACATTGGGGATGTCTGCCGGTACACAAAGGGCGCAAGTTCCCGGGCAGTGGGGGCGGGCTGATGCTCTCTCCTTGCTCGACGACAGAATCCTGGCGATGATCATCGCCCAGGATCCTCTGTTAGATACGCTTGATGCATTGTGTATCGAGATCGAGCGGGAACAACCTGACCTCTCTTGCTCGGTGCTGTTGCTTGATCCTGATGGAGTGACTCTAAGAACAGCTGCTGCGCCCAGCCTTCCATGCGCTTACTCCCGGGCGGTTGATGGCCTTAAGTCCGGCGATTGTGCCGGCTCGTGCGGGACGGCAATTTTCCGGCGGATGCCAATCGTCGTCTCCGACATCGCGAGCGATCCCTTATGGCTTTCTTTCCGCCACCTCGCGCTGCCTCATGGCCTCCGGGCCTGCTGGTCCACTCCCATTACCTCGCGCGACGGCACAATTCATGGGACCTTTGCTGTCTACTATCGGAAACCGCGCGACCCGGATCCACAACACATTCAACTTGTCGCGCATGCCACGCGCCTGGCGGCGATCGCTATCGAACGCAATCGCGACAAAACTGAGTTGCGAGCTGCCGAAGATCGCTATCGCACGCTGGTTGAGCGCTTGCCTGCGGTCACCTACGTTGCAGAACTCGGTGCGAGCGGGCGCTGGCACTATGTCAGCCCGCAGATTCAGTCCATCCTGGGTTATTCGCCCGAGGAATGGCTCTCCGATCCCTGGAATTGGCTGAATCGGATCTACCACGAGGATCGCGAGATTGCCTTTGCCGCAGAAAGACAGTTCCAGGAGACAAAACAGGTTTTCCAGGCTGAATATCGCATGGTCGCGCGCGACGGGCGCATGCTTTGGTTCCGCGACGAGGGCGTCATGTTGCCGGGCGACGAGACCGGCATGCTGATGCAAGGTGTGCTCTACGACATTACTGACCAGAAGCGCCTGGAAGACCAGCTCCGTCATTCTCAAAAGATGGAAGCGGTGGGGCAATTAGCGGGTGGTGTGGCACACGACTTCAACAATTTGCTCATGTTGATCCACGCCCACAATGAGCGCCTCCGGGGCCGCTTCCTTCCCGAAGATCCCGCCCACACCGATACACTGGAAATTGAGCAAGCTGTCACGCAAGCCGCTGCGCTGACCCGGCAACTCCTCGCCTTTAGTCGTCGGCAATTGCTCCAGCTTCGTGTGCTCGACTTGAATAATGTGCTGGTTGAAATGTCGCGTATGATCGAGCGGCTGATCCTCGACAAGATCACGCTCGAGGTGTTGCCCGCTTCGGCGCCACAATTCGTCAAGGCTGACCCCGGACAACTCGGTCAGGTAATTCTCAATTTGGCGGTTAATGCACGAGATGCAATGCCGGAAGGTGGGCATCTCACCGTCCGGACAAGATGCGCCCGCATAGATCAACCCGCGCCGGCAAGCGACGGTACCATTCCTCCCGGAACCTATGTCGTCCTCTCAGTCCAGGACACCGGGGCTGGAATGTCAGGCGACGTGCTTGACCATATCTTCGAGCCTTTCTTCACCACGAAAGGGCCCGGCCAGGGGACCGGTCTCGGTCTTGCCATTGTCTATGGTGTGGTCAAGCAAACGGGTGGATGGATTTGCGTTCGCAGCACTCAGGGAGAAGGAACCGCCTTCGAAATTTATTTTCCTGAAGCCCAGCAAAACACGGTAATGAAGTCTCACAAAAAGCCACTGGCCGTGCCTTCCGGGGCGCGCGGCAATGAGACGGTTCTGTTGGTTGAAGACCAGGAAGGTATCCGCGAACTGGTGCACGACGTTCTGAAGCGTCGCGGATATGCCGTCCTTTGTGCGGCCGACGGCAATGAAGCTCTTCGTCTCGCCGCCCAGCATAAGGAACCGATTGACCTTCTCATCACCGATATCATCATGCCGAACCTGGGAGGTGAGGACCTAGCCAGCCGCCTGGCGAAGATCCGGCCTCATCTGAAAGTGGTGTTTATGTCCGGTAATCCCGATCAGGCTTTCTTGAACGGCGATTTGGGAGCCGGAGCGGTCGTCTTACAGAAGCCATTTCCTCTCGATACCCTCCTGCACAAAGTCCGCAGCGTTCTCGATCAGTAGGTTTCGATCTTCAATACCCAGATCTTCCAATACCGCACATCACCGTGTGATACGGATCACTGCGTCGCGTATCAACGCGGACGAAAATCGCGCCATTCTGCCCGTCGTTAGGCACGCCGTTGTGCCAAGGAGCTCCGATGGCCGCAATCACCACACCCAACAACATTTCCAATCTGCTCTCGATCGAAGAGGAATATCCCCCGCCACAAATCGTGGTCGACCAGGTGCTCAACAAAAACTGGAAAGCCGATTACGATCGCTCCGTCCACGATCCCGAAAGTTTCTGGGCCGAACAGGCGCGCAAGTTTGCCTGGACTCAACCCTGGTCGAAGATCCTCGACTGGGACGGCGTGCACCACAAGTGGTTCCTTGGTGGCAAGACCAATATCACCATCAATGCGCTCGACCGCCACGCCAACACCGAGCGCCGCAATCGCGCTGCATTCATCTGGCTCGGCGAGGATGGTACCGAGCGCATCGTCACCTATGGTCAGCTGTATCGCCACGTTTGCCGCTTCGCCAACGGATTGAAGTCTCTTGGCGTGCGAAAAGGCGATCGCGTCGTCATCTACATGCCGCTTACGGTAGAGGGCGTGATCTCGATGCTTGCTTGCGCCCGCATCGGCGCCATTCACTCCGTGGTTTATGCCGGCTTGGGTCATGCCGCGCTGCGCGAGCGCATCACCGACGCAGAGGCTAAGGTCGTCATTGTTGGCGATGTTGGATTCCGGCGGGGGAAGACGGTTCCACTGAAGCCCATTGTTGATGAGGCCCTCGACGGCGTCGAGTTTGTGGAAAAGGTAGTTGTTTACGCGCGCCATCCCACCGAGCTGCGAGGCCGCGAAATCGATTTTGCCGAACTCATGAAATTTCCTCCCGAGTGTCCTGCCGAGGAGATGGATTCGGAAGACCCCCTATTCCTGCTCTACACATCCGGTTCCACTGGCAAACCCAAAGGCGTCCTCCACGTGCATGGCGGATACATGGTGGGCACTACCTACCACCTCCGCAGCTTCTTCGACGTCGGCGAGCGCGATATCTTCTGGTGCACCTCCGACATCGGCTGGGTCGTCGGACATTCTTATATCGTCTATGCCCCGCTCTGTGCCGGAGTCACGACGCTGTTTCGCGAAGGTGCGATCGACTATCCGCATCCAGGTATTGCATGGGAGATCGTCGAGCGTTACGGCGTCAGCAAGATGTTCACTGCTCCGACGGCACTACGCATGTTCATGCGCTTTGGAGAGCAATATCCGCAGAAATACGATCTGACCTCTTTGCGCGTGATTGCTTGCGCCGGAGAGCCCCTGAATCCCGAGGCCTGGCGCTGGGCACAGACGTATCTTGCGGGCGATGGCAAGTGGGGGTACGTCGTCGACAACTGGTGGCAGACGGAACTCGCCGGTCCGGCGATCGGGACCCCACCTACATTTCCCATGCGTCCGGGAAAATGTGGTGTTTCTGTTCCCGGGTCAGAGGCCGATGTGGTCGACGAGCAGGGCAAGCCGGTCCCTCCGGGAGTTGGTGGCCGCCTCGTGTTAAAGCGTCCATTCCCCTACATGCTGCGCACGGTTTGGGGAAACGCGGCGCGATATGAGCGTGATTGGCAAATGATCCCAGGCTGCTATGTGACGGGCGATGTGGCCGTGAAGGATAAGGACGGCTACATCACTGTGCTCGGCCGTGCCGATGACGTGCTCAACGTCGCCGGCCACCGCATCGGCACCGCGGAAGTCGAGAGCGCGCTGGTTTCGCATCCTGCCGTTGCCGAGGCTGCGGCGATCGGAATTCCGGATACCTTGAAGGGTGAGACGATCAAGTGCTTCGTCCAATGTCGCGCCGATCACACCCCATCCGAGGCGCTTGCGGCCACGTTGACCGAGCATGTTCGGCGCGAACTGGGGCCCATCGCAACCCCATCCGCGATCGAATTTGTGGCGGCTCTCCCGAAAACGCGATCGGGAAAAATCTTACGGCGTTTCCTCAAGGCGAAAGAACTCGGCCAGGACGCCGGGGACATTTCGACGATGGAAGGTTAAAAAACGTCGAATCGCAGAGAACGCGGAACTCTCTCGAACGGATCGGATTCTTCATAATCCTCTTGCCGGCCGTCTCGCGCTCCGCGTTCTCTGCCGTTGTTTTGGTGGACCTCCGGCGGTCTTCTCCAGGCCTGCTGGTCTCTTGGGTCGAAGCAGGGCCATCAGATTTCGCTTTTTGCCGTCCTGGTCATTAACTCCTCAATGGCTTGCTGTGGCGATTTTCCTTCTTCGAGGATGGCGAACATCTGCTCGGTGATTGGCATCTCGATGTCGTTCTTGCGAGCCAGTCCAACCGCCGCTTTGGTCGTAAAGACACCTTCGGCGACCGCGCCATGCATGCCCTGAATGATCTCTGGCAACTTGCGGCCCCTGCCTAGCTCAACTCCGACAGTGCGGTTGCGCGAAAGGTCGCCGGTGCACGTCAGCACCAGATCGCCGAGCCCCGCCAATCCCGCCATTGTATCGAGACGTCCGCCGCAGGCGACGACCAGCCGCGCAATCTCGGCCAGTCCTCGCGTTACCAGCGCGGCAATCGAGTTATGTCCGAGCCCAAGGCCGTCACAAACTCCAGCCGCGATGGCGACGACATTTTTCAACGCCCCGCCCAGCTCAACTCCGACCACGTCGTCATTCGTGTAGACGCGAAAGCGCGAGCCATTGAAGGCCTGCTGCACGTCGCGCGCCAGTTCGGTGTCGACCGAGGCCACGGTTACGGCAGTTGGATCACCTCGTGCGACCTCCTTCGCAAACGAAGGCCCGCTCAGCGCTCCCAAGCGCGGAGAGAAATGCCGCTTACGCAGCACATCTTCGATCACTTCCGTCATGCGCAACAGAGTTGAGCCCTCAAGTCCTTTCGTGCAGCTGACGATGAGCTTGTCCTCACGCAGAGATGACGCCATCCGCTCGAAGATGGCGCGGCAATGCTGCGACGGCATGACGCTTACCACGATTTCGGCATCCTCGAGTGCGGTTTTCAAATCGCGCGTAGCATGAATCGATTCCGCCAGTTGGAAGCCGGGCAGGAATAACTCGTTCACGCGGTGATTTGCAATGCTTTCCACGACCTCAGGCTCATGGGCCCACAGACAAATTGTGTGCGTTTCCTTCCGGGCCAAGGCAAGTGCCAGGGCCGTACCCCAGGCGCCCGCCCCGATGATAGCCATGCGACTCATCCGCGTTCTGCCCCCGATTTAGCGCCGAGTTTCTCGCCGAGTCTCGGTTCCGTTCCCGCGATCAGCCGGCCGATGTTGCGGCGGTGTTTCCAGATAATGAGCACCGAGACGATCGCGATAATCAGCAGCTCCGGCGGACTCTGATATTCCCCGATAGCCCATGCCAGCAGCGGGAAGGCTGCTGCCGCCGTGACCGATCCGAGCGAGACGTAGCGGAAGGCCGCGGCCAAAATCACAAAGAGCAGCAGCATGCAGACGATTGACTTGGGGGTAAGCAGCATGAAAGCTCCCAGGCTCGTGGCTACGCCTTTGCCTCCGCGAAACTTGAGCCACACGGGATACAAATGTCCAACCACCGCAAACATCGCCGCCACTGACATCAGCAGGTGACGATCCGGTCGGTCGAATACGGTGCGCGCGAGCACGACCGCAGCGAATCCTTTTGCGGCATCGAAAATGAGCGTGGCCAATCCGAGCCCCGGCGATTTGCGCGCCACGTTTGTGGCACCGATGTTCCCGCTTCCGCTGGCGCGCACATCGTCGCCCGTGAATATTCGTACCAGCAGATAGCCGAACGGAATGGAGCCCAATAGGTAGCTGAATGCGGCCGTTAACAGATAGGGAGTCATCGTTTCGTGCAGTAATACCTTGTCTTAGCAACAACGTTTGCCATCAGTGCTAGCTTTCAGGCGGAATCGGCCTCGTCGATTCTATTGCTGGCTGATTTCGGGCCTCGTCAGCCGGTCTTCGTGCGACTGCGAAAGAGACCTACTCGTTCCGCGTCATCGGAAACCTCTCCAGCATGGTGTACTTCGATCCTGTCGGCGATAAATGGCTCTGGTAGAGGATAAACTTGTCTGCGATCATCGTGCCGAAGTCGATCCTCCCGCTTTCAGATTCGCTCATATCGGCTAGCCGCTTCTGAAGCGTGGCAAAGACTGAATTCGGCTTGTCGCCTTTTCTCCACTTTGGATCGCCCGACCGCATTTTCCCGTGTGCGCCCGCGCGGGCCAGGGTCAAATGCGGGCTGAACCCCCGTTCTTCGCGTGGAATGCCGAATTCGTTTACTGCCTTATCAATTTCCGCCGCCAGTTCGGCAAGAACTGGCCCTGCATATATCCCGATCCAGAAGACGCGCGGAGCATTTGCCGTCGGAAAGAACCCATAACCCGACACGCCAATTTCAATCGGCTCGCTTTGAATCCTCCTCAGCCGTTCCCCAATCGCGGCTGCCTGTTCCGGCTTTTGTTCCCCGATGAACTTCAGGGTGATGTGCAGCGACTCGGCAGTTACCCATCTAGCTTCTGGCGAAAACCCGCTGACACCTTCCATGAAACGCGCAATCTTCCTCCGGATTGCGTCGTCAAGATCGATCCCGATGAAGATCCGCATATCGTTTACAGCAGAGCCCTGCGAATCATATCCAGCGCCTGCTGCGTAGCAAACTGGCGGACGCGCGCGCGATCGCCCGGGAAATTCCGTTCGACTACCTGCGTTCCTTCATCTCCCGCTAAGGCGATGTACACTAAACCGACTGGCTTTTGCTCCGTTCCGCCGGTTGGTCCAGCAACTCCGGTAATTCCAACTCCATAGCTCGATAAGCAGCGCTTCCGAATGCCTTCCGCAAGGGCTCGGGCGACTTCAGGGCTTACGGCGCCGTGCTTATCGATCATTGTCTTGGGGACGTTGGCGAACTGCGTCTTCAGCGCATTTGAATAAACGACTGCTCCACCGAGGAAATAGCGCGAACTGCCGCTCAGCGAAGTGATCCGCTCGGCCAGCATTCCTCCGGTACACGACTCTGCGGTTGCCAATGTCATACCGCGCATCTGCAGCAGATAGCTCACGATCTGCTCGATGGTCTCTCCCTTACGCGAGAAGACGAAGTCGCCCATCTCGTCCTCGATCTTCTCGGCGAGTTCCTCAACGCGTGCTTCCGCATCAGATTGCGAATCCTTGCGGCATCGCAGGTGCAGCTGAATCTCTCCGCCACCCGCGAGAATCGTCGTTTCCACATCCTTGTACGTCGTGTAGATCGGGGCCACACGTGCGTCTACCTGGGACTCGGCAATCATTGCCAACTTCAGCGTTCGGGTGGCGATGTGTTCGGCTGGAACTTTCGCGCGCAGACGGGACATGCACTCGCCTTCCATCAGCGCCTTGAGTTCATAAGGCACACCGGGAAGGAGAATCAGGATGCGTTCGTGGCCGTCGTATCTGCCGCTGATCCACTGCCCGGGGGCGGATCCCATCGGGTTCGGAAGTACTACGGCATTGGCAATCACATCTGCCTGCTTCAGATTGTTCGGGGTCAGCTTGTAGCCGCGTTTGGCGAATCGCTCTTCGAGCTTTGCGATGATGGCGGGATCGCGAGTCATTCCAAGTCCCAGCGCTTCGGCGACTGATTCGCGCGTCAGGTCATCTTCGGTAGGACCAAGGCCACCGGAGAAGATGATGATGTCCGATCGCCGCATCGCCAACTTAGTTGCGGACGTAAGATTCTCGCGGTCATCGCCCACGATGGA
>Ga0335073_10009781_pt1 | contig 13452 bp, 21 predicted proteins | sample Lox_Sample_22_FD_207093 | JGI IMG/M metagenome (GOLD analysis project Ga0335073, IMG submission 207093) | Soil microbial communities from Loxahatchee National Wildlife Refuge, Florida, United States - Lox_Sample_2.2 | ecosystem: Environmental > Terrestrial > Soil > Wetlands | place: USA...
GCGAATGATGGAAGAACTACCTCCTCCTGCTTGGATGACGGTGTTTCCTGCCGGTCTTATATCGTCAATGGAGTTTGGAATGGGGAGTGAAACCCAGGATTGGTGAACGTGTTCACGGCATTTGCGATTTGAAGGAGGATCAATCCAACAAACCAGGCCAACCAAACATGAGTTTTCATGACTGAAACTGTATCACTCGAGGAGACAAGGCGAGATTGACTATGGGATGGTCGTGATGGCAATGTGGAAATTTGATTTTCTGGATCTGCAGAACACCGAAATGACGACCACGAACACAAGTTTATGTACGTACAACTCAAGCAATGTAGTCTTTTCTTCTCAAGAAATATCTCCCTGCATAAACAATAAACAGGTGATATCAACCGTATATTGAATTTGGCTCTCAAGTAATCTTAGGGAGCATTAAAAATAGCGTTGGCCATCTCTCGTCGCTCTTGAGATGAAATGTCTTTATATATAGGGCAGGGTTGAAAATTTTCACCCGCTCCAGAGAACCTTCCCTTACCACATCCAAAACCATCACATCTACAATGTCAACAACGGAAGACATCACCTCCGACCATCTCGAAAACGACGATGGAGACAACGAGGTACGTTTACTGCACCCCGCACATATCCACGTACTAATAAAAAGGACGTTGAAACGATGCAAAAGCGGTTGGCGGAGATGGAAGCCGAAGCTCAGAAAATCCGAGAAATGCAAGAAAGCGTAGACAAAGAACACAGCGCTCTGTCATCACAAGATAAACGAGAAGATGTAGACGCTCGAAGTGTCTTTGTTGGAAACGTAGACTATGCTGCTACACCAGAGGAAGTACAAGCGCATTTTGCGTCTTGCGGGCAGATATTACGGGTCACTATCCTCTGCGATAAAGTCACCGGACATCCTAAAGGGTATATCCCTACTCCTTGCCCTCTCTGCTGCGCGAGATTGCGAGAATACGACTAATCCGGCAGGTTTGCGTACATTGAGTTTGCGGAACCGAGTCTGGTGCCGAATGCGTTGTTGTTGAACGAGACGACGTTACGGGATCGAACCATCAAGGTCACTACCAAACGGACCAACATTCCATTCATGAACCGAGGACGAGGACGGGGTGGATTCCGTGGTGGACGAGGATTCCGCGGACGGGGTGGATTTCGTGGAGGATTCAGAGCCCGTGGAAGGGGTTACACACCATATTAGGCCCCGTCAAAAGCATCATTTTTGGGACAAAAAGTCTCTCTCACTGCATTATGGGATGGGGGTGTGGGGAACGGTGGTAGGACTGTACCTCTGGAATAGGCTATTGGATGGTCTCTGTTTTTTCCTTCTTCCTAGAAACTGGCTAGTTTTTTTTTGTCGAATGATATGTACATTATATCCTCTACTTACACCTTCTTCTGGAGTGATGACAATGCAATATTTGTTCCTTCCAAAATCGCCAGATGTTCGACCCGGTGTATTTCTGCTTCGAGGGACTCGAGGGACTCGTGGGGAGTAATGTCAATTTCCTTTACCACAATAGGCTGACCTTCGTCTACTTCTTCAATGACATAGTGAATCATAACGCCCGTCTTAGTGATCTTGCCTTCTTTGAAAGCCTCCCATGCTCGATCGATGGCGTGTGCGCCGTTGAAAGCGCCGGGAAGAGCTGGATGGAGATTTATGATTGGTATCCCCGCCGCCTTCATCGGTGCTAGGAACGCCGGAGCGAGGATGTGCATCCATCCTGCACATACAATCAATTGCGGACGGGCGATATCGTTTAAAATGTACTGCGCTAGATCCGCGTCGTAGGACTCTCGAGCGATGACTTGATTGGGGTATTTGGACGGCACTTGATCCTTGTATGACTTGAGGGTTCGGACTGTTGTCGGGATTCCGGCTCGTTGTGCGCGGTCTAGGCCGGGTTTTGCTTTTTGGCCGAGATTCGCGAGGACGTGGCATATTCGTGCATGTATCCGAGGAGGCGTAGAAGCCGTCGCATCGATGAGTGCTTGCAGGTTTGTGCCCGTGCCAGATATCAGAACTAGGATTTGAGGAACATCGTCGGAGGACATTGCAACAGCCACGAGGGAGATGGGAAGTGCAACTGTATCGTTTGCCCGTATTTGAGGATCTTTATAATAGCATGTGTTGGTGGTTGTGGCTTAGTTGGGCAAGGATGCCTATACCACTCGCTTGCTTTTGGATCAAGCTCCCTCCCGTACCGAGGTTTTGTAAAGGTCTACAGACTTTTGCGGTCTACGGATTTTTGCTGCGACGCGTTGCTCTGCCAACACACGATCTGTTCAGCGTAGTCCTGTAGACCGTAGAACAAGTTCTCGGGCAGACTCGTTGCGATGTCTTTATTAATCTCAATGAAGATATTGGTTTGTTTTATAATCAGACGTAAATATAGCCGGATATGAGATATTCTTTACGAAACTCGGATGACAACTTTTCCAAGATGCCTTTGACTCTGTATGATTGTCAGCACTGACAGAGAAACCGTATCTCACCTTGAGATAGTCGAATCCCTGTTTTGCTTGGTCAAAACCAAAGACTTTATCGACAACAGGGTGCCATCTACTTTTATCCAGTCCCCGTATAAGATCTTCGAAAACATCCCTTCCGCCAACCAATATCCCTCTTAAAATCCCCTGAGTTTGAATTGCCCTCACCGATGCATCGACTTTCTCGACTGTCCCTTTCGCCGGCAATGCACCAATCTGACTAATTATCCCTCCAAATCGAATCGCCTTGAATGACTCTGCAATAGTCGAAGACCCACCAACATCAATGATATTGTCTGCCCCTCTGCCCCGGGTGACTTCTCGTACTTGCTTCGACCATTGCGGATTAGTAGAATAGTTGATTGTATGATCTGCGCCGAGCGAGACAGCAACCTTGAGCTTTGCGTCGGATGAGGATGTCGCGATGACGTTGGCACCCGCAGCATGGGCAATCTGAAGGGCAAAGATGGAAACACCGCCTGTGCCTTGGACCACGACAGTTTGGCCCGGAAGAAGCGGTTTAAGCGAATAAAGAGCGTTCCAGGCCTCAAATTAGAACTGGGAATAGGATCGGTGGGTTGTATACGGTGACGGCGGCACACGGCAATGTCGACGCTTCTTCGTACGACAGCCATTCCGGGACCTTTACCAACGACACGTCTTCTGTCAATCAAGATTGTCGAGCGGATACTTGCCTGGTACTATCCGATAGTCTTGCAGAACCCCATCAATTTGACCGCCTAAGCCTGTATCTCTCGCTTCGAGGGTCATATCCCCATAGAAATGTTCCTGATTAAAGATCGGACACACCCGATCACCCTTGACGTTAACCCCCTGTTCGTTCAGGCAATTAACCTTTTTGAAGAATGTCACCCTTTCCCCCACTTCTACTACTTCTCCCGCTGCGTCAGAGCAAGGCACCAAGTCTCCCTTCTTACAAGAAGAGATATATGTTCCTTGCTTGATCATCAACTGCTCTTAGAAAGCTAATGGCAAGGAAGGTCACGTCACGATAATTTAGACTCACTGCATGAATGCGTACAAGTACGTCACTTGCAGATTTAAGTTCAGGTATTTGAACCTCACGGAGATGCATTTCATTGTGCCCATTAGAATCGTGATTGAAGTATATCCATTGACGCATCATGATGGTCGAGAGTGGGTCGGGAAGTTCGCGCCGATCAAGATCGCCGATGTTTAATATTGCGAAATTGAGAGCGGGATCTCATCGAACCATTAGGGGACCGCCATTGTACGCCAGTCTCTGCATGAAGGACTGACGCTCTTAACAAGTGCCACCCTAGGTATTAACTCAAATTTTCAATCTTTCAGTATCTGATTATTATACAAACATTAAGAGATCGTAAAGTAACTGAAAGACTGGCGAGAAACTGGAGAGAAGGGAGACCCCTGGAGCACTACGGGAATAGAAGTTTCCTATTTCGGATGGCCCCAGGTCTTACACGCTTTGCAGAGAACGTGACGAAGATGAAGTCCCAATGTTCACATTGAAGGTTTGGATACACCGATAAACTAAACTTGAATCTGATAAATCTATATGAATTCTATAAATGAGCTTTGCCCGCCTGCTTGATGGTCTTGCCTTCCATAATATAATCCTTGCCATTTTTCCAACCCAACCATTGAGACAGTATCCTATCTTGCCCGTCACCGGGCTTTAGTACTGTTCTATCTGTTACATCATGACTCGGAGTCTGCGATAATGCCACGATTGGGTGCAACTCTTTCGAGGCCTCAAGCATCTCCAAAACAGGGCTAACACAAGCGTCCGTCCCGTCAAATATGGCACGCCACTCTTTCTGTGTCTTCTCCATGAATTTCTTCTTGAAAACAGCCCTTAATTCTGGCCAATTCTTATCATCTGGCCATGGTTCATCTCCGCGATCTGGCAAATCCTTGATATTCAATCCCAACCCCTCAACAAATAATTTGTAGAATTGAGGTTCCATGGCGCCCACCGACATATACTTCCCATCCTTTGTTTCGTAAGTGCCATAAAATGGCGCTGCCCCATCCAGCAGATTCTCGCCTCGCGGTTTCGCCCAGTCTCTCGTCCCTTGCTCGAGGCAAAACCGGGCAAATGTAGCGAGATAGTTCACTCCGTCCACCATATTCGCCTCCACTACTTGTCCCTTCCCCGTTGTCGACCGATGAATCAATGCCAATAGAATTCCCACGAAAGATGGAAGCCCTCCACCAGCAAAGTCTCCGAGAACATTGATTGGCGCATAAGGCGTTTCGCCTTTCCGTCCCAACAATGACAATACCCCAGACATGGCCAGATAATTGATATCATGTCCCGCTGCTTTCGCGAACGTCCCCGTTCGTTGGTAACCAGTCAACCGTGCCACGATCAACTTTGGATTTCGTTTTCTCAATTCTTCGGGGTCTAAACCCAGCTTCTCCAACACTCCGGGCCGGAACGGATCCAGGAAAACGTCTGTGGTTCGTAGAATTTCGTACAAAACTGCTTTCGAAGCCGGTGACTTCAAATCGAGAACCACGGAGGATTTGCGCCGGGTGAGATTGTCGGGAGGGCCGAAGAATTCATTTGGACGATCGATCCGTACGACATCAGCTCCAAAGTCGGATAGCAATAGCCTTGAGATTTAGCCTTGAGCAGGAGAATGAAGAGATACCCAACGAAGGGGACTGGCGCAAGTCCACCCAATTCGACTACTTTCAATCCTTTGAGAGGAGGGTCTGAAGTCATTTGGTCAAGGAACGGGAAGCGTCGGTTGCGGCAAAGCGTTTCGGTGTGGGGCGAGTGGGGCAATATCGCCATCGGCGCGCGCCGCTTTTGCGTGGCCGATTTGCGCTGTATGTCCGCAATACTTGAGATCAGACAGTGATATAATATATCCTGAACGGAATCTGAGACAGCCTAAAATTTCCTTTTGCTTGTGTATGTGTTCACGTAGGAACAGCACATAGAGTCAAATGTCTTACCTCTTTCATCATAAGTGTGCTTTTTTCTAATAGCAGCAGTCAAAATCAAACTTCCCCTTTGCATGCAACATGATTATACTAGCACAGTGCCCTAAGACGAAACCTTTACGGTAGCCTAAAACGAAAAGTGACTGGTTCACTCTCCTATACGGGAAGGGGATATGCTTGTCCTATAGCCTTGAAAGTCCCAAAAACGGGATGTATCCAATTGCCTTCTCCTCTCGTATAAAATGTCACTACAATACCTTGGCTGAGACACTTAGGTATTTAAAGGATGCATCATGTGTTGCGGTGTCGGTTCCAAAATTAGAATATTGTCAGATGAATGGGAGCGCTCCATAGTGGATTTGCTTTGCAGTGCTTGCTTCGATTTAGAACTTGAAGGAGTGGCCATGAATGAATAGCAAATGGTTCAGTTCACTGCAGTATGGATCATTCCCACTTAAGTGTAGCCAACCTCAGACAATGATACAACACGGAGTGGAAAAATGGAAGCGCAAAGGTGTTGTCGAACACAGATTGTAGATTGCTCGTAGGTACCGACGCAGGGTAGATTGAGCACAAAAGAAGTATTACCTCCTTTACCCTGGAACGTATTATGTCCTGATGCAAAGCTCATCGTGTTATAGGATGACAGGGCATCAATGACCAGCAATGGATGAAATTATGCCATTTTCTACACCACGGCCCAGCAAGCACGAACCCTGGTCAATAGATATACATTCCACACTCTCCAAGTCGCAACCATTCACTCACCTTAGAATCCCCTCGGCGCACCTCTTCCCCGGCCTCGTCCCCGTGGCCCTCCCCTCCCACGTCCGCCGCCCCTTCCCCTTGCCCCACCCCGATCCCCTTCCTTCTTCTTTTTGGCTTTGGGGGCATCATCGATGAGTAGCGTATCGAGAGGAATACTGTCCGGAAGAATGTAGTAGCGAATGGTATTACCACGAATAGATAATGAGTCTAGCGGTACAGGGTCGCGATTGCGCATTGTCAGTCGAACTGTTTTCAAATGCGTGTTCATGGACATGTCGACGCCTGTTATCGTGCCGTTGATGACGGTACCGTTTTTGAGTTCGATGGTGACACTCTCATTGTTAAGTTTCATTAGGAAGCGGACGAGCTTCATGGTTCTAGAGTAGGACGTGGAGCAAAAGGAAGACGGCTTGGTTTTGTTGATGAAGGGCGCAGAGCGGAGATTGATTTTTCGAAAATCGGTCGAGTCAATTTATTACGTGTCACGTGAGCAAAGTATGATATGCACAGATCCTGAGTTCAGCGCCTGGATGGCAGTGGATCTCAATATTCAAAAGTCACAAATTCGTGGAGCATGACTGGCATCTCATAACTACTCTATTTTTTGTTTTGGACTCGCTTATCCTACATAGTCGAGCCTTCCGGGAAGTCTGAAAGAGAGAGGCCGGAGTAAGGCTTGCTCGTCAATTCAGGACAAACTGATCTACGTCGATCCTGAGTTATTGCTTCCATACACATCATTAATCCGCTGCCGAATCCTGAGACCGACAAGAAACTTTTTCCACCTCCCAAGGACCTCTTTTTGCTTCTTCGTAGCTTCCTTCTCCACTCTCATAGCTTCCTCGGCATGCCATGCGTCCATTACCATTTCCTCATTCTCAGCAGCGACAACGACCCCTCCAACAACAGGGATAGCCCTCCGGCTCTTGAATTCAAACCCAGTCTGCATTTTGTCAGTATTGTCCGGTAAAATGAGGCTACAATCGCTTCAGCAAAATCAATGTCGAGCTTTTTAGCGACTTTGGGAATGCCACGGTCTAAAGTCAGTCAAGGAGGACGACAACCTTACAGGGAAGATAGACTGCTCCTTCAGGTAACATGCTATCCACAAACAAATCCACATTCCCGTATGCGTTCTTCGGGATCACACCGTCTTCAATTGGAGGTGGTCGATACAACTCGACTTGATGCTCCGCATAGAGACCCTCCATTACAGGCTGATCGTCATTTTCTGCCATTGCGAGTTCATGCTCCCGTTTTCTGGCGAGGGTCATTGGACGGGCTTTGACTTGTTTCATGGGTGTCTCTCCCTCCTTGACTTTCTTGCCTTCCTTATACCTGTTGTCAGCAAAAATATCACAAATGGTACGGAGAACCAGTTTTCAACGGTGCGACAAACGTAGACGTCTGATCTATTATACACGACTTCTTCTCTTGCCTTTTCGCCCTTCCCGCTGGTGAAAGTTCGGACAGTCTTGGCGCCCGCCTTTAACGCTTCCTCTCTTTTCAGATTTCGTTCAAGGACATATCTGACTATCAGTGATTGTCGACTAGGAGTTGGATACTTTGGATGATTCTTGTAATACGATAAGGAATCCTTGTTGACTTCCTTTGGACTGGGAGGCTTGACTGCCAACTCTTCATCCTCAATTAAATCGCGATCCTACTGTTATCTCACACCTTTATTTCGGGAAAATACCGTCTTCTCATTCCGCCTGAAAGATCCGAGTGCTCTTTTAAACCAATCGTACAGAATCACGCTCCCATCCGCTCCTCTGACTCCAAACTCCCGAACCCTCCATCGTTTTGCTTTTCCAGGAAAATTCTTTACATATCTCACGGTGACATCTTTTGCAAATCGGTCTAGGCTCAGCAGCTTTGGAGACATGGAAGTACCTGCATCGTATGCGACGACGTAGCCCATCACTAGCTTCTTTTCTTCTGCAAGCTTGCCCTTTGGTTCAAATTGTTCTACGAGTTTGGGTGTTGTGGCAATGACTTTTAACACCAAAGCATCAATTGGAATCCATTTCCCCTCCAGATACACCTCAGACCAGAATATTGGGAATGCAAGATCTGAATCGGGTCCACCCACTTTCGCTTTCACCTTTGGAAGACCAAGATCGTCAGAGTCGGATTCCGGCTCATTCTGACGTGGTCGTTTTCGTTTTTTCGAAGATGGGGTAGAAACGTCGTCCGTTTTTGTTGGTGTATTTGAGGTGGACGGAGCGTTGATATCTTTACTCAAGTCGTCTTTCTTGCGATCCAGCCGATGCGCATCTTCTTGTTTTCCGAATGCATAGCCTAGAGGCTGTAATGAAAATACAAGTCGCGTTTCCACACCTAGGCCACGTAACAATGCCGTGAAAAGTTGGGCACCAAAATCTCTACTTCCTTTAAACTCTTTTGCTGCAGCTCGAAATTCCTCTAGATTCTGAAACTGCTCAAACCGTTCCATATACTACCATAAGTTAGGCGTGTGGGAGGAGGTGGGAGGCACTTTGGCGTCTAGTTCTTTGTCGATCATGGAGAGATCTCTGTACCCATGTTTACGGAGGCCAGGTTTTGTAATTTCATACTTGTTGCGGAAAGACGTGGCTGCGGTATCGAGGAAGCTGATTAATTGCTCGCCAGGAGGTAAGGAATTGAATTGTTTCCACATCTTCTTGAGATCTGGAAATCGAGATACCAAATCATTCTACGGTCAACAAATGTGAGTGAGATGACGTTACCTGTAATTTCGGATCCTGTAACCACGCATTCCTGACTGCACCGTGAAACAATAGACATTGTACATGAAGAAGATGAGTATGCATTCTGATTTTCCGTTCCGCTGCACTGGAAGCTTTGTTCCTGACCATTAGATTGAAGAAAATATGGAGGCAAGACTTGATTCGCATAGACTGTTGCGTCCGCTCCAGGGTAACCTCCAGATCTGGTGTGTCCGGAACGTTGTTCAAATCGTCTAAGGAAATTTGTCTTTTATGAGATAAATCGACATCTTCCCAATCCTCTTCGTCCTCATCTCCACTGAGATCAAGATTAAGAGAGCTTTCCAGATTTCGTGGAGATGAATTCGACTCAGTCTCGTCATCAGTGTCGCCTCTAGCAAAGGACTCGAGAGCATCTTCGTGTTGCTTAACGGTAAATTTGGTTGGTAAGCGCGTTCTGGAAGGTACAGGTTTAGAGACACGTCCGTTAGCTAACGACGGTGTTCGTGGTGATTTTGGAGGAGTAGGGGTAACGATGATAGACGGTGGAGAGGAGAGAGAGTCCGAGTCTGATGAAATGTCGATTATGGTCTCTCCTTGGGGGCTGAATAGTTTGCCCCTTGCGGTTCGAGGGGTGTTGCGTTTCGGGGTCGGGGCTTCCAGAGGGACGGCAGTTTCATTCCGGTTTGTCCGACGAGTTGCAGGAGATGTCCTTGGTCTTTTCTGCTGTATCGACTGGTTGCCAACTTCGTCGTCTCTTTTGCGTCGGGCCATCTCTCTTGTCTCCCCCGTCCTCCGCTGACTGGAAAGAGCAAGATCAGCGGAAAATCATGACAAGTTGAATCTCGTTCGTCGTCCTGGAAACGGACATTTCGTATGCCTGCCCAATCAACTTTTCCTTATCCAAAATCATTGCCAAACGATGGATGCGACAGTCGAAGCAGTAGCCAAGGGTGCACCGAGACTCACAATCACTCCACGTCCATTTGAGAGTACATGTTCCCTTTGCTACCTTGTCCCTGACTGCTCTAGGTCCAGAACCGGCATCAAAGCCAAAGCTAGAGGAAGACTCTACCCTTCCTCATTCCCATGACGGCGACAATAGCCATTCCCATTCCCATGACCACAGTCATGACCACGCTCACGAGCATTCTCATCATGAAGACCATCGCGGTTATCGTCCGACAGAGCTGGATTCCAATCCCGATTCCATGAAAATTCGTCAATTCTATGATATTCCACCTTCAATGGACATTGAAGAAGCCTCGTACCTCATCCGAACAATCCTTTCCTTCAAATACTATCAACGTCATACCTTCGCTTCAAATCATGTTCGGATGCAAAACTTTTATTCTCTCCCTGAATCCCATCGCCGGCTCCTCCAACCCCAATTTACAGAGAAACTGGAAGCAATTGATCATGCGATCGTGAAGAACGGGATCCTTTCAAAGCGGATCGCAAAGTTGGGCGAGGAAATGTATTTGGGAGGCAAGGAAGTGCGAACAGGCGGTCCACTGACGCCGAGACAAAAGTATCTCCCTCAAAGTTCTTGCTGATCAAAAGGGATATGGACAAGGCAAGGAGTACTTTGAAACAGTTTGTAAGGGATTGGAGTATTGAAGGCGTAGATGAAAGGAGATTGAGCTATACCCCAATTCTCAATGCCCTAAATGCCATTTACGGGAACCTTTCTGCGGAAGAAAAGTTTCTCCCTTAATGTGATAAGGCTAATTGCAGAGCTGCTATTCACGTGCTAGTCCCGGGCGCAGGTTTGGGAAGAATTCTTTACGAAATCCTGCGGGCGGGTTACACGGTTCAAGGAAACGAACTCGAGTTTTGCATGCTCATGGCCTCGAATCTTGCATTGAACGAGTATATTCCGCTACTTACAACACGCTAATCTAGATTTTCTCCCGAAACTCCATACGAGTTGTATCCCCATATCCACGTCATGTCCCATCACCGTTCACCCGAAGATCTCGTCCGATGTATCTCCATCCCTGACGAGTCCCCTCTCCAGGGGCTCAGAACCTCCGGCACAAAGGGACAAATGAGTATGGTCGCCGGCGACTTTATCGAATGTTACTCTTCTCCCTCAGACGCAGGCACCTTCTCCGTCGTCGTTACTTGTTTCTTCCTCGACACTGCGGCGAATGTTCTAAAATACATTGAAACGATCCATCATGTCCTCGGTGACAACGGCGTCTGGATCAATTTGGGCCCGCTAGCATGGCATTTCGAACCCGATGCTGACACCACTCGTCCCAGTGGAAACATTGAATTGACTCTTTCAGAGTTGGTCGCGGTAATTCTCAAAAGCGGATTCAAGTTCGAGTCGGGGCCTCACCTTGATCAACACACCATCTCAACTCCATACATGGCAAATTCAAGGGGCATGTTAACGTACATGTACACCGCCGAGTTCTGGGTCGCGAGAAAATTATAATGCTCCTGCCCCAAGTGTGAGGTTGATGACGGTTACGTCGTGCTGGTCTATTGGTTGTCATGGAATATTTAAGGTTGGGATGACGCGACGAGTGGTGTGGTATCACTGTTTCTCACCCGCCGATCATCAACAAGCCACGCAATCAAAATAATCTTTTGTTACAACATGCCAGCGTGCCTTATATATATAATCCGACAACACCTCACACTTTGCGAGAGCTGGACTTCACGAATATTCGTAGACCTTGATGCTTGACAGGTGCTGGCACATGGACGTTTTGTTGGAGACATGGCACGAATCATTTGATAGACTGCTGTCTTCTTTCGCGAAGATCAAACGAAGACCGAAGCGCAAACAAGCTCGACCTCGCATAAACCATATACCTCTACCTGTTCAGATGCCGACAAAAACTGCTGCACCCCCAGAAATCGATTCCTTTTCCGTGCAACTCGCCGCCTGTCGCGAGCAGGTTTGGTGGGATCCCCAACACAGGCCCAACTCGTTCTCAGACTCCGATGATAGCAACTCCTACCACAGCTCCGAAAGCAGTATCTCTGAGCTAAGCTCTATCGACGTAACTTCATCGAAACGATCGATATCCATACGGGAAATACGAGAGCGGATGAATTCACAGCAAAGTATGCGCAGTTCTTTGAGTTCAGGACTCTACGAATTTGAGTCGGGGTTAAAATTATTGGATGAATGCCGAAGTAGTTGGAGAGACTTGGGAAGTTGGAGAGATATGGAGATATTTATTGACTAGTCATAGGGGAATGTGATTCCAGGGCTTGCATAGTGAAAATAAAATTCGTCACAAGAAAGATGGTCGCTATTGAATCTGGCGGTATCTTGGGTTGAAAAAAGATATCGATTACTAGAAATACACACAATAAGTTACTGCTTCACCCTCTTGTATTCTCCCCTTACGATGCAGTGATCTCTCTCGTATGGTTCTAGAGTGATTTGTTCCTTTGGCTTGATTCCCTCCGTTTTCATCTTTTGTACCTCCTGCGCAAATACGACCTCTGGATTCGCAGTAGAATCAATACAGTTCGCTTTAATCGAGATGACAACTCCCCCATCCAACTTGAGAAACATGTGCGCATTCAGAGCGATAATACGTGCTTGGTCAGGCTGAAATTAGCAAAAGGATTTGAACAGGGTCCGTTACCTGAGCGACATCGGCAAAGATGACATCCACCATATCCACCAACATTCGGTACTTCTGAGGATGTCGAGCATCTTCAATGATAGGAATGACATTGGTACGTTTCTTGGCCATGTTGATCAGATCTCGACCACTGCGATGACTGAACTCGACGGCATAGACAACCCCCGTCTCTCCAACAATGTCAGCCACATGACTGACACTTGTCCCAGATGCTGCGCCGAGATACAGTACTTTCGCTCCTGGCTTGATGAAAATGTCTTCAAGACCTCCAAGTATTCCCGCAGCTAGCTTCGATCGAAAGGGATTCCAAACTCGGTATTCAGTTTTCGTTCCTTCCGCCCCCTCAACTGCAACTCGTTTCTCACTGTAGACAGATTCCCCAGGGACAAGATTTTTGGTGACGAGTAAGTCTTCTTTCCCTCGTGCGACAAAAACACCTGAATTAGGTTTTGGTACTTCTGAGAGCCGGTTACCTGCATGTCGATGAGGTTCAATCATCACTTTAGCACCGCCTCGGGCACCGCCTCTACCACCACGACCGCCGCCTCGTCCTCCCCCTCTGCCAGGTTTCCCAACACCACCGCGATCTCCACCTCTCCCTCTACCTCCGCCAAAGCCTCCTCCTCGACCTCGACCACCGCTAAAGTCTCTTCCTCCCCTGTCCCGTCAGAAAAGCTGTCCAAGAGGAATGAGGTCTCACCCTCTACCTCCACCACGGCCACCGCCCCTGGAAGCACCTCTTTGGCCTCCTCGATACATTCACTTTCTTAGGTAATTTCTAGAGTGCGAAGCCTTTATTGGGGAAGGTGAGTGGAAACGGAGATGAAAATTTGGAAGACGGATCGTCGTGGTTGAAAATTTCGCCGATCAAAATGGTTCGTCTGCCCCTGAAAGTTGGC
>Ga0335073_10009783_pt1 | contig 13449 bp, 11 predicted proteins | sample Lox_Sample_22_FD_207093 | JGI IMG/M metagenome (GOLD analysis project Ga0335073, IMG submission 207093) | Soil microbial communities from Loxahatchee National Wildlife Refuge, Florida, United States - Lox_Sample_2.2 | ecosystem: Environmental > Terrestrial > Soil > Wetlands | place: USA...
TCGTGACCGTGAACTCCTCGTTCATGATCGGCGCCGGACCCTTCTCGCGCGCGAGCTCGAGGCCCGCTTCCCAGCCGGCGAGCGCCATCTCGCGCGATACGTCCTCGGTGAACTGCACCGCTTCCGGCGAGCCGTACTTCATGCGCAGCAGCGTCATCGTGCTGCCGAGTCCCAGGAAGCCCATGCCGTGGCGGCGCTTGCGCACGATCTCCTCGCGCTGCTTCTCGAGCGGCAGGCCGTTGACCTCGACGACGTTGTCGAGCATGCGGGTGAAGACCTTGACGACTTCGCGGTACTCGTTCCAGTCGAACTCGGCGAAGTCCGTGAACGGATGGCGCACGAAGCGCGTCAGGTTCACCGAGCCGAGCAGGCACGAGCCGTAGGGCGGTAAGGGCTGTTCGCCGCATTGTCCGGTTACCAGGCCGTTGAAGATGACCGTGTTGTGATCGGACTGTGTCGTGTCATAAACGGGCTGTTTCCCGACATGGACGATCTCGGCAACACGAGTCGTGAAGCGCTGTGACTTCTTCAGCGCCTTGCCGTCGAGCCAGTTGCGGTACCTGGAGTTCTTAGTCTCGGTGACGAAGCCCACCTCCGCCATGAAGCGCTCGCGCGATTCACCGTCAATGATCAGCTCATAATCGGCTCGACAGGCATAGGCTTTCCTGCCGCCCTTGCCGTCCGGCAACAGCCGTGATCCCGCAGCACGTCGATGGCGAATCCGGCAAAAGATGCCGAAGTTGGCGAGCAGCTGCTGTACGTCCTGCAGCAGCGACGGCTGGCTGGAGGCAAGCCGGATCGAGCAGCGGGTGCCCGAATTACCGGAGACGTTGACCGTTCCATCGGTCTGGAACAGGCCGCGCAGATACCCGCGCACGCAAGCCTCGTTGCCGCGCCAGACGATCTCGGGAACTGCGCTCTTGGCCCTGGCCGTGAACCCGTAGTACTCGAGAGCACGGGCGAGAATCACCGAGCGGATCATGACGAGATTGCGCTGCGGCACCGCCACGGCGCTCACCCGGTAATCGCGCGGGGCCCTGGCCCATTCGGCAATCAGCGAATTGATGTAAGCGACGATCTGATCCGCGTAGCTGCGATCCTCGCCCCACAGATTGACGACCGCCGCCTGCTCGCCCTTGCCACGGTTGGTGAAGTGGCCGTCGCCGGTGATCAGCCCGAGCAGCGTGCCGAGCTGCTCGCTCCCGCAGCCGCCGAACTGGCCCTTGCCGGACTGCACCAGCAGCTCGTCGCCGACCTTGAGATCCTGCAGCTTGATCTTGCCGCGCGTGGTGTAGAAGTCATGCCATGCGGTGGCCTTGATCTCGTAGCCATCCCTGGTCGCCACGCGGTAGACGTCAGCCGACGGCGAGGTCATGAACGCCGGCACGGCCGGCCGCACCGTCACTCCCTCGCCCTCGCCGAGGGCGCGCTTGTCGACGGTCGCCTGGATGTCGACCCGCGCGTCGTAGAGATCGCCGATGCGCACCAGCCCGTAGCGCGTGGCAAGGCGCGTGTCGGCGGTGACGCACGGGTTGGTGGCGCGGATGTTCTCGCACCACCAGTTGTTGTTCATCTCGTTGACGCGATCGATGAGGATGAAGCCGGGCTCGGCGAAGTCGTAGGTGGACGTCATGATCACGTCCCACACACGCCGCGCCGGCAGCGTCTTGTAGACCTTGCAGGCCACCAGGCCCTCGTCGTTCACGACGTAGCCCTCGTGGACCGACCATTCGCGCCATACGAACCTGCGCGGGTCGGTGAGATCCGGCTGGTCCGCTTCGAACTCGCGCAGCGTCAGCGGGAAGGCGAGCTTCCACTCGCGGTCGGCGCGCACTGCCTCGATGAACTCATCCGTAATCAGCAGCGACAGGTTGAACTGGCGCAGCCGCCCGTTCTCGCGCTTGGCGCGGATGAACTCCATGACGTCCGGATGGCCGACATCGAAGGTCCCCATCTGCGCGCCGCGGCGGCCGCCGGCGGAGGAGACGGTGAAGCACATCTTGTCGAAGATATCCATGAACGAGAGCGGGCCCGAGGTGTAGGCGCCCGCGCCCGAGACGTACGCGCCGCGCGGCCGCAGCGTCGAGTGCTCGTAGCCGATGCCGCAGCCGGCCTTGAGGGTGAGTCCCGCCTCGTGCACCTTTCTCAGGATGTCGTCCATCGAGTCACGGATCGTGCCCGAGACCGTGCAGTTGATCGTCGAGGTGGCGGGCTTGTGCTCGAGCGCGCCGGCGTTGGAGGTCACGCGCCCGGCGGGAATCGCGCCACGGCGCAGCGCCCACAGGAAGCGCTCGTACCAGTGCTCGCGTGCCTGCAGGTCCTCGACATCGGCGAGCGCGCGGGCGACACGCTTGTAGGTGTCGTCCATCGTCTTGTCGATCGGCGTACCGTCTTTGGCGCAGAGGCGATACTTCTTGTCCCAGATATCGAGCGATGCCTCCTGGAAAGAGATGGCATCGAGGTCCTTCGGGTCGATCTTCACTACGGTGTTCATGAATCCGCGGCGCTCCGGAAAATCTTGTTGACGCCTAGTCCAACGGATTGCAGGGAAAAACCAGCCAAATGTGCTCGGCGGCGCTCAAGGAGCCACGAGCCTTGCCCGGTACCTGACTGTCCTTACTGACGTGGAACAGTTCAGGGCCCTGAAACCTCCCCCCGACTGCGTGACCCTCGTCGCTCTCGCGGACACAAGATCTTGTGTCGGGGTCAAAAGACTAATGACGGTACGGAGGTGCGTCAAGCCGTCGAATCGTATTTTGTCGTGTCACTTTTAGTCAGATTTTTCATGCAGTTACGACATTCTCAGCCGTAAAGTACTCAATAATTTTTGAGGCGCTGCGCCGGCCGGGAGGCAGATTCCAGACCCCATATATTGTGCCCAGGACAAGCACAGGTTTTGCACAGACTTGCCCACAGAGGGCAGCCGATGCGGCCGAAACGAGGCTCGGGCTGTGCCGTCCTGCGGCCGCATCTCCTCTCCTCCCGAGCTCGTGCTCGCGGCCCGGGAGCGCCGCGCACCGGCGCCCTTGAAACCCTCCGGGCCCATCCGCACATCGTGTGCAACGGTTTTTCCAACTTCAGCTCACAGGAGATTTTGCTATGACCATCGTTCGTTACGAGCCGTGGACGCTCTTCGGGCGGCTGCAGAAGCAGCTCGATCAGTCCTTCGGCACCGATGCCGCGAGCATTAGCTGGATCCCGCACGTCGACATCCATGAAGAGGCCGAGCGCTTCGTCGTGGCGGCCGATCTGCCGGGCGTCGAGGGCAAGGACATCGAGATCACCGCCGACAAGGGCGTGCTGACGATCCGCGGCGAGCGCCGTTCCGAGAAGAAGAGCTCGGAGCAGGGCTACGAGCGCGTCGAGCGCGCGAGCGGATCGTTCCTGCGCCGCTTCACTCTGCCCGAGAGCGCCGACGCGGAGGCCATCAAGGCCACGCACGTGAACGGCGTGCTCGAGCTGAGCATCCCGAAGCGTCCCCAGGAGCTGCCCCGGCGCATCAACGTCCAGGCCGCTTAAGGCATAGCTTGCTTCTGAGCTCTTCCGGCGGCGCCCACGGCGCCGCCGGCTGGAGCTTTCCCGACCCGCGCGTACCCCGCGGGCTAGAATCGCGAGGCCATGAGAGCCGCGGTTCTCGCCTTGAGTCTCGTCACCCTCGCGCCGCTCGTGGCGGCGGCGGCCGCCATTGCGGCGGTCGCGGGCGATACGCCGCTACCGTCCCTCGCGCCGATGATCCGCAAGGTATCCCCCGCGGTGGTCAACGTCGCCACCCGTGGCACCGTGCATGAGAGCGGCGCGCAAAACCCGCTGCTGCAGGATCCCTTCTTCCGCCGTTTCTTCGACGTGCCCCCCGGTAACGCGCCGCGCGAGCACCTGTTCCGCAGTGCCGGCTCGGGCGTGATCTTCGACGCCCGCAATGGCTACATCGTCACCAACGCGCACGTGGTCGAGAACGCCAGCGAGATCACCGTGACACTCAAGGACGGCCGCGACCTGAAGGCCGAGCTCGTCGGCAGCGACCAGCCCTCCGACGTCGCGGTGCTCAAGGTGAGCGCCGACGGACTCGCGCAGATGCCGCTCGGCGATTCCTCGCACCTCGAGGTCGGTGACTTCGTCGTGGCGATCGGCAACCCGTTCGGGCTGCAGCACACGGTCACCTCGGGAATCGTCAGCGGTCTGTCGCGCACCGGCATCAATCCCGACGGCTACGAGGACTTCATCCAGACCGATGCCTCGATCAATCCCGGCAATTCCGGCGGGGCGCTGGTGAATCTGCGCGGCGAGCTGATCGGCATCAACGCCGAGATCCTCTCGAGCAACGGCGGCAGCATGGGCATCGGCTTCGCCATCCCGGTCAACATGGTGCGCAGCGTCGCCGATCAGCTGGAGAAGTACGGCGCCGTGCGCCGCGGCCAGCTCGGCGTCTCGCTCTACCCCGTCACCCCCGACATCGCCCATTCGCTCGGCCTGGCCGGCGCGGTCGGCGCGCTGGTGTCGCAGGTGCTGGCGGGCTCGCCCGCCGACAAGGCCGGCATGCGGGTCGGCGATGTAGTCACCTCCGTGAACGGCCAGCCGGTAAGATCCAACAGCGAGTTGCGTAATGCGATCGGGCTGCTGCGCGTCGGCGACCGCATCGACATCGGCCTGGTGCGCGACGGCAGGCCACTGCGGGTCACCGCGGTGATCGCCGCCGCCACGCAGCACTGAGGAGCGCAGCCGCGGGAGGGGTCATGAACATCTGTGTGCTCGGCGGGACTGGTTTCGTAGGCACCGAGGTCGTCACGCAACTCGCCCTCGACGGACATTGGGTGCGGGTGCCGACCCGCAACCCCGAGCGGGCGCTGCGGCTGCGGGTGCTGGACACGGTCGAGCTGCGCGTCGCCGACGTGCACGCGCCCCCGACGCTCGGGCAGCTGTTCGCCGGCTGCGATGCGGTGATCAACCTGGTCGGCATCCTCAATCCGCGCCGCGGCGCCAGCTTTCACGCCGTGCACACCGAGCTGCCGGGCAAGGTGCTGGCGGCAGCGCGCGCCGCCGGGGTGCGCCAGGTGCTGCACATGAGCGCACTCGGCGCCGACCCGCAGGCCCCGAGCCAGTACCTGCGCAGCAAGGCGGCGGGTGAGGCGCTGCTGCGGGCCGCGCCGCCCTCGGCCACCCAGGCGCATCCTGCCGTCACGATCCTGCGGCCCTCGGTCATCTTCGGCGCGGGCGACTCCCTGACCAACCGCTTCGCGAGGCTCCTGCGCCTCACCGCAGGCTTCCTGCCGCTGGCGCGCGCGCACACCCGCTTCGCGCCGATTCACGTGCTGGACGTGGCGCGGGCATTTCGCGCCGCGCTGCTCGATCGCAGGAGCTTCGGACAGACCTATCAGCTGTGCGGCCCGGATGTCATGTCGCTCGCCGAGCTGGTGCGCGTCACCGCGCGGGTGGGCCGCCTGCCCTGCCACATCATGCCGTTGCCGGACCCGCTGGCGCGGCTGCAGGGGCTCGTCATGGGCCTGCTGCCCGGCGCACCCTTCTCGCTCGACAACTTCCGCTCGCTCACCGTCGACTGCGTGTGCCGCGAGGACGGCTGCGCGCAGCTCGGCATCAAGCCGGCGCACCTGCTCGCGGTGCTCCCCACCTATCTCGGCAACGACGACTTCGAGAGGGAGCTCGCCGTGCTGCGCCGCACGGCCGACCGCTAGAACGCCTGCGCCGCAGCGCCGGCGGAGTCGCTCGCCGGTTCGCACAACCCGGCGTGCCGCTGCTCGCGCGACTCGCGTGCCAGGGTGCGCACCGCGGCGTAGAAGCGTGGCAGGTCGCCCTGCTGCGCCGCCAGCAGCCGTTTGAAACCCGGCACGCAGGCATAGTAGGTCGCGATCGAGGCCAGTTGCGCGTTGTTGAGCCCCCGCGCCATCCACTCGTCGTACACCCCGTAGCGAGTCCCCTCGCGGCGCTCGAGGGCGCGGATGTCGCCGGCAAGCTCGGCGAAGATGCGCCGCTTGCCGGCGCGCATCTGCGCCTCCGGGGCAGCGGATGCGTAGAGCGCAGCGAGCCGCGCGCGTGCCGGCAGCAGCAGTGCGAGCAGCGCCGTCTCGTGCTGCTGCTCGGTCCGCCAGCGCGCCAGGCGCGCCGCCGCGCCCTGGTGCTCGAGCCAGCGGGTGAGCCCCTCCTCCTCCACCGTCACGGCGAAGGCCTCGTTGAAGGCGGAGTCGTTCGGCACGTAGAGCAGCTGGTGGGCGAGCTCGTGGAATATGGTCGCGGCGAGGTCCTCGTCGTCGTAGCGCAGCATGCTGGAGAGCACCGGATCGGCGAACTTGCCGAGCGTCGAGTACGCCGGCACCCCCTCGACCACCACGTCGAAGCCGCGCGCCTCGAGCGTCAGCGCCAGAGCGCGCGCCTGGCGCTCATGAAAATAGCCGCGGTAGGCGACGCAGCCGGCTATGGGAAAGCACCAGCGCTGCGGCTGCAGCGAGAATTCGGGCGCCGCCACCACGTTCCACACCACGAACTCGCGGTGGATGTCGGCGTAGCTGCGATAGCTCTGGTTGTCAGGCAGTCCGAGCTCGCGCGAGGCGAACTCGCGTGCCGCGAGCACTTCGGTGAGACGCGCGCGCAGCTGCGGCTCGGTGCCGGGAGCGGCGATCAGCCTGTCGATCGGGACGCGCGCGTGCAGCACGCGATACTGCCCCGTGGCCGCCTGCATGAGATAACAGCCGCTGAGCAGCGCGCACGCGGCCGCGGCCAGCACGAGGCTCCTGGCAGACGTCTCGGTTACCATGCGCACCATGCAAGTCTACTTGGTCGGTGGCGCCGTCCGTGACCGGCTGCTCGGCCTGCCGGTGCGCGAGCGCGACTGGGTCGTCGTCGGCGCAAGTCCCGCCGAGCTCGAGGCGCTGGGATATCTGCCGGTGGGGCGCGAGTTCCCGGTATTCCTCCATCCGCTCACGCACGAGGAGTACGCGCTCGCGCGCCTCGAGCGCAAGGTCGCCCCCGGCTACCGCGGCTTCACCACCGAGTTCTCCCCGCAGGTGACGCTCGAAGAGGATCTCAGGCGCCGCGACCTCACCATCAACGCCATCGCCGAGCACGACAGCGGCCAGCTCGTCGATCCTTACGGCGGCCGGGCCGATCTCGAGGCCCGAGTGCTGCGCCACGTCTCGGCTGCCTTTACCGAGGATCCGGTGCGCGTGCTGCGCGTGGCGCGTTTCGCGGCGCGCTTTGCGCGGCTCGGCTTTCGTGTGGCCGACGAGACGATGGCGCTCATGCGCCGCATGAGCGCCTCGGGCGAGCTCGCCGCGCTGGTCCCGGAGCGCGTCTGGCAGGAGACCGAGCGGGCGCTCGGCGAGGATCATCCCGAGGTGTTCTTCGAGACGCTGCGCGCCTGCGGCGCGCTCGCCGTGATCTTTCCGGAGATCGAGGCGCTCTACGGCGTGCCGCAGCCCCCCAGGTGGCACCCCGAGATCGATACCGGCGTGCACGTGATGCTGGCGCTCGCCTGCGCGGCGCGCAGCGGCAGCTCGACCGCGGTGCGCTTCGCAGTGCTGGCACACGACCTCGGCAAGGCGCGCACGCCGCGCGAGCTGTGGCCCAAGCACCACGGGCACGAGGAGCTCGGTGTCCCGCTCGTCGAGGCGCTCGCCGATCGCCTCAAGGTCCCGGGCTCGTTCCGCGAGCTCGCGATCCTCGCGGCGCGCGAGCACACGCGGGTGCACCGGGCGCTCGAGCTGCGGCCCGAGACGGTGCTGAAGCTGCTGCAGGAGTGCGACGCCTTCCGCCGCCCGCAGCGTTTCGCGGAGCTGCTGCAGGCATGCGAGGCAGATGCCCGCGGACGGGCGGGACTCGAGACGCAGCCCTACCCGCAAGCGGGGTATCTGCAGCGTGCGCTCGCCGCCGCCACGGCGGTGGCGCTCCCGGAGGAGGAGCGGCGGGGCCTCAAGGGACCCGCCATCGGCGCCGAGATCCAGCGCCGGCGCCTGGCTGCGGTCGCCGCCGTCAGGACGTCAGCTCAGTAGCCGGCGTGGTACAGCACGTTGACGACGGCGGACGCCACCAGGCAATAGATGCCGAAGTAATACCAGCGGCCGCCCTCGAGCCAGCGACTGAGCCAGCGCAGCGCCACCAGCCCGGCGAGCAGCGCCACCACCGCGCCGACTACCGTGAGCCACACCACCGGTGCGAGCGCGCCCCCCGCGCCCTGATGCTGCGCCTGCACCAGGCGCAGCACCTCGCGCGCCACCACGGGCGGGGTGAGCACTACCGCGAGCGCAAAGCTGAATGCCTCGGCGCGCGACCTGGCCACACCGAGCAGCATCGCGGTCGAGATCGTGGCGCCGGAGCGCGAAAAGCCGCGGAATGGCAGGCACAGCCCCTGCACGGCGCCGATGATGCCGGCACGCCGCGCGGTGAGCTCGGCCGGGCGGCGCGCACGGCGGCGTTTCTCGTACAGTCCCGCCACGATGATCAGGATGCCGGCCACGCCGAGCGCCGGCGCGATGAGCTCGAGGTGGCTGAAGAGGTCCTCGATCTGCGCGTGCGGCACGCCGGAGAGCAGTGTGTGCTCGATCACCTTGATGATGCCCTCGCCGACGACCGCCGTCAGGAGAGTCGCGACTGCGAGCAGCCAGACGAAGGCGCGCAACGCCACGCTGCTCTTGAAGTAGATCGTGCGCCACTCGCGCCAGAAATACAGGATCACCGCGACCATGGTGCCGGTATGCAGCATGACCAGCAGCAAGGTCATCGGCGGCGCGGAAGGATCGAGTCCCATGAGCTTCTCGGCCACGACCACGTGCGCGGAGCTCGATACGGGCAGCAGCTCCGCCAACCCCTGCACGATCGCGAGCACGATGACTTTGAGCAGTGTCATGTCCATGCGTCCATCATAACTGTCGGGACTGTCACAGGAGGCGCCGCAGGTCCTGCAGCCCGAAGCCGCCGAGCGGGGGCACCTGGCCGCGCGTCAGCGCCATGACCTTGAACGCCTCGCCCATCTCCTCGGGCATGACGAGGCGGCGCGCCTCGCCGGCGAGCCGGGCGCGCGTCACCGCATCGGGAGCGGCCGCCACCAGACGCTCGATTCCGAGCCCGCTCAGGAACCCTGCCTGCGTGGCGAAGCCGCTCACCTCGAGTCCGGCAGCGGTGGCGGCCTCGGCGACGCGCGTGAAATCGACCCAGGCGGTGATGTCCTGGAGCCCGAGATTGATGAACGGGTCGTCGTGGGCGCGCTGGCGGAAATGACAGCGCAGCGTCCCGGCGCTGCGCTGCGGGTGGTAGTAGTGCGAGCGCGGCAGCCCGTAGTCGATGAGCAGCAGGACGCCGTGCGCGAGGCTCGCCCCGAGCGCCGCGATCCAGGGCCCCAGGCGCAGGCTGACCTCCGAGGTGTAGCCCTCGGGCAGCGCATCGGGCCGCTCGCCGAGCAGTGCGCGGCAGGCTTCGGCGAGGAAGGCATCGGGCGGCCGCGTGGCATGCACCAGCGAGCCGTCGGCGGCCAGCGCAATGCCGAGCTCCTGCGGCGCGCCGCCGCGTAGCGTGAAACGCCGCACCGGCAGCGCGTCGGCGACCTCGTTGGCGAGAATCAGCCCCGCGAGCGCTGCCCGCGGCAGCTCCTCGAGCCACACGAGGCGCTCGCGCAGATGGGGCGCGAGCCTCGCCAGGCGCGCGCGCTGGCGCGCGGCCAGGTCGGCGCTCACCTCGAGAATCGAGTAGCGGCGTGGGAGCGCTCCCTGCGCATCGAGGGCGAGCAGAAGCGTCTCGGCCAGGGCGCCGGTGCCGGCACCGAGCTCGAGGATCTCACCGCCCGTGGCGGCGAGCACCGGCGCGCACTGAAGCGCCAGGCAGCGGCCGAAGAGCGCCGACATCTCCGGGGCGGTGACGAAGTCGCCGCCGCTGCCGAGCTTCACCGCCCCCGCGCTGTAGTACCCGAGCCCCGGGGCATAGAGCGCGAGCTCCATGAAGCGCTCGAAGGAGAGCCAGCCGCCCGCAGCGTCGAGCTCGGCACGGATCGCCGCGGCGACCGCCTCGCTGTGGCGTTGCTCCTCCGGTGTCAGCGCCGGAAGCATTGAGCGCGCGCCGGATGCGCTCATAATCGGCCCCCATGACGCAGCGGAACGAGGACCCGGCGCCCGAGCTGCCGCCGCAGACCACCGTCCTCGCCGGCAAGACGGCCCTCGTCACCGGCGGCGCGCGGCGTATCGGCGCGGCCATCGTGCGCGTGCTGCACGGCGCCGGCGCGAATGTCGTGGTGCACTACCGCAGCTCGGGCGAGGACGCCGAGCGGCTGGCCGCGGAGCTCGATGCGCGCCGCCCCGGATCGGTGCGCCTCACGGAATGCGACCTGCTCGACGTGACGCAGCACGCCGGCCTGGTCGCCGCCGCCGTGCAGGCTTTCGGCGCGCTCGACATCCTGGTGAACAACGCCTCGACCTTCTACCCGACCCCCGTCGGGGACATCGACGAGACGCAATGGGACGACCTCGTCGGCACGAACCTCAAGGCGCCGTTGTTCCTGGCCCAGGCGGCCGCCAGCGCGCTGCACGCGCGTGGCGGACTCATTATTAATCTCGCCGACATCCACGGCATGCGGCCGCTGCGCCGCTACGTGGTGTACAGCCTCGCCAAGGCCGGCGTGATCATGCTCACCCGCTCGCTGGCACGCGAGCTCGGCCCGCACGTGCGCGTGAATGCGGTGGCGCCGGGACCGGTTCTGTGGCCCGAGGACGGCCTCGAGCCCGCGCTGCAGGCGCGGATCCTCGAGCGCACGGCGCTCAAGCGCCCGGGCTCGGCGCTCGACGTGGCGCGGGCCTGCCTGTACTTCGCGGCCGATGCGCCCTACGTCACGGGCCAGATCCTCGCGGTGGACGGCGGCCGCAGCATCGGCTGGTAACACGATCCCGCTCTCCCTCAGTCGCCGGCCGGCAGCCGCTCGAGCGGGTGCGCGCGCTGGTCGAAGCGCCGCCACAGCTCGCCGATCGTGAGCCCCGCGGTCGGATGCACGAGGTCGGGCGCAAGCTCGGCGAGCGGCCCGAGCATGTAGGCGCGCTTGAGCAGATCGGGCCGCGGCAGCCGCAGGCCGGGCTCATCGCAGATCAGCCCGCCGTAGAGCAGCACGTCGAGATCCATCGAGCGGGGCGCCCAGCGCGGCGCAGCGCGGGGCCGCCCGCAGCGGCTCTCGATCGCATGCAGCCGCTCGAGCACCGCGTGCACCTCGAGAGCGGTGTCGAAACCGGCCACCAGATTGATGAAGTCATCGCCGGCGAAGCCCACGGCGCGGTTGCGATACCAGGAGGAGACGCGCGTCCCGGGAAACTCGCGCTCGAGCTCCCCGAGCGCCTGGCGCAGGTGCCGCTGCGGCTCGACGTTGCTGCCCGCGGCGACGTAGACCTCGGGCATCGAGCGGCTCAGCGCGGCAGGTCGGCGCGCGTGCGCTCGATCACCACGCCGACGTCGCGCGAGTTGCGGATCGCGCCCGGCTTGTTGAGCGAGACGCGCACCCACTCGACGCCGAACTCCGCGAGGATCACCAGCGCGAGACGCTGCGCCAGCGTCTCGACCAGCCTGAATTCGGAGGCGCCGATGAATTCCAGCGCCCGCTTCGCCACCTTCTTGTAGTCGAGCGTGTCGACGACCTCGTCGGAGGCTGCCGCACGGGTGCAGTCGACCGGCATCTCCAGATCGACCACGACTTTCTGCCGGACGCGCCGCTCCCAGTCGATGAAGCCGATGATGCAGTCGGCGGTGAGGCCGTGCAGGAAGATGCGGTCGCCGGAGAGCTGGGTCATGTCGGATGCACGACGGGTGGAATCTCAGGCTGCCAGCGGCGGCAGCGCTGCCAGCGGCCACTGCGCGCGCGCCTCGATGGCGAGCCCGTCGTGCTGCCCGGCCGCGAGGCGCGCCAGCCCCGCGACCGCGATCATCGCCGCATTGTCGGTACAGAACTCGATGCGCGGATAGTACACGCGCGCGCCGCGGGCGCGGGCCGCCGCCGACAGTTGCGCGCGCAGCGCGCGGTTGGCCCCCACGCCGCCCGAGACCACGAGGGTCGTAAGCCCGGTGTGCTCGAGCGCGCGCAGCGCCTTGGCGGTGAGCGTCCCGGTGATCGCCTCCTCGACGGCGAGCGCGATGTCGGCGCGCCGCTGCTCGTCGAGCGGTGCCGCGCGCACGGCATGCAACACCGCGGTCTTCAGGCCCGAGAAGCTGAACTCGAGGCCAGGACGATCGAGCATCGGGCGCGGAAAGCTGAAGGCCCCGGGCGTCCCGCGCCGCGCGAGCTCGGCGAGCTGCGGCCCGCCGGGATAGGGAAGCCCGAGCAGCTTGGCGGTCTTGTCGAAGGCCTCCCCCGCCGCATCGTCGCGCGTCTCCCCGAGCACACGGTAGCTGCCGAGCGCGGCGACCTCGATCAGCTGCGTGTGGCCGCCGGAGACGAGCAGCGCCACGTGCGGAAACGGCGGCGGCTCGCGCTCGAGGAGCGGCGCCAGCAGGTGCCCCTCGAGGTGGTGCACACCGATCGCCGGGATGCGCCACGCATAGGCGAGGCTGCGGGCGAGGGCAGCGCCGGTGAGCAGCGCGCCGATCAGTCCCGGGCCTGCCGTGTAGGCGATCCCCGCCAGATCGCCGGGGGCGGTCGCGGCGTGCGCGAGCGCGCCCTTCACGAGCGGCAGGAGCCGGCGCACGTGATCGCGCGAGGCGAGCTCGGGCACCACGCCGCCGTAGCCGCGGTGCAGCTCGACCTGGCTGTGCAGCTCGTGTGCCAGCAGGCCGGCCTGCGCATCCAGCACGGCGGCGGCGCTCTCGTCGCAGGAGGATTCGATGGCAAGCACGCGCATGGGGAAATTCTAGTCGATCCGCGCTGCGGTCCGGGCGGTCACGAGCGGGTGTTATAGTTGCGGGCAAGATGTGCCTGAGCACACGGGGGTCCACGGTGAGCGGGGGTAAGCACCCTCAGCGGCGTTGCGCGGCGTGGGCGGTGCCCCTCCTGGGGCTACTCAGCCTGCTCGCGGCATCGCTGGCCGTGGCCGAGCCCTGCAAGCTCGGCCGCATCGGCGAGCTGCCGGTCACCATGCGGGACATGAGGCCGTTCGTGCACGCCGCCATCAACGGCAAGGATGCGCTGTTCCTCGCCGACAGCGGCATGTTCTTCAGCGTACTCACGCCCGCCGCAGCGAAGCAGTTCAACCTGCCGCTGGAGCCTGCGTTCGACATCGTCGTGACCGGCGTGGGCGGCGATGCGCGTGCCTGGACGACGACGGTGAAGACCTTCACCATCTTCGGCAAGGACCTGCCCAGGATACCGTTCTACGTTTTCGGCAACGACCTCGGCAACGGGGCGATCGGCATCATCGGCCAGAACGTCTTCCGGATAGGCGACGTCGACTACGACCTCGCAAACGGCGTCATCACCCTGGTGCGCACACACGGTGACTGCAAGAAGACTTCGCTGGCCTACTGGGCCAACGCCCGCGACCTGGC